>OIYG01000787.1_pt1 | contig 27953 bp, 33 predicted proteins | sample 1587861 | NCBI WGS metagenome assembly OIYG01 (sample SAMN03283272) | human gut metagenome | biome: human-associated habitat; material: feces | host: Homo sapiens | place: Peru | collected 2012 | reverse complement strand
TTCTGTAATTTTCAAGAATCGGCTTGAAATCTTTCTCAAGTGAAAGTGAGATGTTAATTCTCTATATCCAACTTGATTTCGTTATTCAGCGATTTTAGATATATGTATTCTCCCTTATGTGTGTTCAGCGTTCTGTGACTAATTATCTTACGTTGAACAACATTTTTATCTTCATCCTCAAGTTCGCAAGTGAACATCTTGTAATTTAGTATTTCCAACAGTATATTGACACTGAAGTGGTTATGTCGAATACACAAAAAACCTAATGTTACAAAAAAGACGAGAAATAATACTACCTGATCCCACTTTGTAAAATCGAAAGCAAACAGAGGAAGAATATATGACAATAGATATTCAGATGTTATTGTTTTATCATTTGCAGCATTCTTTACCATAAGCCTTGTGCTTCCTTCCTTTGAATTAGTAGCAAATGCAAATAGCAATACTACTAAGGAAATAAGATTTGCTAATAAAATAACAGAAATACTTATTCTCTCTGTCCATAGATTTTCAGTATTCTCAAAGTAGCTTTTAATGTCAATGAAAAGAATGGAAATCCATAACGGAAAAAATGAGGTGAAGTAAAAGCAACTTAACACAAGTTTAGACATTTATTAGCCTCCTTATTCCCATTTTTTTGAGCTTGATACTTCCATAGGATTGTTATCAAACGGATCAACCATACCCCTATCATATAATAGCTTAACAAGCTTATCGGCTGCTCCCATAAGACTGTACATATATTTTTTCTCCTTCCTTATTGAGCCACCATATCGTGAAACTGTGACATATATGCAACATGCTTCTTGTCAGTTTTGCGAAGTCGACGGCAGAAATCCTGTTCACGACTGTATCTAGTGATATAATTCATGAGATGCCGGAGTTGTTTTTCATCGTCGCTTTCAAGCGCAGACATCGGGGTATGCAGCCAAAATGCCCGATGTCCAAACCCAGTTGTAACATGTTCAGTTATAGTAATTTCCTCGCCGCTGATTTTATACGTCTTTTCGACAATCTCTGACAGGTCTGTCATTTTATTAGACAGATTGGAAGATCCCTGATTTGGTCTATGAATATGATACCGAAAGGCAAAGATTCGATTATCAGGTTTATACAGGAATCCTCCAAGCATATCCCCATACTGCACGGATTCGGGATTCAGACCTATAGAAAGCCATAAGAGCTGACAGAATGGAGTAGACATACGGACAAGTTCCGTATTGTCTACGGGATCCATTTTCATATCCTTACAGGATTCGTAATTTCTTTGGATAATTGCATTTATATCCATCGTAAACACCTTCTTTATAATTATATATCATATGACTCCCCAGTCAGTTATAAACAGAATTATGCGTTTCATAAGATTCAGCGTTTCATGCAGGCTCTTGATATCGGCCGTTGCTTTCAGTTCGTTTCCAACCACATGAACAGCTCTCCATGATGACTTAGAGTGTGACGCATAGAACTCTTCCAGTTTTCTTTTGAGTTCCTTCCCACTGATATCTGCCTGCCGTGCCGTTTCCCCGAGATCAGTCAGACAGAACCTGCCGGACGATTTTCTGCGCATCCAAATGCAGTAATCCTTCGACGACCAGAATTCAGCGTAAATATAATCCGACGCTTTACGGCGCCAAAAACGCCAGGATTCAGGTTCGTCAATCAGTGCTGTCAGTTCTTCGTCTTCCCATTCGTCTTGACTGTCATATGCTGACATTCTATTTCCTCCCTTACAATTCGTCTTCCCCGTCGTAATTATCCATTTCGCAAAGGTCAGACTGCATTTTTGAAAGTTCTTCACTCAACTTGTCCAGTTTGTAATCTGCAGTTCCGTTCCATTCATCACGAAAATTGTTAATTTCATTCTGCATTTGCATAAGCTGATTATAAACATGAGCTGTTTCCTTGGTTACAGCAATGTCCCACTTGACATATACATCGGTTACTTCTTCCAATGTCTTTCCGATATTCTCATATTGCTTAATTAATTTAATCAGACGCTGATAATAACTTCCGTCATTTTCCGAACGTCTTGCATTTGCATAAAAATTATCAAATTGTGCCATAAATATTCCACCTTTTCTTTAATATTTTTGATCTGTTAAAATCCGTCTTATGTAGTTATACAATTTTGTCTTGATTGAAAAAATCTGTCTATCCGAACAATTATTTATCAATCTGATTATTTTCGCTGCCAGTAAAGTTCTGCTTGCTGCAGATTTGAAGGAAGTCGAAAAAACTTCTTCCACAAACGGGACTAAATCAACGTTGCTTTTAAATAACTCTTTTGAAAGAATCATTTCACTTGAGATACCAATGATTTTATACTTAGGTATAATCTTGTTTTTTAATTCATTTCTGTAGATATACAACTCATCCATTCATGACACCTCTGTTTTTGCTTAACTTCTAGATTATTGTAACATATCTTTTTCTTTTTGTCAATAAAAGTACATATTAAAAGCCCTGTGATTCAGGGCTTTCAAAATTTATTCAGCAATTAGATTTATTTCGTATGCACAGTCGGTAACGTTCTGAAACTACATCGTAACAACTTTAATGGATAAAGTCAATGAAAACGACATATCAATAATAATAGCATTGACTTTCGCCTTTTTGGGGAACGTATCCGTATTTTTTGTTTTTATCCAAAATCTCTCTGACTCCCGTAAAGTACAAATCATCTCCAGTTCGGATTATATAGTCCATGAGTTTTTCATGATATTCGTATATTCCGATTCTGTTGCCAATGTCGTAATCCCAATCTGTGAAACTGAAAAATTGTCTTTTTTCTTTGTTAAAATAAAACCAATCATCTTGAAAATTAAAGGAATCGCTGATGTAACCCAGAAAATAATCTCTTTCTTCATCTATAAAATAATCTCTGTCTTCCATTGGAATTGGTCCGTACATGCCGTCATATCCTACTTTTTTGCATCCTTCAACGTATTTTTTCCATTCGTTTTTTTCATTTTTTTCAAAGAACCGTAGCAAATCAGAGTAAAGCGAATGCATATTTTTATCAAAATCTTCGGTGAACGCTTCTTCCAGTCTTTTTGACCCCAAGGTGAGCCTTTTCTCGGTGAGCATGTCATATGCTTTATCGCAGGTCTGCCAAATAGGTGTAAAATAAGTGTCTAAATATCTTGTGCTATACAGTTGACCGTCATAAGTTGAAAAATAAAAAGCGTTTTCTTTGAAATCTGCTGATTTTTCAACAAGTTTGGCAAGTTCTTCTTCAGGCATACGTTCGATAAGTTCGTCAAATTCCGATTTGCTATAAACAACAGGAAAGTCTCCGTCTAAAGTGTCTGTTATGTTTCTCCATGTTTCAAAAAGCTCTTTTGGACTCATAGAATCAAACGCAATATCAAGGTTGTCTAAAATTTCTTTTTCATCAAGCATTGTCATCGTTCCTTTCAAAATTTATTCAGCAATCAGATTTATTTCGTATGCACAGTCGGTAACGTCAACACGATATGCACGGCTTTGCTCCGATTCATCAAAAATACCATATTCTGTGATAATGCCACGAGTTTTGAGTTCTGAGAGCATGCCTCCGACACTCCATAATTCATAGCCCAACCCCCATGGTAACCCCCACGGGTCGTTGAAATCACTGTCTTCGTCCACTTTATTCGGTGGAAAAAGAGTTGATATGTTTTTGCCGTCCCATCCTATTGATCCGGATGGATTCCAGTTGATTTTCTCTCCGTTGAGTTTATTTATGAACCATTTTATGACTTCTTCGCCCCATTCGAGGTTGTCGAAGGCGAATATCTTGGTGCAGAGGTTTCTGTTGAATTCGGCAGTTACTGCACATGTATCGAATTGGGATTCGGGAAGGGTCCAGAACATTTTGACGAACCTGTCATGCTTGTCAAGGCCGAATGCAGTGAGACCTCCGTCTTCCAACACGGGCTTTGTAAGGATTCTTGTCCCGTCGTACGTATATTCGAATTTGTGTTTACCCAGTGAACTGTCTCTTGTAAAGACTTCGTCCCCTACATGATGACGAATTGCCGCATCCACGTTGCGGCTGATATCGCCATCGATTTGTTTTAGTAATTCTTCGTATGTCATTGCCATTTTCAATTTCTCCTGGTCTGTCTCATCAGCACGGGTAGACTGTTTCCCGTGGACAGGGGCAACCCCTGTTTCGACTTAGTCCTCTTTGACCCAGTAGGATAATCTGGCGGAATTGCCGGCGATAGCCACGATAGCATCAGCCACCTCAGTGAGTGACAAGCTGCCGTAGTAGGTCAACAGCTCTTTTGACGCGGCTTTGTAGGCTTCGTCGTACGCCTTCTCGTCTTCATCGGTATTCGGGAAGACGAAGTCCCCGTGATTCGGAATCAGCTTGCCGTCTTTAGGCTCGATACCGCCTAACTCTTCGATCAGGTCAACGGCGATTTGTGCGCCGTCCCACGTCGTGGAAAATTCACGCTCCCATGATTTGTCAGTTTTTGACCACATTTTGATGATGCGGTTATCACCCCAACCTTCAGGTACGAGAGCGTTGTTCAGGCCGTCTTCCCATCCTTCTTCAAAGGGGTCAAATCCCAATGTGAGCATAACTCTAATTTCGTCCTGCTCTTCGCTTGTGCCCGCGGAAAGCGTGCCCAAGAAGTTGTTTTCGTCGTCCGTGAAACGTAAGATCATCCCATCAGGGTCGTCAAACTCAACTTCATACTCTTCACCGTCATGCGTGAAGGTCCATTCTTCATCACTAAGCAGGTCATCGCGTAACTCGTCAAGAGCCTGATCTAAATCATCATCGTAGCTGACTGGTTCGGCACCGTCAACCGCCAGCGTGAAGACCCATGCGGGCTGTTCCGCATCGTATACCATCGTGCCGACTTTTGTTGAGCCGGCGAAAACTTCGCCATCATTATATATAAATCCGTTCAATTCTTTTCTCATGATATTTTCCTCCTGTATTCAATCAGTTTTTCTTCCGCATGGAATTCGGCATAGGCGTCACGCTTGCGATAAAATTCTTCCCATGCATCGGTGTTGTCCTCCCAACGATAAATTTTGCTGATGAAAGGGTTGAACGTAGCCCAAGCGAGAAATGTGGGATAAACGAACACAAAGGCTATTTTAATAGCCGATATAACGCTGTTTGACAGCGACGTCGATTGCAACGAAGAGTTAATCTTCTCAAAAAGCCAATAACCCAAACCCACTACTATGAGCGCATAGATTGCGAGAAAAACTATTACGGTTATAATAAAAAACCATGAGTTAAATGTGTGTGTTCTGCGGTTCTCTTCGTCAGTAATGGCTTGAATTTCATTGACGTGATAGGTTTCGTATTCTTGTTTGGAATTGGCAAGCAATGCGTCGTAAACTTCTTTATCACCTATCATCGGTTCTTTGCTGATGTACATTTTTGTGCGATATTCATTTTTAAGCTTTTTGGTATCTTCTTTGATATGTTGAACAAGCCTTTCCCTGTCTTCGTAAGTCAACTGCCCCAGTCTATAGCTCATTTTTGATTCCCTCTTTCAATTATATATATAAATCCATTCAATTCTTTTCTCATGAGATTTTCCTCCTGTGATCGGCGAATCAACTTTATGTGTATTATTGTAACATTAAATGTTCATTTTGTCAATAAAGATACAAGAAAATACTCTGGCAGAATTACCACCAGAGCATTAATTGTTATTTCTTTTCATGAGCCTTGGTCCACTTCAGGTTGGAAACTTCATTCAGCAGTCCCGAAGGAAGTTTGCTGTCAATGTACCGAACATGTTTCATCGATGGATCGGTTTTCTGAACAAATGCCTCGGCCACAATGTTTTTGACAAATCTTGTAGTTTTTCTTCCGTCATATCCCGTAAGAATAACGCTTGCCACATTTGTGGAAAGGTTTTGCTTGACTTCTCTGTGTTTATATACCCGATTTCCGACTATATGAGGAATGCGCCGAATCCTTCCGTCATCTGAAACTTCATATTTTTCTTCAAATCCCTTTACAGGGCGCCATTCAGTCAAGTTCTCATCCCTTTTCTCGCCAGCGAAAATTCATACAGATGACGCTGCAGATATTCTCTGCCCCAGTCATATTTGATAAGCTGGTTTTTAAGATGACTCATGGAGCATCTTGTTTCCAATACAAGCTTGATGAATGAAATTCTGTTGTCCCTGACAAGCATATACAGTCTGCTGGCAGGGACAATCGTGCAAAAACATCGGTCCAGATAATCCCTGCCCTTTTTAGATCTGTACAGGTGCTTGACCGTACAAAGTTCTGAAAGTTGAACATGTTCGCTGATATATTCAAACGATTTGTTCTGACTGACAAGCATGTTTATTTTTCTGTCAATATCGTCATCATATCTGCGTGCAAGAAAAACAGTTTCAACCGCTTCCTTCAAGTCATCGTCTCTAATTTCATCGAGGTTGTCAAATGCGTCGTATCCGTATCGGTTCGCAATTTTTGTTACTGCCTCGCCCAATATCATCTTTTTCACTCGCTTTCCTGTTCGGAAAAGCGATTTTTTGAAGTCTTATTTATCTGTAAGTCCAAGCAAATAATCTGCGGACACACCGTACATTTTGCATAAAGCCACAATCTGCTCGGCTTTAGGGCTGCGTGAGCCGTTTTCGAATTTGCATACGGCTGAACTTGTGATTCCAAGAAAATGCGAAACTTCATCAAGCGTCATTTCGTGTTCAAGTCTCAGTTCACGAAGCCGTTCAAACCATGTCATAGTATAACACTTCCTTTCTGTCAACATTATTATATAATGTTTTGTTCGTACCGTCAACGTCATTGCGACAGGGTTAGAATTTTCTCCTGATAATCATCGTATCTCCATATATAGCTCCATCTGTCGTCGACCCATTCGGCATTGCGTACTTCTTTGAAATTACTGTCATAAATATGATATTCCCATACAAGCCCCGAGTCGCTCTGATAGATGAACGCTCTCCATATAATATCCTGCATGTAGGACAAGTCAAGACACTTGTTTTCAAATGAATTCATCGGTGTTCGGTTGAGCCATCCGTCATAGTCAATCAAAAGTCCGGGGTTGTTTTCAATGCCGGTTGTCTGTGCTGAAATAAGATGGGTTCGGTCTACATTGTCTTTGTCAAGATGTGGAAGGCGTGAATTCGGATTCGGGCCTTTGCCAAGATCTGCCACAATGTATGATTTCTGTCGTTTGCGTGAGTTGGCTGTAACGGAGACTCCTGTTTTTGGAAAAAGTCCCCTGTTTTTTTCGCCGTTGAATTCTTTCCATGCCTCAATGAATTTTTCCTCTGAATCAATACCTGTTGCGATAAGGTCAATCATGTCGCGTCCATAGGTTCGGCCCTGTCTTTTCGGAATATAGATAACTGCAGTATGCCATGCGGGTGTATGCTGCCAAAGCGCTGTATGTTCCGGTACCTGTGCAAGAACAAGCTGTACGTTTTCTTCTTTTGTCAGAGGGATGGAAACCACCTCTCTGACAGGATTGCCAAAATTGTTGATATTTTCGAGGACCTGCCCGAATTTACGCTTCGCAAATGCAAGTGTGATTTCTCCCATAGCAGTCACCACCTTCATTTGTAATTATATCAATTTTCAGTCAAAATTAAAAAGTCCCGGTTAAAACCGGGACCCCATGATTATTCACTTTATTTTTTATCAGATGTTAACACCGTATTTTACAAGAAAATCAGCTGCAGACATCTCATGAAGAATTACAGACACTGCGTCTGGAATGTGCTGATAAGAAAGTTCTTTCCAATCCTTGACATGTGGCTTGAGTTGATCATCCTCACGCATTTCATCATAAATTTTTTCAACGCCGATTGCAAAGGCGGAGTCGAATTTCTGCGGAAGTTTTGTCTGCTTCTCACGGGTTAATTCGTCTTCAAGGGAATCATTGAAGAACATGTTCATGTCTTCGCCGTTTTCCTCTGCGTAGTCACCGACAAAGTACTTATAGTACCCTTCATCATCAATCTTAGGCTCAATGAATGTGTTTACGTCAATACCGAAGTCAAGAAGCTTTTCTGCAGGGACACCCTTTGCATCAAAGAACTCTTCGTAAGAATCACGAAGATAACGTGCAAAAGCATGACGGAATTGCGTCGGTGTAGTTTCAGCTTCGTCCACTTCTGCAGAATTGTAGTAATCTGTTGCTCGTTGTTTTTCAGTCGCACGGATATATGTGTCAATACGTTCCTTGAAATTCTTGTCGTTGACCTGCGGCATTTTTTCGTAAAATTCCGACAGACGTTCTTCGAAAACCTTGTTGACATATACGATATTGAGAGCAGATGACTTCGCATGTGGATGTGACTGGAGCCATGATTCAAACTGACGGTCAGCCGTTGCCGACAAAGCCTTGCGAAGTTCAGCTTCCACCTGAGGTTTGAGTTCTGCGTGAGCGTCAGCTTTGATCTGGGCAACTCGATGTCTGAGCCCGTCTGTAATGCGGTCGATAATTCGTCTGTCATGTGTGTGATTTTTGGTCTTGTACAGTTCGTACAGTTCGTACACATTCGTGTTGGCAAGAATGTCGGCAGAATACTCATTCATCGCAATTCCCGCAAGCTTGATGGCAGTTTCCATCAATTCATCACGGGGAACACCGATAAAATCATCGCCGGCAAGGTCAATGGCACGTTCAGCATAAGCTTCCTGTGAAACTTCATCAGCCTTGAAACGCTTTTTCAATACATTATGGAACTTTTCAACGAAGAAGTCTTTTGCAGGACCACCGAGATATTCCTGCGGAGTGATTTTGCCGTCAGCATACTTCTTGAGATCTTCGTCTTCAAGCCCTTTCTGGCGCCATGCGAATTCCGATGCAGTCAGCTGCAGATCATTAATGAGCCTCTTCCACACGACTGTTGGGATGAAATCCGTAAATTCGTCAAGCCCTGCATCTGCCGGAACAATCTGCGAGAAGACGTTTCGAATCTGTTTAATGATTTCTGCAATGTCGTCGTCAATTTTATCCTTGAGATCTCCGACAATACGATTGGCAAGAACAGCCGTATGACGGGGAACATTCAAGTTGTGCCTGTATACACGGGTAATTTTAAGTGAAAGAGAATCGGGCTCTGCAACTTTCTTGAAGTATGCAAGCTGAGCCTTTTCGTTTGCGTATTTTTTCCCGAGTACGCCCTTGTTGCCTTCCACGTCGCTTTTATCAAGGACGTATTCAATTTCGACTGTCTTGGCACCGATTGTATAATGTGCAAGCTTGACGTAACCACTGTAGTCGATTCCGTTAACATGGAAACGAATGCTGCGTCCCCTGCCGAAAACGTTGCGCCCGATAATGTCGTTGAATGCTTCCTCTTCATCTGCACTGTCACCAATAAGCTGACGAGCAGCTTCCTTGTCATAGTCACCGAAGAAGTAACGGCAGAGAACCTCAAGCTGAACATTGTTCAGATTTTTAAGCTGAGCAGTTTTTTCGAGGTCTGCAAGCTTGCTGGCAAGCTCCGAATGATGAGCTTCTTCCATATACCGTGTGAGAGCCGTAAAATCAATGACCTGGCGGATGTACGTACGAATGAAGGCAAGTTCGTCAATCTGCACAAGATCCTCCATGTCGACGGCAACCTGTTCATCCCCGTTCTGCGGGAAAATCTCAGTCATTTTGACTTTTCCATTTGAGTACGTTGCCGACCCTTTAGGCGGAGTCAAACCGAACGCAACGGCAAGACTTTTATCATCTGTAACTCCGTTTGTCTCACGAGTTACACCTGTTCTGTGGTCTGCTGACCTTTTCTGTGAAATCTGTCCTCTGTAAAGTGGCATGATTTACACCGTCCTTATAAAAAATTTGCCTACAAAAAAACGGACAGCCATCAAGGCTATCCGCAAACTACCGTGTACACTGTAGCCAGATAAAATGAGCTTCTATAACGCGACTAACTCACGAGCCTCACAACTCACTAGGCATATTTTTAGTATACCACGACATTCTGTAATGTAAACCATTTACACCGTACTTTTTTTCAATTCGTTCAGCAAAGGCGAGTGATGTTCAGCCATATCAACGAACAGACGGTTTTTAGCTCTTGTCACACCAACATACATGAGCCGTCTTTCATCTTCGACAAAACCGGCGATGTCGATAACTGCGTCATAAAGTAGATGAGCCGCCGATGTCAGTGGTTCCTCACTGTTTTCGAGTGCGTTAATTATAACAAAAGGAATATTTCCATTGGAAATGTCAACTCCGTATTTGAACTGACAGATCAGCATGAATTTTCTGCAAATGGATTCAATTGGAGAAATCATCTGATCATCTGTAAGAAATGAATTGTCCTTCAGCTCTTTTATAAATTCTTCGTACTTGATATTTGACGGAAACCTCCGGCTCAGTTCGACAGCAGCGGAATTTATGTCGGTATCATCAAGCCCGTAAAGGCAAACATTATCCCATTCAAGTCCCTTTGCGCCGTGTAAAGTTTCAATTGCAACCTGTGCATCATCCCTGTCGGATTCCAATGCGTCAGTAAGTTTGCCCAGGCGTTCCTCCTGTTCATTTTCAAAACTGATGAAATCATCATATCGTACAATTTCTGAACGCATGTATTTTGTTATTTTATCAAGTGTCGTTATCGAAAATCGGTGATATTTCCTGGTCATAATCAGGAAATATCGCTCTGTCAGTTCAACGATTTCATTGAACAGTGCAATTGGTTTTATAACACCTTTTCTGACTTTTTCAGCGGTATCCATGACCGATTTGACTGCAGGGTCGGTCTTTCCTTTGCATACTACACGCCCGGTCTTAGGATCGAATTCAAGCATGTGATTAAGATACTCTGTAATGGTTTCAGGATTAAACTGTCTTTCAGCAGAACGGACGTGCTTTTGATAAGCACTGAAGCCTATCCTGTTTGAGTATTCTGCAAAAAGATCAAAGTTATCATAGTAGAAGGCCCGCATGAACTGATAGAAGATATCAAAGTATCTGTTTTCCTGGAGTATCTGATGCTTGGTTGCAAGCCGTACATAAATGCCATGCTCGGCAAGACAGTCTGCAACAATGGTTTTGTCAACGTTATAACGGACAAGAACTGCCGATGACTTATCCTGCCCTGTGCATGCAAGAAATTGTTCAAGCATGGCGTTTTTGTCTGCATAAAATTCGGCGCTCCCGACATCTGTATTGTATGCTGAAAGAGTCTTGTCGAGTCTTCTGACATTATTTCTGATACTGTCGCTGACAGTGGCAAGAATTTTTCCGCCTGTCCGATAATTGGTTGATAAGTTGAATTTCTGAGCTCCGGGAATCCTGTTGGCAAAATTCAAGATGAATTCAGGCGAACTGCCTCTGAAAGTGTAAATCGATTGATCATCATCCCCTACTGCAACTATTTTGTCCATTTCAAGTAAATGCACCACATTACACCACTGAACTGCGTTAATGTCCTGAAATTCATCGAGAAATACAAGCTTGTACCGGTCGAGAACATTTTGGAAAAGCTCTTTATTCTTTTGCAGCAGATTCATGACAATCAGTCCCATGTCGTCATAATCGATGGAATGATGCGCAATTTTTGCATCATTATATGTTTTCATGGCACTCAGATAATTTTCAAACCATTTTTCTGAATAGTCTGAACCGCACAGACTTTTTATCAGCGCATGAAGTATTTTGTCATCGTGATATACAAGCTTCAGTGAACGGACAAGGTCGTTGTTGCGTGTAATGTTGATTCCGTTGGAACTGTATCCTGTGTTGACGAGCGTCGAACGAACATTGAAAATGTCCTCCAGCTGTTCTGCCGTGGTCATTTCCTCACTTTCATTCGGAAGATCAAAAAGAGTCAGAAATTTTATGTAACTCGGCACGACAGAAATATCCCTGGTATTCGGCATCTTCTTTATCAGCTTTAGGAAAAGCGCATGGAATGTGGAAAAATGAGGCTCGCCCCATTCGGCAGTTATGTTATCCGGCAGTCTGTCAGCAAAAGCATGATATTTTCGTTCCATGTCAAGTCTTGCATTGCGTGAAAATGTTACGCAAAGAACATCCTGAGGAAGCACTCGCTTTTCCAGTGCATTGTATATGACAGACAGTTCAATCATAGTGGTTTTTCCCGCTCCTGCACATGCATTGATAAGCGTCGGCCGGTCAAATCCGCATTCCAGAATCTTTTTCTGTTCGTCCGAAAGTATTATGTCAAAATAATTTTCAATTTTTTCCGTTGTTTTCACTTTGTTGTCTCTCCCTGTAGCTTGGATATATGCTTGGTCTTACTGAAAAACTGATCAATTTTCCTGACGTTGAGATTGATACTACCCAGTCATTGCCTCTCGGGTAATTGCTCCGGCAGTTCAATACGCGCTTGTCTGTAGGCAGATAAGTATAAATACCGCTGTGAAACACGGTAATGTCCGTTAGACCGTATTTGTACCCTTTCATAGCGTAATCGCCTCTGCCGTGATAGGCCTTGACCCGTGCAGTGAACTGTATGTTGTCGCCGATGGAAATTTTGGAGCTGCCGTATGATGTTTCTCCAAGGAAATCATTAAGCGAAATCCATACATGCGAATCAAAAGGTTTTTTGTTGCTGAGGCGTTTTGTTTTCTGCGTTCGGCTATCGAAAACCCCGCAAACTGTCGGATATTCAATCAATAACTTTGAATACATGGGCTTGTTTTTGTTCACTTCGATGTCTGAAACGAGTCCTTGAATCTGAAGAATGGAATTTGGATCGTCGAATTCGTAAAGCGACATACGGCTTGAAGGTGCAGAGAGCTTGCGTTGTGTAAGATACTGAGCCTGTATAACACGTATTTGGTTAATGACACTGGGCGACATGTCGTTCGGAATGACAAATGCCCGTTCGTCCCATCGCCATTTTTGCATGTCTTTTCTGACTATTTCAAGGAATTCATCTGCGGATACCCGTCTTCGCATGGCCCGTTTATTTTTTCTATCCTGTCTCTTTTTTCTTTTTTTCAGAATATTTTTCTCTTTTTGCTTCTGCCTGTTCATTTTCTTTTCTCATCCCTTCTGAAATAAATTTCTCCTACATTATAGCATTTCAACATTGTTTTTTCAATTTATCCCTTTAAAATCAAACGTTCCCAGAACACCAACGAAAAAGACACAAAAATTTACAGTCAGTCAAAAACCGCATCAAAAAGGCATTTTCGTTCTGTATGGCTATTGATTTAATAAAGAAAAACATTGACGAAAACGTAAAAATAATGTATAGTTAAATTTGTCGGTTGAATCATTTACAAATGTCAAAAGGAGAAGATATTATGACTACAACAATGGAAAACAGCAAAGAACTTGAAGACAACTACTACGGTGTGAAAATGTTGTCTGTATCATCGGTCAAGAAGTTTTTGCAAAACCCTGCTCGGGCACTTGACGACTGGAACGGAGTGTTTCCTTGGTTCTCCAAGAGCACTGAACAGGCGCTGATCTACGGGAACTATGTGCATTCGGCAATTCAGAACGCACTTGAAAACACGGACGTCCATTTAAAAGAATTTGCTGAAGCCCATCCTTCCTTATACAAAAAGGACGGCACTCTTTACGCAAAGTACAGCGAAGCTGACAGCGTGGCGAAAATCTACATCAACAGCAAGCCGTTTCAGGACTTGTTGAAATATATTAACGAGCCTAACAAGGAACTGTACGTGGAACGTGCCTTCCAGTCAAGTTGGAAGGGAGTTGCCTATAAAGGCAAACTTGACGTGATGATTGTGGATACAAAGCTGAAGAAGGTTCACTGCATTGACTTCAAGACAAGCCGTCCTTATCCTGCAAGCGGTATTGACTGGTATGATACATATACAGGCGAACGCACTAAAGGACAGATCATCTGGGACGTCACGAAGCTTTATCCCGTACAAGCGGGTGTATATCGCAACTTGCTGCTTCAAAATGGCTATGAAGGTTATAACATTGAATATTCTTACATTGTAATCACAAAGGAATCGACTCCAAGAATTGACGTGTGGAAGATTTCAGATGAAGCTATGGAAAAAGGCTTTGACATTTTCAAAACCGCTCTTGTTGACGCTAACACTTACATCAATGATGAAACAGTCGTTGTTCCCGTGATCGATGATGACAGTGTATGGGCCAAGCGCCGTACATGGGAAAAGCCAAATATTCTCACGGTTGACAATGAGGACAAGGATTAGAATAAAAAAAGACCACTTGAAAAAAGTGGTCTTTTTTTACGTGTCAAAGCACAGAAGTCAGTTCATCTTCCATTTTATTGACAGCTTCACTGATGATCTCATCGTCATATTTGAAATTCTCCGTCTGAAAAACACAATGTATTTTATGCTTTACGTCATCGCTTGCGAGGACGTTTCTGTCGAATGCCATAAAATACAGGGAAAGACTTTCTTCAAAAGTCAGAGCGGGGTCGTACGGCGAAATAAAGCCTGTTGGTAACGGATCTTCTCCGGTAAGTCCCTTATGTAATGCCAGTCCTGTGCAAGCTTTTTCTGCATTTTTTTCGATTTTGAGAATAGTTTTTCCGTACAGCCAGTACGGCTTTTTAAAATCTGTACAAATAATCGATTCGGTTAAAGCCTGCCCTTCAATTTTAATTTTTTCCGTATTTAAATTAAACATAGTATCACCCTTTACCCGAACTTGAGTTCGTTATTGCTTATTAATTATAATGTATAAAAACTTATTTTTCAATATTGCTTTCTTCATTTCTTCGGCACACATATTTATAACATGATTTGTTCTTTTTGTCAATGTAGCTAAAAAGATATCAGCTGCATGCAGTTCTGACAGAATCTTTGCATATTAATATCAACGCTGCGTTAGCATTTTGTAAAGAACACTGTTTTTGTTCAGACTGTCAGAAGGTTCATCACGAATATTATCAAGCTCAAGCGAAGTCTGTTCGGAACGTGGCGTGAACCATTGCCTGTAAACATTCATGCACCATTCGACATAGGCTCTGATGTCAATCTCACGCTTTTTGTCAACACCAAGCACACTGACTGTCTGTGATGTCCATCCCGTGATTTTTCTTTCTTTTCCGCCAGCCATGCATGTCAGATGATGGCCTTCCGGACTCAATACACATGCCAAAGGCTTTTTAAGCGGCCTGCCGTCAACTACATAGGACTGCTTTTCAGTATCGGCTACGAACAGGCACCATTCAATTTCCCGAGCATGGTCCGCCCGGTATGTCAGAAACTCTTCAAAAAAAGCCCTTGCATCGTACTCTGTCAAACTTTGCCAGTCTGCATGACTGTCAAACCATCTGACAACGGTTTTGTCAACGATTACGGGGTGGTCGATTCTTGCGTCAAGAGGTATTTGCCCTTCATAGCCCTTTCCAAGCTTGCCCGTAACGTTGGATATGCCGTCATTCCCCCATTCAATCGTATTGTTCGTATCCTTGACGATGAGCCGTTTGAGTTTCTTTACTTCAAAACTCAAGCCGTACTTTTCTGCAAATTCAGTTACCGTATCGTTTATCGCTTCTGAGGATGCAGTCCCGTTCGTGACCTTGATGCCGTCCGTGTTGACAAAAATCACTTCCGCTCCCAGTTTAACCATTTCAAGCGCCAGCCCGTAGATCAGCATGTTCCCGATACATCTCATGGAAATTATGCTGTTGTCAAGCGGCAGCTTAGCATGAGGCGAGAACGTGTTTGATTTTCCTGTAGGCGGGTTTAAAACCCCTTTAAGGTCTTTCATCAGCCTGTACTTTTTCCTGTCATCTGACGTCCATTCTGAGCGTTCTGCGGGAAGTGATTTCTTGATCGCAACACGTTCCGTCAGCACGTCATCGTATGCCTTACCATAAATGCCGAGATTAACCGCAAGCGTCGGATACAGACCATCTGCGTCAATCGCCGTCACGTCTTGATACTGCTCTATGACGTTACGGGGCTTTTCGAAAGGATTAACGGTTTCAGCACGGGAACCATGCCCGCCGCCAATTGAAAATGTCTGATAAGCCCCGTTTTCCCCTATCGGTGCATTCACTGTGGTAATTCGTCCGTTGATTCCGTGAGCGTCCGCATAGTCTTCGTAAAATTTGTCAAGGTCATTTCTCGACCCGATCACTCTTTTTTCAAGCATTGCATAGAAATCATGCACTTCGTCGGTCAACGGGAATTCGTCAAGCATATTTACTGTGCCTTGTTTGGTAGGATAGTCATACGATATGATATTGCTGTCCGTAACGGGCTTTTTCCCGTTTTCCGTAATAATGTTCGCTGCGATGTTGGCGCTTGTGTCCGAGATGAGATTGTCAAGATCGTACCGCGCAATAAGGTTCCTGTGCGTTTCAAATGCTCCCTTGTATACAGGAGACTGGAAAAGATTCCTGATGGCAATCACACGGCTTGTGACGCTTTCGATCAGTTTCATGTTTTCCCTGTCGGTACCGCACTCGTCGAATTCTGGGGAGCTCTTGATAAAATCAAGCTGATACAAACCTTGCAGTTCAAGGTTTCGGTTACTTTTTGGATTGAGTGTCGAAATGTCCACAATGTGTCGGTGAGCCTTGAAAACGATCTTTGCATCCGTTCTGTGAACGGATTTCCACACAGCGATGCATCCAAGGTTGTCAAGATTTTCAAGACGATTCACTTTATCCGCCATATTCCAGCCTATAACATAGTGTTTATCCGAAAAAACCATTTCCTTGAAACGATCCACGTAAGTAGGCTGACTTGGAAGAACAGGGTGTTCGTCTTTAATGAACCGCACTTTCCTTATCTCATGATAACGATCTTTAAGCATGTATCCGACCGCTTTTTCATCAATTTTGGTAAAAGTATCCGCCATAATCATAAGCGTTCCTGTTTCTTCGCTGAGCATTGCCCCTATAATGCTGTAGCCTGCCTGCGCTATATCAAAATAAAAGCAGTTCATTTGTCTCCCTCCTTTCTGTAGTTAAACACTGTCTGTTTTCCGCCCCCGGTAAACCGTGCATTGGCGTTGAACAGGTAGATATCAGTTTCATCATAGTCCTCGATTTCAAAACTTCCCTTGTGAGCATAAAACACCTTTTCAAGTACGGCTCGCTTGTCGTCAATCCTCACCCAGTCCGCACCGTTTACATTAAATGGCTCGACGGGCTTAACGAAACTGTAAGCCGATTCTATCGTCGCAATGAGTTCATTTTCGTTAACGGGCTCGTTGCTGTTGCGATTGGCGGTTTTTCCGTATTCAATCGCCGTCTCCTTGTCCGTGATTATTCGCATGGCCTGTGCCCATTTGAAAATGTTGATGTTACGTGAGCCGACTGCACCAAAGCCGTTTCTGATTGTGTAGAACACGTCAAGCACCGGATTTTTCGTAAATGCCTGATTGTACTTGAGTCCGTCCGATGTCAGACCGCCGTTTTTAATTGCCCTGCGGTTGCTCCGTTTGACCCGTTCGTGTTCGCTGACAATTGCACATGCTAGATCATCGGGAATCACAACAGGATCTTTTGAAGGGTCGTCGAAAGCATATTTCTTTCCGTCCACCGTGCTTGGAGCAATCACGATGAAGTTGTTGTCGCTCCCCTTGATGTCCACTCCATCAAGGAAACCGATAATCTGCTTGATTTCGTACCTCGGGTTTTGTCTGAAAATCAGATGAATGCTGCCTGTCGGTGTCTTTTGAACAAGCGTGCTTTCGAAAAGCTTTTCGCAGTCTATCTTCTTCTTTTGGCACCATTTCATGAAATGAGAAATACCGTCTGAATTATGTCCTTCCTTCGTGTCGATGTCGATAAAGACAAAATTGGGCTGAGCAAGCAGCGCGACGTTGTTTCTGCCGTTTTTCGCCCCGTTGAAGACTTCATTCAGATTGAAGTCAACTCCCGCAAACTTTTTGGCAGGCTGTTTTGAATTGGGCAAAAGCGGTATTACATGCGGGTCGTAATCAAGAAAACTCATTTGTCATTGCCACCTTTCTTAACTATTCTGAGCCATCCGAAGGCAGGATAGCGTGCATATTTTGACGATTCGTAGTTTTTTGCGTCATCGGGAAGTTCCATGTCATCGGACAGCATGTCGAAATCAATGCCAAGGTCTTCCTTGTTGCACTTGAGACTCTGAGTATCGTAGCTTTCGATGGTATATCCGTCGTTTTCAAGGTACATCTTGAATGCCTCGGCAAAGGACCGTTCCTGTCTGATGTACTTTTCGTTGCCCCCGTCAAGCATATATGATATCTTGTAGCACTCGTACATCAGAGAAATCGGTAGATAGCCCGTGTGAAGCTTGTCCTCGATTCTCGTAACAAACTGTTCAATGAGCTTGTCGCCTGCATTGACGGCCATCCGGTGCCATTCACGGGCAAAGTCCGGCAACGTTTCGTTGTTATCCAGCCTGAATTTGAACGTGTCACTACCATGCGTAAGCTCATGCAAAGCATTGACCGCCATCCAGTTGAACCAGGTTATTACTTGGGGTTGCGTAAAAACGTCTTTGCCGTAGTCTTTGTTTCCATAATCTCCCGTTTTGGCGTTAGTGATGTCAAGTGGCAGAAGCCGTCTTGCAATGCCTGACTTCGTATTGTCAAAAAGAGCCCAGTTAACACCATCAAGAACAAGCAGCGGCGGTGGCGTAAGTTCCACGGACTTTGCACCCATCTGATACATCATCATCTTTCTGTTGGCAAAATTGTTAATGAGGGAAATTGTGCTCGCAGACAGACCTGCGCCATTGACTTCAGTGACATGTACCAGATTAGTGTGTTCATCAACGGTCCCCCGGAACGGAATTGCCGCCTGCATTTCGGTCAATGTGTGATTAAGCGACAGACTTGAAGACTTGTCTCCGTAAATGCCGGCAACAATGTCTATGAGCGTTGTCTTCCCGCTCCCGGAACTCCCGTTGATTTCCATAAAGCAGTTAAATGAATGATTCGGAACAAGCATTATTCCAATCAGCTTTATGATATAGTCGGCCTGTGAAAAGTCATTTCCTGCCGTATGAACAAGCCATTCAAAAGGTGTCCAGCTATCGTACTTAAGTGTTCCGTCATCACAGTAGACAGGTTCTGCATCATATTGAGGCTCTACAGGATCAGCAACGAAGTCAATGCTGTGCATATGCTTGCCTGTAAATCCCATATCGCAGATTGAACACGGCTTGTTGTCGAGTTCAAAAAGCTGATTTCCATCAGGAACCGGCACCCCGTTAACGTTCGGCTGACTCTGAGGCTTGATGAGAACCATGGTCTTGACGTCAAGAATGCCGTTTGCATAGACAAGATATCTGCATCCGTCATATATGGGCGGTATGATTTTAACTTCGTCATCTCTCATGCTCTCGAAGACATAGTTGGCGAGCTTTATCAGGTCGGTGTTGGTATAGGCAATGTCCATATCCTTAAGCATAGTGCCGAAGATAAGCTTGGGCGATTCCCACATGTTTCGTTCGGGATTGAAAATCCTTATGATATCCGATTTGTCGGGGATGTCAGCATCCCTGTATTCCGAACTGGGCGGAAGTCCGATGACAACATTTTCCGACAGCACTTCGTAAATGATCCCGAAAATTTCAATCAGAGATTTTTTTCCTGTCATTTTGTTATAACGACTTACCACACATTCGCTCAGCGCATTCTTCCACTCGAACTTTTCAGTAGTGATGTTTCTATTTGACAACTGCTCTCACTTCCTTAACGATTTCGTCATAGCATTCGGCAAGTTTTACAAGAGTTTTGTAACTTGCACCAAGCATTCTGCTCCGGTCTCTTATGTAGCTATGCAATGTCGGCTGCGAAATGCCGGTGATGCGGCTGATTTCAGCGGGAGTAAGCCAGGAATTTGTCAAAAGTTCCCATGCCTTGTCATCGATAGATGTGCAGTCACAGTTGAATGTTTTCAGTTTTTCAATCAGATTCATTAATATCACCCTACTTTGTTAATCAAATGAATTACAAAATAATGTTAGCATTATTTGTTAATAAATTCAATTACATTGGTGACAAGATACGTCAAAATTTATGAAAAAACGTTGACTTTTTTTGAAAAGTTTTTTAGAATTAATTAAGTAAAGCAAGGCTTAATTCATTTTATTTTTGTTGTAAAAAAATTCATTTAAGTATGTGTTAAATAAGTTCCATTAAAATTTAAACTTTAAAGGAGAAACTTTCAATGACCCAATCAAAATTTCCCACTAATAACTATGTATATAAGAAAAATAATGAAACACGTTATATAAGAAGACTGCGAGATGAATTTATATTTAAAGATCCGCGTAGAACGCTCTTTGATTTTTATCGCACTTTCCGAATTGACTCGATATACTCGGAGGCGGGACTCTATCTTGTACTTTCAGGCAACCGAAATTTCGTCAACAATGATTTTAAATCTTTCATTGACAGAGCTTTTGACATTTATGGAAGTAATGTACCGGATTACTCGTCCGTCACTCCCATACAGGTACAGCAGATGCTTAAAGACTGGAATGCTTCATCACATATTCACATTGATGCACAGTCTCTGTCCATATACTTCGGCCTTGCAAGATCCGTTTTTTCAACGGCACTTAAAAGCCGTTCAAACTATACTATGTCAATCTATGAAATGATTAATCTGGGGCTGGTGCCGGATGAAAAGAATCCGCAGACCATGTACAACACGTTTACAGGATACTGGACTCTCAAGCGTAAAATTATGCGTGCAATGGCCGGGGACGGACTGCATTTTATTACACTTGAGGAACTTTCACTGAAAACAGGAATCCCTCTCGACAATCTTGAGCATGTGGAAACGCTCTGCCGTAACCGTGACAAATTTCTTAACGCCTATGACCTTCTTACAGTCAAAACGCTTAATTACGACATTGACATTCTGAAAAGGAAGGGAAAATAAAATGCTTACCGTCAAAGTTACTGTAAAACAGACACAGGATACTTTAAAGCTTATGCGAAAGATATCTGAAAAAGATCCCAGAATAACAATCAAGCAGCAATGCAATTACTTGGGAAAGTTTTCAAATTCCCTTATATCAAAGGTTTCAACCAACCGTCAGACGTTAACTCAAGACCAGTACAATCTTTATAATAAAATTTACATCGTGCTTGCCGACCATGTGGAAAAATATGCTTCAATGACTGATGAAGAACTTTTTCAGGAATGCAATACAGCTCTCAAAAACAAAGACACCCGCAGCAAAATCATCAGATCTTTTCTTCACGGAAGTTTCTATATAAACCGCGCACTGTCGACAAAAAGCCGGTACATGCTTCTTAATATTTATGATATCCTTCACAACGTACCGTCTTTTGATGAAGACGTACAGAAAATCATTAACAGTCAGCCCGCTGAATGGGAACTTGATCTTAAAATTATCAAGCAGAATCTTTTTATGAAAACTTTTGTGGCATTTGCACGGCTTAACCGGGCAAGTGAATCATCAGCCACATACATCTACAGAAACGAAAGCCTTTCGCCGATGCCTGACCTTGAAAAAGACATTTTTGCAGATATTATCAAGCGAATTGCAGACGGCTTTCAACTTGCAGACATCGTTACAGACTATATGACGCTTGATGAAGCGATTGAAAAGTTTCGCATTCCATTGGCTGTTCGTGATGGAATTCTTCGTGAATGCTTTGAATGCAAGTCTGCAGACAAACTTTCTAAAAAGCAGTTTCGTCAGTATTTTGCCCTGGGCCTTGCCGACACAAAACGTTCAGCACCAATGTCTTCAGCTCTCGCATGGTATAAAAGAACCGTAAAGTGAAAAAACCCGCCTTTATTTAAGGCGGGTCTTTTGCTTTACAGTTGTGACTGATTCCGACCGTGAGTCGCACGATCAGCCTTGAACTTGATTTTGGACATTTTCTGTCCTCTTACAGCATGCGTGGTGGTGGTGGCAGCTTTTTCCTGTTCGGCACGTTCTTTGCTTTCAACATTCACTTCATACCATGCATCAAGTTTAGCTCTAAATTTCTTTGCTTTGCGGATTCTTTGGAGACGTATTTCCGTCTTGCCAGATATACATTCCCGATTACTTGTAATGACGTCGGGATGCTGATAGAGCCACGGATAGTACTCTTCGCCCATTTCGGTAATTTTGTCAAGAGGTGTGGCGGCGCTTGGAATAGGGTCCGGAATTTTGACTTCCAGTTTATTAACGGCTTCCTGTTTGGCCTTTTCCTCGCTTCCGGCGTCACCTAGTGTATCCATGATGTCCTTACGGGTCATTACATACTTAGGCTTGCCGAACTTGGCACAGAGTGAGTCGTTGAGCTTTTTCATCTCGTCCTGGGGAATATACGGACAGTTGCCGTGTTCAATGTTAGTTATTCCGTGCAGCGTTGAGTAAAATTCACCGGGCTGACTGATTAAGTGAACGGCAATGCCTGAGTCGGGCAGAGCAATTTCAGATTCAATCGGTTCAGACACACCCAGTGATACACGGGCGGTGATGTTGGCTGAAAATTCACCTGGAACAAGTGATTTGCGGGCTGACTGATTGGCACAGAGAAGATGAATGCCCACGGAACGTGACATCTTGGCGATGTACTCGAATTTCTTGATTGTTCCCAGTTTCTCCATCTCGCTTGCCTTCAGCATTGCGTCCTGCTGTGTAATTGCTGAAAATTCGTCGACTACGAAAAGAATTTCGGGAAGTATCTCCTTACCCTGTTTTTCCATGACTTCGTTGTACTCGGCAAGTTTTGCGACTTCAGCTTTCTTGAAGAGATCAATTCTTCTTCTCGTCTCAAGCTCCATGGAACGGATAAGCGCCCTTGAATATTCAAGATCAGAACTTGCGTCTCCGGGAGGTGCATATGTGAACGGGTTCGGATTGGAACTGTCGGCTGACATGAACTCGAAAGAATTCCCCTTGCCGTCGGCATAGGCAATCCTGAGGTGTTTCGGATCAGTTGCCGACATGATTGAGTACAGAATATTCATGATAAGCACGGTCTTACCGGTACCAGTCTTACCAAAAAGCATGACGTGCGGATTGTGGTCGTCAAGGTCAAAGTAAATCAGCTTGCCCATGGCATCAATTCCGCAAATCCCCGAGACAATGCATGATGCACCTTTTTTGCGCTTGCGAATCATATCAGCAAATGAAACGGGAATGTTCACACCGTTGTCAATCGATACTTTAAGACAGCCAGCTTCAAGACTGACAATCGGTTTCTTCTTAATGCGCAGGAGATTGCTTATGCTTTCCTGTATTTTCTTGAAATCACTCGGCAGATTCGGATCGGGCGGAAGCGTGTATTCGTAAATGGCAGTCGAACCACCGACAAGCACCCTGTTAAACTGTCCGCTGATTTTAAGTGTCTGAAGAGCCTGCGTAATGTCGGGAATGCGGCGGTTAGCCGTTTCAAGAGCAATCTTTCTCTGCATTTCCACGGAATTGCCGGTATCTCGGTCGACAGGCTCCTTGAGAACGGAAAGATCCAAGTTCTGCTGAACTTTGAACTTCGCCTTCTCTGCCGTTCTGTCGGTTCTGAACTTCATCTCGGCAAGATTGAACATTCTCTGATAAATGGCTACTGGAGTAAACTTTGTGAAGTACCTGAGAACATCCATGATAATTGACATGTATGCAACGGCAAAGCCCCGCCCACCGTTCTTGATTTTCACTTCTTCGGCAAACGGGTCTGAAAAAATCGCATCCCATTCACCAAGTTCGTTGCCGCTGTCATACGGAACGGAAGAATCGAAGACGAAACCCTTGTCCTTGGCACTGTAAATAGGATCATTCGGGAAATACACTGCATTGCCAGAAACACGTTCACCGAATCCCTTAAGGCAACTTTCAATGGCGTTGTCCGTCTCGGTTTCCCTTGACTGTCTGACGAACATCCTTGCTTTACGTACACCGTTGGCGGTTGTAGACACTGTGACTTTTGCCCGTTTGAATGCAACGTCCACAGCTTTGATTTTCTGTGTCTGCACACTGCCTCCCATTCCGTTTTCGAATTTGTTGCCCTGCTCGTCCATGCCCTGAACAGCGAAGTCATAGGCGTCGTTCAAATTTTCACGAAGCTTTGCCTTGAGACGTCCGCTGAGCACGTAGTCATACACCGGAGTCTGATAGCCTTTGAGATAGCCCAGTGCAAGGTATGGAAACTTGATGAAGGCAGATATCAGGACATTTGCCGTTCTTGCAAAAGACACCCGCCACACGAGCGCTACGAATTCGATCATTGCACCAATCGTATAGACCACCACAAAAGTCTGCCAGTAAACGGGAACCCATGTATGCACGAGGTTTCCGAAGAACCCTGTCAGCCAGTTCAGTTTGTCGGCAATGACCGGAACCGTCTCAAATGCATGTACTGCCTGTTTGAAGACAGTGAATATCTGTGAAATGTATTTCCACCAGAACTGAGCGACAATCCACGGGAAAACGCTGTTTCTCAGCCACGCAATACCAACTCCTGCCGCACCGATAATCAATGCAAACTTGATTGACTTTTTCCATATAATATCAAGGTCTGTTTTCTGATATCTGTCTTCGAGAGCATTCATCAATTCAAAGAACGTCCACATACATATGCCATAGGGAAGCACGTAGTTGAGAATGAAATGAAGTGCCATGTCTGTTGTCATTGCACCGCCTCCTTTCTTTCGCGTCTCAGCGTCTGAAGAGCCTGTGACAGTGTGACGGGATGCCATTGAGTGCTTTTTTTATCTGAAATCAAGATTACAGGAAATTCAGTTGCTTCAATTTTTCCTGTAATTTTTTTCAGATTAATCAGCTGCTGTTCGTTTTTGATAATCAACCATTTGCTTGACAGGCTTTCTGAACGTACGGCCCTTCGTATATGATCTGTTTTCACAATCATTCTTCTCAGATCATTAGGCCTTGACAACGGCGGATATCTCACAGTGCTGACAAAAGTCCATGATTTATTTGAAGACGAATACAAGCATTTCACGCAGCAGCACTGTATGCAAACGCAAATCAGTATTATTACGCTCATGTCAGGCACCTTCCTTCAGAAGTTTTCTGACGTATTTCAGAGCATCCTTTGTCTCTATCGGCTCCCACGTCTTTTTGTCAGTCGAATGTAGCACACACGGAAATTCCTTGACGACGCTCTTTACACTCTGATTGAGACCTGCACTCTGTTCTTCGTTTCCGACTGCTATCCAGTATTCGTTCTTCACTTTTGTATAACGTATTTTACTGTCACAGTCCTTCATAAACTGCCGAAACTTCATCGGCGAATCGATTTCGAAATTAAGCAGAGAGTCATAATCGGTTTCGGCAGGCTTTTCAGCCAGTTCCTTTTCCTTCTTCTCCTGTTCATTCTTTTTAAACTCCTTTTCCTTCTTCCTGTAGTGAAGACCGCCTTTCAGGATAAAGAAGAAATACATAAGGATCATCGGAATGAAAAGCCACATAAAAATCGATGTCAGCGGCAGCCGGTCGAGACATCCGTTTATTACACTGTCCACGAAGTTACATAAAGACTTGACAGGGGTCATGTAGAAAATCACGTGCAATCCGAAAAGCACTACCATACCAACGACGGTTATTCCTGCATAAATCAGTATCGGCTTTATTTTCTCAGACATTTCCACATTCTCTCCCGAGAACGATTTCAGCTTCTGTCTTGCAAGCATGACATCAACCAAGATCATCATCAGTGCCGCAAGCTTAAGTGCCGCATCAAACCAGTGCATGCTTATCGTTGCTGTCATTATCACGATTTCTCACCCTCCTGTTGTAAGTGCATTCCCTGATGGTCTGTGCAAGCATGATCATCGTCTCCGTGTTTGGGTTCTCACTCTTGATTTCGCTTATAAGTGCGTCGGCAAGTACTTCTATAGTCATGTCCATCTTGAATCATCTTCCTTTTCTGAGCAGTTCAATCATTTTTTCGACATTGCCGTCAGTGACACTGTCAACAGCCTTTCCGCCGTGCATTACGGCGACAGTAGGACTGTTTATCCATCTGTCTTCGACAAGCAGATCCCGGTGTTTTTTCTTGAATTTAAGCAGTTCGTGCCTCTTTAATTTTGCAATGTCCATTACAACTGTCTTTCTTCCAAGAAGTTTCTGCCATTTTATTTCTCCGCAGAGCCTTCTCTGCACCTTGTGACAGTCGGGACATCCCGTTTCATAAATAATGAGACGGTACTTTAGCTTCTGCTTTGCATACCGTTTCATCAAACGTTCATCTGTCTTTTTTCCCATGTCGAGCTTCCGATAGCCCGAGAAGTCGTTTCTGCCATAGTCAGGCTGATAAAAATACATCATTGCAAGGCCCGTCCCGATCATAAAAAGGCTTATAAATGTAATGATCCGTCTGATTGCTTTCACATCCTTTTTCTGAATTAAAAAAGCGTCTGCTAAACAGACGCTTTTTACAAGAAATTTAACCCTTTGGAACTTTGAGTTTAAGAGAAACTGTAATGTCGTATCCCTTTGCTTCAAGTTTCTTGATTTCGTCCGTAAGGTCCTGCACTGTCGCGTCATCGAATGTGTGTGTCGTGACAGTCTTTTCAGTGCTGTTGCCCGAAGACTTTTCCTTGTCAGTTTCTGAATATGAGAATTTAAGCATAAACCTGCCCCCCTATTTATTGATTATTGACTGCTTTTTTGAAAACCATTCCGGCTTTGAAGACCGGTACCGTATGTTCAGGAACGTTTACCGCCTCGCCTGTCTGGGGATTGCGACCCGTATGAGCCTTGCGTTCAACCGGCTTGAATGTTCCAAATCCGACAAGAGAAACCTTTTCCCCATCAGCCACTGTTTTTTGGATTACATCAAAAACCGCTGTCACTGCTTTTACAGTGTCCCGCTTTGAAAAGCCTGTTTTTTCTGCCACTGCATTAACTAAATCTGTCTTGTTAGCCATAATATAGCACCTTCCATTTTCTGTTTATTTACGTAAATCACTTGATTTACAAGGTTACAAGCGCATTATAGCAATTGTTTCCTTTTATATCAAGCATTTACGCCGTTTATAAATCGAAAAAATATGTTTTTGTAACTATAACGCAATATACACTCTCTTGATTGACATTATTCTGTAAAACAAATCTGTTACAATTTAAAGTGTAACATCCTTAAGGAGGAACTTAAATGACAACGAAAACAAAAACTCTGATTACATCACTGGCGGTATGCGGGGGCATTCTGCTCGGTGCAGGCACCGCTGAAGCTGATGCCACATATACGGTCAAAAGCGGAGACACGCTTTCAAACATTGCCGAACGTACGGGTCAGTCCGTGTCTGACCTGGCACAGAAAAACAACATTTCAGACATTAACCACCTGTCAGTCGGACAGGTCATCGAAACTGACGACACAAGCGAAAACGGAACATACACGGTAAAAAGCGGGGACACACTCTCGGGTATTGCCGAAAAGTACGGAACAACTGTTGACAGACTCATGCAGCTCAACCATCTTTCAAGTGATTTTCTGGTTGTTGGCGAACAGATTGCCACAGTCGGCTCTCAGGAGCCCGCACAGACCGTTCAGACACAACCTCAGTCAACTACAACAAACAGTGCTCAAAGTGCGCAAAACAGCTCTCAGACGTATACACAAGCTCAGGATTCACAGAATTCGCAGAATATTCAGTCTGCAGATCAGCAAACTTCCACGTATTACAATTCATCGGTATCCGAAAGCGAACAGGCGGCCAAGGAATGGATTGCCCAACGGGAATCACACGGTTCATATTCAGCTCGCAACGGTCAGTACGTAGGCAAATATCAACTCTCCGTTGACAAACTGAACGGTGACATGACTCCGGCCAACCAGGAACGAACTGCCGATAATTACGTCAAACAGCGTTACGGATCATGGGCACAGGCTAAACAGGCATGGCTGCAGAACGGATGGTATTGACAAATTATGACAAGTTATGTAAAATTGTCAATGTAATAAATAATATACAAAATTATTTTCTTTTCTATCTAAAAAAACATCCCTCTTCCACCAAGTGAAGCTGACTTGGAAAGAGGGATGTTTTTATTGATGGTTAGGTCGTAATACCCGTGACTTTAGTCATGGGATATAAGACCA
>OIYG01000786.1_pt1 | contig 27955 bp, 26 predicted proteins | sample 1587861 | NCBI WGS metagenome assembly OIYG01 (sample SAMN03283272) | human gut metagenome | biome: human-associated habitat; material: feces | host: Homo sapiens | place: Peru | collected 2012 | reverse complement strand
TTAAAAAAATTTTGAAAATCTTGTGTAAACCCACCAAAACGACTTGAAAATCGAGGGGGTATTATAAAATAAAATAGTAGAAAGTAGGGAAATAATATGACTAAGAAAAGTATGCTTATAATAGCAATATTACTAATGAGTATAGGATTTGCAACAATCTCAACAACTCTAATTTTAAACGGAAATGCTAAGGTAAGCGAAAACAATGAAGATTTTAGTGTAATCTTCACAGCTGCAAGTATAGACGGGAATGACGTATATTCAACAGCAGTAGATGATACAAAGAAAATAATTACATTTACAACAAGTGAACTAAAAACATTAAATCAAACATCAGTGCTAACTTATGAAGTAACAAATAAATCAAGCAACTATGATGCAAACGTTACAGTAACATGTGTACCAAAGGAAGGAACAACAGCAAAATATACAAGTATCAAAAACAAACTTGAAAATGATGCAACAGTGGTAAAAGCAAAAGAAACGTTAAATGGAACATTAACAGTAACGCTTGATAAAACAGCAACAGAGAGTGTTACAGAAGAATATACATGTAAGTTAGAATTTAATGCTGTAGAAAGAGATACATTAGGAAAAGGAAACATTTCAGATCCAGTATCATTTACAAGTGATTCTTGGAAAACAATCCAAAAAGCAGTACAAACAGGAAACACAAGTAAATATCATGTGGGAGATACAAAAGAAGTAGACTTAGGTTTTTTTGGAAAACATATGGTGCGTATCTCAAATATGAGTGAATGTACAAATGGAGAAACAAGTGAAACAGCATGTGGATTTGTAGTAGAATTTGCAGATATAATAACAACACATCAATTTAACAGCACAAATACAAATATAGGTGGATGGAAAGATTCCGAAATGCGTACATATATAAATGGAACAATATATAATGCCCTTCCAAGTGATTTACAAAATGTAATAACAACAACAAAAGTAATATCAGGACATGGAAATACAACAGGAGAAGAAAACTTTGAAACTCAAGATAAATTATATTTGTTAAATGCTCAAGAAGTTTGGAGCACTAATGATTATGATACATCAGTAAGAACATCAAAACAATTAGATTATTATAAAAATCAAGGAGTAACAACAAGCAGTTATGCAGGAGCAATAAAACAATATAATGGAAGTAATTCAGATTGGTGGCTTCGTTCGGCTTATTCTCTCTATTCCAGCGGCTTCCTTTATGTCTACAACGGTGGTGGCTGGGGCAGCAGCGGTGCGCGCTCCTCTCGCGGGGTCTCTCCAGCTTTCCGAATAGCATAATACTAAAATTTAAGATACAATCGTGTATCTTTTTTTCTTTTACAAAATAATTGAAAATAGTTTAGTAATGATTTATAATTATGATTAGAATAGGAGAGGTTAAGATGAAGAAAAATGGATTTATTGCAACAAGTATTCTTTATTCAATATTCTTGGTGTTCTTAACTCTTTTCTTAGCTTTAATTTTAGCTTATCTTCATAACCAAATATTATTACAAAAGATTAATGATGCGGCAAAAAGTAATTTATTAAAAATAAATAACACTAAAATAAGTGATTTAAATATTGGTGATTATGTCCAATTTATGAATGATCCTAGTATGGGAGAAACATATAATAATCCAGATCCTGCAAGACATGACCCTTATGAAATAGGTGAAAGCGTTTTAAATCAAGAATCTAAATGGATTGTTGCTGATATTAAGACAAATGGCAATATAAAAACTTATTATTTCTTAAGTGAAATTGATGCATCAAAATTGGATGTTCAATTTAAATTATCAACTGACGTTATAAGAAAATATCATACTTTAACTATTGGTATTATTAATGAAATGATTAATTTAAGAAGTTGGGGAAATGAAAACTTATATCAACAATCACTTCAATTTAAAAACTATACTAGTTTTAAAATGGGTTTTCCTACATCAACCGAACTTATAACTATAAGAAATAATACTAATTTAACTGATGAAGTTAAAAATTCTATTTTTGGAATTGATTCAAATTACATTGTTTATATTGATCAAACAACTGGACCATATACTGCAGGTAATTACTATTACTATCGTATGTATAATTTTACTTTAGCAAACTCTAAAAATGGTGGTATTTTAAATAATTATTGTGGAGGTAATTTCTCAAATGGAAAAGTTAATTATAACTCCAATAATACTTTTGGATATATGAATAAAGTTTGGGATACGGCATCAAATTCTGAATATATTGATTATTGTTCATATGCATCTCCAGTTGCTTATACTCATAAAGTAAGTGATAAAGTGGTTGAAGCAAATGAAACAAAAGATAATGACATTGCTATACTCAACAGTGCTGCTTATAACTTTAGACTTATGCTTGAACTTGGAGTTGATTCCAATAGCAACGTTACTTATGTATCTGGAGGAACAGGATTGAGAACTAATCCATACATAATTATGGATGGGAGAAAAAGCGAATGAAAAAGAATGGTTTTGTTTTTATTGAAACTTTAGTAGTTGTAAGTGTTTTATCATTGACGCTTTTAATGTTATTTGGAAGTTATTCCTACATAATTAGAAAATCAAGAGAAAGAAATGTTTTTGATACAACCGAGATGATTTATAAAACATATTACACAAAACAAATACTTGAAAAAGAATATGGAACTTTAGGAACATATATGAATACTTGTAATAAACCAGGAACAAATGTATATGAATGTCCAATTTCTGGAAATAGATTAACTCAATTAAAACAATCTTTTGAAGTTGAAAAAATATATTTTTTAACTCCAAGTGAAGTTTTAACTAATACGGGTGTTTTAGTTAAATTAGATGCAACAACAATTGATTATATTAAACATTTAGGCAAATACAGCAATACAAGAAGGATGATTGTAAAATATAAGAAAAATTATCAAGATGGTACTTATGAAGTCTTCCATTCTTCTATGGAGGTGTAAAGATGGATAATAAAGGTATGACAATAACAGAACTTCTAGTAAGTATATGTATTATATCGATTGTATTACTTCTATTGTTTTCTCTTTTAATTCAAGTGAGAAGTGAAGACAATAAAAGTTCCATTCAATCAAACTTCATAATCGGTCAATCAACAATGATTAAAGCTATTGAAGAGGATGTAACTGACTATGGTGTTAAAAGAGTATCAGCTTGTACTTTATCTGAACAAGGAATTGATAATTCTATTATAGTAAGTGGTTATGAAGATAAATATAAATGTTTAAAAATTGAATATAAAAAAGACTTTTTAAAGTCCAATATAGCTTTCTTATCCATATATAATTATTACACAAAATACGATTATCAAAATGGTAAATATGTTGGTAAAGGTGAAACTTCATGGATGATTTCTTACAAGAGAGGATATTACAAAGAATATAATTTTGATGGATCTCCTAAATATCAATCATTCTTTGCAGATGCTTCAACTATGAAAGAACTTCCTGAAGAAGTTGATTTATCTGATGCTTCAGTTCTTAATTTTACAGCATTAAGTGAAAACATAAACGCTGCTTCATTAGTTTTTCCAATAAAAAATTTAACAGGTGAACATTATGACGTAAACATTGGATTTACTTATACAGGAAATAATTTATTTAAATGTAAAGCTAATAATGCAACTACTAATAAATTTAGATGTAATTGTAGCAGTTCTAATAGTTTATGTAATCAAATATATGAGTAAAGATATAAATAAAGTTAAAATTCTAGAGGTATAAAAGTATTTTGAATCAAACTTAGTTTCTTTTAAAATACTTTTTATTTGCATTATTATACTAAACGATGCAAGAGAAGTGAAAGTAAGCATCAATATATCATTTATTGGACTTACTGTATAAAGTTTTATTCTAGTAAATCCACTAGTTATTTCTAGAATACCGGATATAAATGTTTTCAATATAGGATTTTTAATTGGTACTATATTTGAAAGACTTAAAAAAACAGTTAAAGTTCCTAATATATTAAGAATTGTTTTCATATTTTTTTCAATAGATTTATTTAAATTAAAATCAAAATTGTATGATGTTTTAAGTGGGGATTCACTTACTAAGGCATCTCTTAAAATGAAACTTGTTAAAACATTAGATACCCACATAATTATTAAAACTTTTAGATTACTGAATGTAAGTATTAATATTGGATTAAAAAATATTGTTTGACTTAATATCTTTGTTAAACTATTTTTATCTATCAATTTAGAATCATACAAATCTTTTAATATTTTCGCATTTGTTGGTGTTGCACCAAAAACAGAAACGATAAATACAAATAAACCATATGGACTAGTTTTAAATATTTTAGAGTAAACATCATAAAAAAAATTAGGTATTTTATCAATTACTCCACTTGCAAGTAAAATATCGCTTAGGATAAGGGTAGGAAAAAGAACCGGAAATAGACTTTTACTCCAAATATTAAGGGCATCCCCAGCTGCTAAAACAATTGCATTTTTATTTACAATAAATAGGATAAAAAGTAATAAAGTTAACAATTTTTTCACATTTCACCTCTATAATAATGGTATAATCAAAGTAAGGAGAATAAATTATGCTTAATAAAATGTATGAGTTTTTAAAGGAAAATATTAAATCAATACTTATTATTGCTGTTTTTGTAGTGGCTATTAATTTAAATCTTCCTTTCAGTGTTTATGCTCCAGGAGGAACAATAGATATTTCTAAAAGATTGAATAAGAATTCTAAAACAAGTGTAAATATGACATATGTAAGTTTTGTTGAAGGAAAAGTTCCGGTTTTATTACTTTCATTAATTTTACCAAACTGGGACATTGTAAAAAATGATGACATAAAGTATGATAATGAAGAGATGGCCGACTCACTAAAAAGAGATAGAATTAGTTTATATGAATCCATTAGTAATGCAAAAAGTGTTGCCTATAAATATGTTAACAAACCTTTGAAAATCGAAAAAACTACTTATTATGTAACATATATTAGTTCTTCATCGGATACAGATTTAAAAATTGGTGATGAACTTATAAGCATTGATGGACACGACTTTACTCCGGATATTGTAGATGAGTATCTAAATACTCTTGAAGAAGGTATGAAAGTATCTATAAAGGTTAAAAACTCTGATAAAGAGTATACAAGATATGCGAGTCTTATAAAAGTAAACGATAAAACACTTATTGGAGTAAGCTATGCAAAAGTAAATGACTATAAAGATTCTCTTGAATACAATTACAAAAAAAGTGAATCAGGACCTTCTGGTGGAGCAATGTTAACTCTTGCTTTAATTCAAGAATTAAATAATGAAACTATTACAGATAAAAAAATATGTGGTACAGGAACAATTGATGAGGCAGGAAACATTGGTGAAATAGGTGGAGTAAAATATAAAATACTTGGAGCAAGCAAGAATAAATGTGATGTTTTTATAACCCCAAAAGAAAACTATGAAGAGGCAAAGAAAGTTAAAGAAAAAAATAAATTAAAAATTAAGTTAATTGAAGCAGATAATATAGAAGATTTGATGGAAAAACTATCTTCCTAAAATCTAAAAATTATTATATAATATTTCATTAGATGTAGGTGGTAAAATGGATCGTTTAAGTGTGGATAGAACAAAATTATCTCCAATGATGTTACAATATATGGATATTAAGGATAGATATCCTGATACATTAATATTTTTTAGATTAGGAGATTTTTACGAATTATTCTTTGAAGATGCTGATGTTTGTTCAAGAGAACTAGAGTTAACTTTAACTGGTAAAAATGCAGGATTAAGTGAAAGAGTACCAATGTGTGGAGTTCCTCATCATTCAGCTAAAATATACATTGAAAAACTTATAAGCAAAGGATATAAAGTTGCGATATGTGAACAGCTTGAAGATCCAAAACTTGCTAAAGGTATGGTTAAAAGAGACGTAATTGAAGTCGTAACAAAAGGAACAATGGTTGACTTAGAGTTCTTAAATGAACATGATTTTAACTATATTGGAACTATTTTTGATTATGGATACAACTATTTAATCGTTTATCTTGATTTATCAACTGGTAAAGTATTTGGAATATTTGTTCCTCATAATAAAACTAGTTTAATAAATGAAGTATTGAGTTTAAATTTAAAAGAGATTATTGTTGAAAATAATTTTGATATTGAACTTATAAATATCTTTAAAAATACTTATTCAATATCTATCACCATTAATGATTTATATTTAGAGGACGAATATAAAAATGTCTATGAAGGAATAAATGATGAAAGAATAGTTAAAGCATTAAAGAATATTATGTATCATTTACATGTAACTCAATTAAAAGATTTATCACATTTATCACATATTGAAATGGTTCAAAAAGATGACTATTTAAATATGGATATTCATACAATAAGAAATCTCGAGTTACTAGAAACTTTAAGATTAAAAGAAAGAAAGTTTTCTCTTTTGTGGCTTCTTGATAAAACTAAAACAGCGATGGGTTCAAGAACTTTAAAAAGCTGGCTTATGAATCCTTTAAAAGATGAAACTAAAATAAATAAAAGACTTGATTATATTGAAAGTTTGAATAATAACTTTTTACAAAGAGAAGAACTTATGAGAGATTTATATGAAGTATATGATCTTGAAAGACTAACTGGTAAAGTTATATGTGGTTCTTTAAATGGAAGAGATTTATTACAAATAAAAAATTCAATCAAAGTAATACCTGATATCAATAGAATTCTAAAAGAACTTAAATTTGATATTACTTTAAATACTCATGAGCAATTATTTAAACTTTTAGAAAGCTCTATTTCTGAAGATGCACCAATAAGCATTAAAGAGGGTGGAATAATCAAAAGTGGATATAATGCTGAACTTGATGAACTTAAAAGTATTCGCTCAGGAGGAAAAGATTTTATTTCTGGAATTGAAGCAAAATTAAAAGAAGAAACGGGAATAAATAATTTAAAAGTTGGATACAATAAAGTATTTGGATATTTTATTGAAGTGTCAAAAGGAAATTCAAAACGCGTAAGTGAAGAGTTAGGTTGGGAAAGAAGACAAACTCTAACTAATGCTGAAAGATATATAACTCCAGAGTTAAAGGAAAAAGAAGCTTTAGTTTTAAATGCTGAAGAACGTATAATTGATTTAGAATACAATATATTCATGGAAATAAAAGAAAGTGTAAAGGGCGTCCTATTTGAATTAAAAGAAACAGCAACCCTTTTAAGTGAAATTGATTCGTTATGTTCTTTATCTCTTGTAAGTGAAGAACACCATTTAATTAGACCAAAATTCAATAACAATCATAATCTTCGTATAATTGACGGAAGACATCCAGTTGTTGAAGTTGTTAGCAATAATAACTATGTTAAAAACGATGTGATTATGGATGAATCCACATCAACTCTTTTAATAACTGGACCAAATATGAGTGGTAAATCAACATATATGAGGGAACTTGCAATCATCATTATAATGGCTCAAATGGGTTCTTTTGTCCCTGCTGCTGAAGCAGACTTACCAATATTTGATTCAATTTATACTAGAATCGGAGCAAGTGATGATCTTGTAAGTGGAGAATCGACATTTATGGTTGAAATGATTGAAGCCAAAAATGCAATTGTTAACGCGACTGAAAACTCCCTTATCTTATTTGATGAACTTGGAAGAGGAACAGCTACATTTGATGGTATGAGTTTAGCTCGTGCAATTCTTGAATATGTTAATTTAAAAATCAAATGTAAAACATTATTTTCAACTCATTATCATGAATTAACGGATTTAAGCGATACTATTCCAAGTATCAAAAATGTTCATGTTGATGCCATAGAAGAGGATGGTAAAGTAACATTTTTGCATAAAGTTAAAGAAGGACCAATTGATAAATCATATGGAATCCATGTTGCAAGACTTGCTGGCCTTCCGGAAGATTTGTTAAAACGTGCAAGTGAATTCTTAGCAAGTTATGAAAGTCATGAAAAACGTGAAGTATTTGTTCAACAATCTCTTAATTTTGAAGAAAAGCATGAAGATAATAAATTAGAAGAAAAGATAAAAGAGATAGATATCTTAAAAATGACCCCAATGGATGCAATAAATTTCCTATATGAGTTAAAAAATACAATAAAATAGTTGTAATTTTATAAAAATGTATTTATAATTATAAGTGAAGTGCGAAGCATACTTTTATTTTTCATTTTTGGATTATTTATCTATCTAAAATCTTTTTTTTGCACTTCAGATCACATATTAATTTATGTGATTTTTTTATTTAAAATTGTATTTGTGAATAAAATTTATTATACAAATAAAATAATGTCTATTAATTAAAGACTTTTTATTATATTTTTGATAAAATATAAAAAGGAGGAAAAGTATGGACACAGAAGAAATAAAATATTTTACCGTAAGCCAATATAATCAGGCAATTAAAAACTTTTTAGATTCTAAGGTTGAATGTCAAGTTGTCCATATTAAAGGAGAGGTTTCCAATTATAAAGGACATACTAGAGGACATTTGTATTTCACTTTAAAAGATGAAGAATCAAGAATTAATGCGGTTATGTTTAAAACTAGTGCTTCAAAACTTGATTTTGTCCCGAAAGATGGAGATGAAGTGTTAGTTACTGGAAGAATAAGCGTATACGTTCCAACTGGTGGATATCAAGTATATGTTGAAGAAATGCACTTATCCGGTAATGGAGATTTATTAAAACGATTAGAAGAATTAAAACAAAAACTTGCTAAAGAAGGTTTATTTGATCAAGAACATAAAAAACCAATACCTAAGTATCCAAGTAAAATTGGTATTGTAACTGCACCAACAGGAGCTGCTATAAGAGATATTCTTTCAACTATAAAAAGAAGATATCCAATATGCAATACAATATTATTTCCTGCTTTAGTTCAAGGTGAACTTGCTAAAGATGATGTTGTAAGACAAATTAAACGTGCAAATGAATTTGATGATATAGATGTTTTAATTGTTGGTAGAGGTGGAGGAAGCATTGAAGACTTATGGGCATTTAATGAAGAATGTGTTGCTCGAGCAATATACGAATCTCGTATCCCGATTATATCTGCTGTTGGTCATGAAATAGATTTCACTATAGCTGACTTTGTTGCTGATATGCGTGCTCCAACACCGACCGGAGCAGCAGAGATGGCTGTACCGAATATGGTTGATTTAGTTAACTACATTCGCCAACTTGAAATACGTTTAAATAAAAATATATTTAATTTAATAGACTTATCAAAAAAACAACTTACAAACTTTAAAAATAGTTATGTTCTAACTAATCCACTTTCATATTCTGAGGTTAGAGAACAAAAACTTGATATGATTATTAACAAATTAAATAGTTATATTACTCACAAAATGGATATATCCGTTTCTAGATATCAAAATGCAATAAGTAATCATATAATTTTAAATCCATGTGAGTTATTTATAAAAAATAAAAATAGTCTAGAACTTATTATTAATAAATTAGAGTTATTAAACCCATTAAGTGTTTTAAGTAAGGGATATTCACTTTCTACAGTAAATGGAAAAGTAATTAAAAGTGTTAAAGATGTTAAAGTTAATGATGAGGTAAATATAAAACTTCTTGATGGAGAGATCAACACAGTTGTTAAAGGAGAGAAAGAAAATGGAAGATAAGAAATTTGAAGAACTTATGAGTGAACTTGAAAATATTATCAAAGAATTAGAAACTGGTAATACTGATTTAGAAAGTTCAATAAAAAAATATACTGAAGCTATGCAAATTGTTAAAGTTTGTAATGATAAATTAACAAAAGCAACAGATGCAGTTAATCAAATATTAAAAGAAAATGGAAGTTTAGAAAACTTCGAAGTAGAGGAATAGTTTATGGATAATCAAGTTAAAGATATTACAAGTAGAGATGTTGATTTTGCTAAATGGTATACTGATGTCGTTAAAAAGGCTGATTTAGTTGATTATACAAACGTCAAGGGAAGTATGGTAATTCGTCCATATGGATATGCTATTTGGGAAAATATGCAAAGTATTTTGGATAAAGAATTTAAACGTTTAGGACATGAAAACGTTCAAATGCCTATGTTTATACCTGAATCTTTACTTAATGTTGAAAAGGATCATGTTGAAGGATTTGCTCCTGAAGTTGCTTGGGTAACTTATGGTGGAAAAGAAAAGTTGGATGAAAGAATGTGTGTACGTCCAACAAGTGAAACATTATTCTGTGATCATTTTAAAAAGATCGTAAAAAGTTATAGAGATTTACCAGTTCTTTATAATCAATGGTGTACGATAGTTCGTTGGGAAAAAACAACTAGACCATTTTTAAGAAGTCGTGAAATATTATGGCAAGAAGGACATACTTTACATGCAACAAGTGAAGAAGCAATGGCTGAAACTTTAAGAATGTTACATGTTTATGAAGATTTTCAAAGAAACTATTTAGCTATGCCAGTTATAGTAGGAAGAAAAACAGAAAAAGAAAAATTTGCTGGAGCTGAAGCAACTTATACAATTGAAGCAATGATGTATGATGGTGTTGCTCTTCAAAATGGAACAAGTCATTATTTTGGTAATGGTTTTGCACATGCTTTTGGAATAGAATTTTTGGATAAAGATAATAAACTAAAAACTCCATTTCAAACATCATGGGGATGTACAACACGTATGATTGGTGGACTTATCATGACTCACTCAGATGATCGTGGACTTGTATTACCTCCAAAAATCGCGCCAACAAAAGTAATTGTTATTCCAATTGGAAAAGATATTGATGAATATATTGATAAAGTTTTGGATGTTTTAAATAGAAATGACATAACTAATAAAGTTGATAGAAGCGACAAAACTCCAGGGTTTAAATTTGCTGAAGCTGAGGTTAAAGGATATCCAGTTAGAATTGAAGTTGGTGCAAGAGATATTAAAAATGGTCATATTACTTTAGTAAGAAGAGATACTTTAGAAAAGTGCGAATTTAGTATAAATGAACTTGATAATTTGGCAGATAAATTAAATGATATTTTTGAAACTATGCAAAATGATATGTATAAAAAAGCGGAAGACAGAAGAAATTCAATGCTATATTCTGCTTCAACTATGGAAGAATTTGAAAGTATTGCGGCTACTAAACCTGGATTCATCAAAATAAATTGGTGTGGAAGATGTGAATGCGAAGAAAACATCAAAGAAAAAACTGGTTTGAAATCACGTTGTATACTAGAACATGAACATGCAAACGGAAACTGTATCTGTGGAGAACCTGCAAAACATGTAATCTATTTTGGTAGACAATATTAAAAAGCAAATATAAATTTTGCTTTTTTTTAATGCGTAAAAGCTTTGTAAATAGTATCAAATGTCTTGCCAACTTACAAGAGATCCGTTATAAACTTTAAAAGTAGAATAGTGTGAATGAACTATAAAAAAAAGAAATGTAATAATCGGAATAATATTGCTGATGAGTATAGGCTTTATGGGAATATGTTTGATTACTGCATTTTTTTGCAAACCTGTACCTAACGTTTTTTTCTTTAAATAACGACATTTTTTTTGTATAATTATATGTAGGAAGTGAGAATATGGATAAGTTTTATAATAATCGTATATTAACTAAATTTATGTTAATACAACCTCTTATCGATATCATAACATCGTTAATGATAAATGAATATAATTTTCATATATCTTTAGGAATGATTTGCAGATTTATATTTCTTATATATGCTGGTATTTATATAATAAAAAATCGTGATAGTAAAATTAATACATATATTATTATCTGGATAATTTACTTGCTAACATCATTTGTTGGACATTTTCTATTAGACTCTCACTTTAATATTATGAGTTTTGGTGTCAATATGGCTAAATTGATTTATTTTCCAATTATACTTTTGTTCTTCACTTTATATTTTAAGAAAAATGAAGAATTGGATCGTTTCACATTTATTATTATTGCCTTAATAATTGGAATATCTTTATTAACTTCAGTTATTACAAAAACAGCATATTGTTCATACTCTTCATATGAAAATTGCTATCATAAAGGAATAGTTTCATGGTTTAATTCAGCAAATGAATATGGTTTAATTTTGATTGCATTGTTAGGCTATTCTTTAATAGACTATATAAAAAGTAAGAATATTTATAATATAGTTTCCTCTTTAATAACGATTATATTCTTATGTATTTTAGGAACTAAAGCAAGCTATGTAGGATGTGTAGGTTTACTTGGTTGTGCTTTTATTTTCTATTTTGCATACAACAAACTTATTATAAAGAATAAATTAAATTTAAAAAGTCTTTTCTTTTTAGGAGGTATTTTACTATCAATTTTTGTATTCACAATCAAACTGCCAATTTATACAAACCTTATTGGAAGTTATGAAAGAGCCTATGAAAATAGTGGTGGAAATTATTGCGAAACTTGTTGCCCTAAATTTGATAAAACCAGTGAAGAAATTCGCAATGAGATATCTTCGTCACTTGTTTTTAATGGAAGAGATGACTTTTTGATTGCCAATAAAGCGATGTATAAAAATAGTACTTTATTTTCAAAATTATACGGTTTAACGTATGATGATAGAATTTATAAAGGAATTCATTATGAAAAAAACGTAGAAAGAGACTTTCATGATCTATTATTTCAATATGGAATTATTGGGTTTATTATTGAATTAAGTTTGCCACTATATTTATTATTAAGCATTTTAATAAAAATTATAAAAACAAAAAAGAATAGAATCGATGAAGAAATATGTATATTAGCAACTTCTACGGCTTTCATTCTTCTAGGTTCCTATTTAGCTGGACACTTTCTTTTTGCTCCAGCAGTATCAATATATATTGCATATTCAATAGCGTTATTAAGTAAGAAGGTTGGAAATATATGAAAAAAAACATTGCTATTTTTGAACCAAATTTAAATATAGGTGGTATTGAAAAAAGTTTGATTAATCTTTTGAAAAAAATTGATTATGATAAATATAATATAGATCTTTATTTACTTTCCAAAGGCACTTTATATAATGAACTCCCTAAAGAAGTAAATGTAGTCTTTCTATCAAACCCAAGTTTTTATAAGTATTTACCATTTTTTATACTAAAAAAACTTATTAAAACGGATAAAACTATAAAATATGATGTTGCCATTGACTTTAGCGCGTATAATAACACTTTATCAGCATATACTTTAAATTCCAATGCCAACAAAAAAGTCATTTGGATTCATAATGATTATAAAATAAAATATAAAAACGAATTTAAATTTAGAGTATTGTTTAATTTAAGCAAAAGCAAATATAAGAATTTTGATGAAATTGTTGCAGTAAGTGAAGGAGTAAAAGACTCTTTTAAAGAACTAACTGAATTAACCGCAAAAAAAGTAATTCCTAATTATATAAATACTGATGAAATATTAAAAAAATCTGAAGAAGAGGTGGATTTTCATGTTGATGATGATAATATCAATTTTTGTTTTTTAGGAAGATTAGTGTATCAAAAAGGGTTAGATTTATTATTTCCTATAATTAAAGAATATAAAGAAAATAATGAAGAATTTCAACTTTATATAATTGGTGATGGTCCACTTAAAGATAAACTTATAAATCAAGTAGAGGAGTTAGATTTATTTGATAATATTACTTTTTTAGGCGCTAAAAAAAATCCTTTTCCTTATTTAAAAAAATGTGATTATTTGATTTTAAATAGTCGTTATGAAGGTCAAGGAATGGTTGCGTTAGAAGCCAAGTCTTTAGGATTAAAAGTTATCATGCCAGAGAGACTAAATAAATATTTAAATATTGATTATATCGATATAAATGACTTAAAAGGAGTTAAAAAGTTTAAAAAGAAAACAGATAAATTAGAAGATTATAACTCTAATATAACTGAAAAAATAAATAAATTGTTAGGTGAGTAAATGAAAACAGGTTTGGTTATAGTAAATTATAATGATTATGAGAACACGATTAATTTAACTGAAGAGGTATCAAAATATACTTCGATAGATGAAATTGTAATTGTAGATAATAATTCTTCTAATCATGATATTGAAAAGTTAAAAAAAATAAAGAACAATAAAGTTCATGTTATTGAGTTAACTAGTAATTTAGGATATTCAAGTGGAATGAACGAAGGATGCAAGTATTTAGTTCAAAAATATGGAAGTTGTAACATAATATTAAGCAATTCTGATATAAGTATCCCTTCTAATAATGTTATCAAATCTTTAGTCAAGAATATGAAAAATCCTGAAATTGCAGCAATAATGCCTAAAGTACTAGAACATGGTGTATTTAAATATGGTTGGAAACTTACAAGCCCTAAAGAAGATTTGCTTTTAAATATTCCAGTAATTAGTAAATTATATAAAACTAAATGTATTCAGTATAATGAGAGTCACTTTAATGATCCACTTCCAGTAGTTGATTGTTTATATGGATGCTTTTTTATGATTAAAAGTGATATTTTGAAGGGAATAAATTATTTTGATACCAATGTATTTTTATATTATGAAGAAAATATTTTAGCAAGAAAGCTTAAGGATAAAAAACTTTTATCAGTTGTTGATACAAGTGTATTTGTAGAACACAAACATAATGCAACAATTGGAACGAATGTATCAAGACTTAATAAATATAAAATATATAAAGCAAGTCAATTCTATTATGAAAAAAATTACAATAATGCTAATAAGTTAACAATGAGTATTTTAAAATTTTTTTATAATATATCTTTATTTATAAAAGAAACTAGTATTAAACTAAAAGAGAAGTCTAAATAAGGCTTCTCTTTGCTTTTAAAATAATATTATATCTAAGAATATATCCATTAATAGTTGCCGTTATAAGAGCAACTATTATTAAAGTCGCTTTAAATATATTAGGAAATCTGTTTATTGAAAGCATTGTAAGTAAAATTACAAATGGTATTATACCAACAATAAATCCTATAAAAAAATATTTGTTTTTCATTATTTCAATGTTGTTATCTTTCATATTCTACCTCTATAATACAATTATACCTTATTAGTTTTTATTTTTAAAGAAAAAATATTATTAAATTTAATAATTGTCGATTCTATTTCCACTTTATCAATGGAATTAACTGATTCTTCAAGTATTGAAGGAAGTATCAACTCTTCAAATGAATCAAAATCTATAACATTAAAATTATCTAAGAACTCTAAAATAAAATTGACAGGAGACTCTTACGTTACAAGTTTAGATGATGAAGATACAAGCTACAAAAACATTAATTTTAATGGCTATAAATTATATGTAAATGGAAAAGTGTAAACTAGGGTGAGAATTATTCACCTTTTTTTCATTTTATGATAAATTAAAAATGGTGATGATATGAAAAATAAGTTAAAAGAATTATTAAATAACTCCTATAGCCCTTATTCGCATTTTAGAGTTGCTTCAATAGCAGTAATGAAAGATGGTCGCGAATTTAATGGAGTAAATGTTGAAAATGCTAGTTATGGAGCCGCCATATGTGCAGAGAGAAGTGCGATTGTATCAGCAATATCTGCAGGATATAAAAAACATGATTTTGAAGCTTTATACGTTATGTGTGATAATGAAAAAATTGGTTTTTCATGTATGGTTTGTAGACAAGTCATAAGCGAATTTTTTGAACCAGATAAAAATGTAATCGCGATGAATCCAAACGGAGATGAAATAAGTTTAACCGTAAAAGAACTTTGTCCATATCCGTTTTCTGATGAGGATTTAAAATAAAAGAAGCAATATTGCTTCTTTTTATAAACTTTCATTATTTATGATATCAACAATATTCTTCTCAGAACTTTCTTGATTAATATAATCTCCAAAGACATAATTAATTGAATGCGCAAAGCAGGGAGTGCCAGCATCATGAAATAAAGCTATAATAGTTTCTTTTTTATTATGAGTAAAATGCCAAGTCATATGTGCAACAACTAAAGAATGAGTATATCTTGTATATTTAAATCTTGGAGAATAAAGTTTCGTATAGTCGCATCCACAAAATTGAGTAACATTTTTTAATCTAATCAAAGTTTTAGTTTTTAAATATTTATCTAAAAAAGTAGGATATTCCTTATCGATAAAGATATTTATATAGTCATTCATAAGTTTCTCACCTGAGTTAATTATAACATCAATAAAAATTTATTAAAACGATTTTTATTGGCACCTGTGTTGGTCAGGGTAATTTGAACAATAAAAAAACTCACACAATGTGAGTAATTTACTAATGGTGGAGAATAGGGGACTCGAACCCCTGACCCCCACGGTGCAAGCGTGGTGCTCTAGCCAACTGAGCTAATTCCCCATCAGCAACAAAACCATTGTAGCATAATGAAAATATAAATTCAAGTGTTTTTTATAAAAATTTTAATAATATTTATAAAATATATGATTTCATTATGGTTTAAAGTAATTGTTTTCTTTATTGAATCTATTTTTGTTATAATACCAATCGATTCTATAAAATCATATTTATGAAAATGAATAATTATAACTGGAACTTGTTCAGTAAATGCTTCAATGATTTTATTTTCTATTGCTTCAATTTGTTCTTCAGATAGAATAGGTTTCTTTTTATTTATAACTACAATTTTATCTTTTTCTTCATTGCCATTAAAAAGTGAATTAAACGGCATCCACTGAGAAGAGTTTTGTTTCATGCTTTATGTCCACCGATTAGACCGTTTCTTTCTTTAATTGTTGAGTCACTTAATAAACTTGAAGCTTTTAAAATTGAATTTGGACCAAATCGTTCTTTAACTTCATCAATTGTTTCTTCAATTTGTTTCCTTTTTTTTATTTCTTCATAGTCTTCAAATATATCAAGCTGAATCTTGTCGTTCGGACTCAAATTTCCAAAAGAAATAGCTACCTTTCTTATTGGAAATTTTGTGTAATAATGGTTAAAAATATACATAGCTGTTCTAAATATTTCATTTGCGTTGTCTGTTCTTTCGTTTAGTTTTAAAGAATGATGGAAACTACCAGAGGAAGTTTTTGAAGAGGTAATACCTAGACTTATAAGGCCACAAAGCAGTTTTTCCTTTCTAAGTCTTCTACACAAAGTATCAATTATTTCATAGATTATAATATCAATATTGAAGTCAAAATAATCTTTAAATAAAACTTGGGAATTGCTGATGCTTTTTTCTTTTGGTTTATAATCATTTAGATCACATATCTTTGTTAAATCTATTCCATTAGCTCGATAATATAAATCCCCACCTAAAACACCGAATTCCTTTATAAGTTTTTCTTTAGGAGTAAGTGCTAGTTCTTTTACCGAATAGATATTCATACTATTAAGTCTTTTTTCAAGATTAGATCCAATTCCCCACATTTTTGATAAAGGTTTAATATTCCATAACTTAGTTTCAACATCATCATATGTCCATTTTGCGATGTTATCTTTTGTATGCTTTGCTTCAATATCCATGCTTATTTTAGCGAGCAACATATTTGGCCCGATTCCAGCTGTACCAACTAGACCAGTTGATTCTTTTATATCCTTTAGGATTGTTAAAGCAAGTTCATAATCGCTCATATTATACATCTTTAAATAATTGGTAACGTCTAAAAAACACTCATCAATAGAATAAACATGTAAGTCTTCTTTAGCTACATATTTTAAATATATTCCAATAACTTCTTTACTTTTTTTTTGATATAGACTCATTCTCGGAGGAACTTTTATATATTTTATATTTTTAGGAATGTCATAAACTCTTACACGCCCAGGAATCCCCAAACTTTTTAAATAGGGAGTGACAGCTAATGATATTGCACCTTTTTGTTCAGGGTTGCATACAATTAAAGGTGTTGTATAAGGATCAATTCCACGTTCAACACATTCAACAAAAGCAAAAAAACTTTTTAAATCAATACACATGATATTTCTTTTCGTTCTTAGTTCGTCCATAGTTATCCCTCATATATAATATAAAACGTTTGTTTGCTATAGTCAATAAAGATATTGAAAAGTACAAAATATTATTTTATAATTACTTATATAATATGAATATGATAGGAGGGGTAAAGTGAAGTGTATAAATTGTAAGAAGACTATACCTGAAACATCAACAATATGTCCTTTTTGCAAAAATGATCCGAATACGGAAGTAATAACTCCTATGGAGTTTGGTGAAATAAATGAAAATACGTATGCTAACGATGAAAAGTTTGATATTAAAACATATTTTAAAGAACCAAGAAATAAAAAAATTATTATATCTTCAGTATGTTTAATTATATTGGTGATTAGTATTTTCCCCTTTCTAATAATCAATTTATTTAAACCTAAAAAAGATACGAGTTATAAATATTTTACCGGAGTAGTTGATTATATAACTGAGTATATAACTGATAATTATTTATCTAGTAACTCCATTAAAAGTGGAGAATATACTCTGGAATTAGATTTAAGTGATTATAGAACGAAATTTGAAGGAAAATATTCAGGAGATTTAAAATCAAAAAGATTATATATAGATGGTAAAATGCGAGATCCAAAAGAGGATGAAGGCGGTATTGTCTTTGAAAGTAAAGAATTTACTTATATTTTATATGCCGATAAAAATGATATCTATTTTAAATCTAAAGAATTTTATAACGATGAATATATCTTGTTTCCATTAGAAGATGAACTAGGATTTCTTCAAGCAAAAAACTATAATATTCAAAATGTTATAGATGGATTAAATCCCGCAGTAGATGAATCTTTAAAGAAGTTAAAATATACCTCAGGAAATGAGAAAATAGATTATCGAAATGATACTATAAAAAGTGATTACTTAGAACTAGAATTAAATAACTCTAATCTTCAAATATTCTACGAAAATTTCTATAATAGTTTAAAAGAGGATAGCAACTTCATCAATGAATTTGCAAGAATTCAAAATAAGAAAAGTGATGAAATAATTGAAACATTAGAAAATTATCGTAAAACAAAAGAATATGAATATAAAAATGGTGAAGAGCAAAATAATCCAACTAAAATAAGAATTTATTATAGTGGTAAAAAAATATATCGCTTAAGCATTAATTACAATGATAAAAAATATGTTATAGATATTGGCGATACAAAATATTATTTCAAATATTATGAAAGTGATGAATTAAAAGCTAACTTTGAATTAACTATAGTTAAAAAACAAGTTCAAGATGTGATAAATGAAACATATGAAGTAACATATAAAATAAATGATAAAACAGGAATAATAACTTTAAAATTAATAACAAAAGAAAAAGAAAGTTTAACCAATATTGAAATTGAACAAAGTAAATCAGTAAGAGATTTTACTGACGAAGATATTGTTAAGATAAAAGAAAATATGAGTTATTATAAAGAAGATATTGGAACCATTATTCAAAAAATATTTGATTCATATGACTATAAATGCAAGGAAACACTTGAATGTGTATGTGACGATAATAAGGAAAAATGTTCATGTATGTATAATGGTGAAATGATAACTTGCAAATATGACGAAGTTAAAAAAGAGTATTGAAAAAGTATATTAAATAGTATATATTTATTATAGACAAAAAATAGGAAGGGAAGTTTATATGAGATGTAATGCGTGTGGAAATGAAATTCCAAACGGTTCAACAATGTGCCCATTTTGTGGCTCAGCTATAAAAAATGAGAATGATGTTGAAAAAACACAAACAACTGGAGTAGAAGTCGAAAAAGTCAATGTACAAGACAACTTACAACAAGCTCCAATTGAAAATCAAGCAAGTTCATCAACCGAAAATAGTATTGATGTAGAAAGAGATGCTTTTAATCAACCTAGCGCTTCTGAAAATGAAGCTAGCTATATTATGGATGCAACAGGTGAACATACTATTGTTAGTACAGGTTCGGATTTAGTAACTCCAACAATAGAACCAAACAAGAAAAAAAGTAAAAAAGGATTAATAATTGGAATAATAGTAGCCTTAATTATTGTTATAGTTGCAATACTTGGAATATTTGGTTATATGTTCCTTTATAAGAGTGCAGATAAGAGAATATCAAATGTTATTGATAATGCTTTCAAACAAGTTTCTTCTGTAAGCAATGATGAAAAAAAAGCAAGCGGAACATTAAGCATGGATGGACGCGTATCAGTTGGAAGCACAACTTACAGTGCTAAGTTAAGTGCAAAATATGGAGTAGATTTAACAAAAAAAATCATGAATTTTGATGCTTCTATTGAAAGTTTAAATATTGGGATGGAACTTTTAGATGAAACTTTGAAAGTAAATACTTATTTAAAAGATTCTAATGTTTATTTATATTTTAGCAATTTCTATGATAAGTATGTTTATACAAAAGTTGATGGTTTAGATGAAATATTCAATTCCACTACAACAACTGATGTTGATTCAAAAGTTTTGATTGATGGATTTAAAGATGCAATTAAAGCGGGCTTACTTGCTGCTGACAAAACTCAAAAGATGAAAGCAAATAGCAATGTAGTAACAATTAAATTAAATAAAGAAAATCAAACAAAGATTTCTAATGCTGCTAAAAAATCAGTTTTAGGCAATGAAAAATTCTTAACTGAATTAAGCAAAATCAGTGGTAAAGATAAGAGTGAATTAAAATCAAGCTTAGAAAAAGAAACTATAACTGAACAAGTTGAAGATGCTGAAGGTTATATTGAATTATTAACTAATGTTTTTGGTAATGAATTTGAAGGTATGAATATTGTAACTAATGTTTTTGAAATGAATATCACTAATGAAGATATAGCATTTAAAGTTATGGAAAATGGTAAAGAACAAGCAAACGGAAAAATTAAATTTACATCTAAAGCTGGTGCTAAAACTAATGAAGTTACAGCAAGCATTTCTTTAACTGCTTATGTAAGTGAAAAAGCTTATACAGTTGAATTAAATATAAAAAATGAAAGCGATGTTAACCCAAGTGTAGAAAATGCCGATTTAAAAGACGCGGTTGAAATTAGTAGTTTATCTCAAGAGGATATATTAAACATTTACAATAAAGTTTCTAAATTTGGTAAATTAGGATCAATTTTATCAAATTATATAACTAGTACAATTACTCAACCAACAACAGGTATTGAATAATTTATAAAGAAAGTTATAAAAAACTTTCTTTATTTTTTTGTAAAAAAGTGTTAAAACTACCAAACTTAAAAATTGATAGCTTTTTTTTGACAGATTTTAACGTTTTACATATAAATCGTTACAGATATTAAAGATCTGGTCCTCTAAATTTAAAATTTTGTAGTGTTGAAATATAAAAAAATTATGTTTAAATAAATACTCGAGAATACGAATGCGATGCTTATCACTTTCTTATATGTAGGACGTGAATTTTCAGCAAAATAAGATGTAGTAAGGAAGTGATGTATAATGTTTAAACGTCAATTTAAAATAGAACTACTAGTAACAAGTTTAATCATTATAATTTTTATATTATTAATACATTTAATAAGATGTTTAACGATAAAACTATAAAAACAGTGTAGACTAAAGTTGAAGAAAAACATTATATAATTGTAGTAGATATAATTATTGTACCGGTTGATAGTAAATATCTTGAACATACTGAAATGCTTTAAAATCAAGATTAGAAAAAAGAAATGAACCGGTCACAAATTGCGACCGGTTGAAATTAAAATTTCAAGACTTTAATATCGTCAGATTATTGTAACAATATCAATTAATTTTGCTGTTTTTCTTGAAATAAAATATCTTATATTCTAAAATGAATTTAGGTGAAAATATGTACGCAGAAGTTTTAATACAATATGGTGTAAAATCTTTAGATAGAGTATTTACTTATCATATACCAGAACATTTACAAAATAAAGTGTCTGTAGGTGTAAGAGTAAGTGTTCCTTTTAATAAAAAAAATATTAATGGTTTTGTTATGTCATTAAAAGACGCTGCTTCATCTGATTTTGAAATCCTAGATATAAATGATGTAGTAAATGAATCGTTCAAATTAAATGAAGAACTAATACAACTAGGTGCATATTTAAAAGAAAGAACATTATGTTCTTTAATTAGTGCATATCAAACAATGCTCCCCACAAGTTTAAAAATCGACAATGAAAAATATGATTATTCAATTTATAAGAGTTATATTGTTATAAAAGATGAAGAAGCTTGCAAAACTTTTGTTTTAAATAATAAGAAAGCAAAAAAACAAGTAGAGTTCATAAATAGACTTTTAAGTGAAAAAAGAATTCCTAAAAAAGAGATTAGTGCTCAAATTTTAAATTCATTATTAGAAAAAGGCTTGGTTACAATTGAAAAAGAAAATATTTATCGAATTAATCCAAGTGTTAGTAGAGTAGAAGAAAAAATATTAACTGACGAGCAAACTAAAGCAATGGAAGAGGTTAAAAATTCATTAGATATGTTTAATGTTTTTTTACTTCATGGAATAACTGGTTCCGGTAAAACGGAAGTATATATTAAATTAGTATCGGAAGTACTAAAAAATGGTAAAACGGTTATTATGTTAGTTCCTGAAATAACTTTAACAACTCAAATAGTTAAAAGATTTTATGAATGTTTTGGAGATAATGTAGCTATATTTCATTCAGGTTTAAGCGATGGAGAAAAAGCTGATGAATACAATAAAATTTTAAGAGATGAAGCGAAAATTGTGGTTGGAACTCGTTCATCAATCTTTGTTCCCTTACAAAATATTGGACTTATTATAATCGATGAAGAACACACTAGTTCATATAAACAAGAAAATAATCCACGTTACCATGCTGTTGATATGGCCATATTTAGAGCCAAATATAATAATTGCCCAATAGTTTTAGGGTCTGCTACTCCAAGGCTCGAAACAATGGCTAGAGCAAGAAAAGGAGTATATAAATATCTATCTTTAAAAAATCGTGTAGGTAATGCAAGAATTCCTAAAATAAAGTTAGTTGATCTTGCAAGTTCTTATAAAAATGGAGATACTATCTTGTCAACTGAACTACAAGTTAAGATAATGAAAACCTTAGAAAGAAATGAACAAGTAATGCTACTTCTTAATCGCCGTGGGTATTCAACTATCATAACTTGTGCATCATGTGGATATACATATAAATGTCCTCACTGTGACATAACTTTAACGTATCATAAAAGTTCTAATAATTTAAGGTGTCATTATTGTGGCTATACTAAAATCATGAGTGACATATGCCCTGAATGTGGAGAAAAAGCTATAAAAACATATGGTTACGGAACGGAACAAATAGAAAAATACATAAAAGATTTATATCCATCATATCGAGTTATTAGAATGGATACTGATACTACCTCAAGAAAAGGAAGTCAAGAAAAGATAATCAACGAAATTGAAAATCATAATTATGATATTATCATTGGAACTCAAATGATATCTAAAGGTTTAAACTTTCCTAAAGTAACTTTGGTAGGAGTAATAAACGCTGATGAATCTTTAAATATACCAGACTTTAGAAGCGGAGAAAATACTTTCAACTTGCTTCACCAGGTTTCCGGTAGAGCAGGAAGAAGTTCTGATAATGGTGAGGTTATTATTCAAACGTTTAATCCATTAAACAAAACTTTAAATTATGTTGTTAATAATGATTATTTAGGAAATTATGAATATGAAATGAATATTAGAAGGCAACTTAAATATCCACCATTTTATTATTTAACAAGTATTAAAGTAATAAGTAAAGATTATAATAAAGCGAGTGTTGAAGCTAATAAAGTAGTTAATTTTTTAAGAAAAAAATTGAATAAAGAAACTATTATTTTAGGTCCAACAACAGCATCAGTTTTTAGAATAAATAATAATTATCGTTTTCAGATCCTTATTAAGTATCGTTTTGATGATTCTTTGCTTAAAACTTTAAAAGAAATAGATGAACAATATGTATTTAATAAAGATACATATTTAGAAATTGATATGGATCCAATTAGAATATAATTGACAAATTTAAAGTAAAAACAGTTGTAAATTAAAGAACAATATAATATAATTTATGTATACAAGTGATGACTGGTGTGGAAAGCCAAGAGCTATATAAAACCAAAGAGAACAAAGTATGGTGGAACAGCGGAAATTCTTTATTCGCCCATACGTACGAATTTGTTCTCTTTTTTATTTAAAGGAAGTGAATATATGCGTGTGTTTATTGGATGTTCATCATATGACTCCATAAATAAAAAGTTCAAAGATCTTGCTTGTGATGTCGCTGAAGTTCTTGCAAAAAGAGGCGACAAATTAGTCTTTGGTGGAACTGACTCAGGAATGATGAGCAAATGCTATCAAACATTTAAATATCATGAGTGCAAAGTAAAAGCTGTAAGCGATGTAAAATATATTGATGACTTAAAAGGAATGGAGTATGATCGTGAAGTTGTAACTCCAACAACCTTTGAAAGATGCAAAGAACTATATCTATCGAGTGAACTAATAGTTATTTTACCTGGAGGACTTGGAACTTTATCTGAAGTTATGAGTATGATTGAAGAAAAAAGAACTAGAGACGATTTGAAAGAAATTATAATATTTAATTTTGATGGATATTATGATTCACTTTTGGTTCAAATTGAAAAAGAAATTGATTTAGGGTTTATTCATGATGATATAAGCAAACTGATTAAAGTTGTAACTAACATGGATGAATTTAATAAATGTATAGAAAGAAGGAATTAAGATGGCAAAAACAATGGATGAATTGGTTAATTTTTCCAAACAATATGGATTTATATTTCAAGGAAGTGAAATTTATGGAGGACTTGCAAATTCATGGGATTACGGTCCTTTAGGAAGAGAACTTAAAAATAATATTAAAGAAGCATGGTGGAAGAAATTTATTCAAGAAAATAGTCATGTGGATTATCGTAACTATGGACTTGATTCAGCAATACTTATGAATCCTGAAGTGTGGGTTGCAAGTGGACATGTTGCTTCATTTGCTGATCCTTTAATCGATTGCAAAAAATGTAAAAGCCGTGAAAGAGCTGATAAACTAATTGAGGAATTTACTAAAGGTGCTGAAACCGGTGATGGTTGGGATAATGAAAAGTTAGAGAACTTTATTAAAGACAATCACGTTACTTGTCCAAAATGTGGATCATGTGACTTTACTCCAATTAGAAAATTTAATCTTTTATTTGAAACTCATATCGGTGTAACAGAAGATGCTAAAAGTAAAGTATATTTAAGAGGAGAAACTGCTCAAGGTATATTTGTAAACTTCTTAAACGTACAAAGAAGCATGCGAGCTAAAATACCATTTGGTATTGGTCAAATAGGTAAAAGTTTTAGAAATGAAATAACTCCCGGAAATTTTATATTTAGAGTTAGAGAATTTGAACAAATGGAACTAGAATTCTTTTGTAAGCCTAACACTGATTTAGAATGGTTTGCTTTTTGGAAGAAATATTGCTTAGATTTCTTAAATTCACTTGGACTTGATGGTGAAAATTTAAGATACAGAGATCACGAAAAAGAAGAACTTTCATTTTATAGTAAAGCAACAACTGATATTGAATATAATTATCCGATGGGTTGGGGTGAACTATGGGGTGTAGCTGATAGAACAGATTATGATTTAAGTGTTCATCAAAACCATAGTAAAGTAGATTTAAGATATTTAGATCCGGAAACAAATGAAAAATATTTACCATATGTTATTGAACCATCTGTTGGTTTAGATAGATTGTTCTTAGCAGTGTTAGCTGATGCTTATACTAAAGAAATTGTGGAAAATGAAGAAAGAATAGTATTAAAGATTAGTCCTGTACTAGCACCTTATAAAATTACAATTCTACCTTTAATTAAAAAAGCCCATAGTGAAAAAGCTAATGATATTTATGCTAGATTATGTAAATATTTTGCTTGTTATTATGATGAATCTGGTTCTATTGGTAAAAGATATAGAAGAAGTGATGCAATAGGTGTTCCTTATGCAATAACTATAGATGATAATACTTTAGAAAATAATACTGTTACCCTAAGAGATAGAGATACAATGGAACAAATAACTTTAAATATCGATGAATTAGTTGATTATCTAAATAAAAAATTAGAATTTTAATATACCTTAGGGTATATTTTTTGTTAAAATATCTAATCTTCTTTGATAGAACTTTAAGTATTAATAATTTTAAACAAGAAAAATAAATAAAGAAATTGTGATTTAATTTCTAATTATTACTACGATATTATAATGCATATGACAAATAACATTAAAATGAAGATGTAAAACCAAATATATGGGTTTAGCAGAAAAAAATGCTATATTCATAAAAAATAATTTAATATACAAAAAATTTGATTTTGTTGTAAAAAAAAAGATATAAGAATAGAATTTTTTAATGGTTATCCATTACAAGATTTGGAACAAATGAAATCTAATAAAGAAAAAAGAGGATTAAGTAAAGATATACAGGATATAATCTTAATAGATAATTATAAGAGGAGGATGAAAAAAATGGGAGAATATACTGATTTATATGATGAAAACAAAAATTTAACAGGGGAAAAAATATTTAGAAAGAAAGGTGAAAAATCGGAAACACCTGAAGGAAGATATACTATAGTTGTTTTAGCAATAATAGAAAATGATAATAATGAAATTTTAGTTCAAAAAACATCTGCTAGAAAAAAAGGCGTATGGGCATTACCCGGTGGACATGTAAAAAGTGGACAAAATAGCTATGAAGCAATTCAAGAAGAATTATTAGAAGAAATGGATATTAATGTTAATATTGATGAAATAAAATTGTTTAAAACTTATAAATATGAAAATGCATTTAAGGATGTCTTTTATATCAGAAAAAATTATGATTTGAATAAGATTAAAGTTGAAGAAGATGAAGTAGAAAGAGTTGTATATATTTCAAAAAAAGATATATTAAAATTAGTAGAAGAAGATAAATTTAGAAAAACAAATTTAGATACATTAAATGATTTTTTTGAAAAATAATTTTAGTAAATTATTGGACACTTATTTAGAAATTGATCATGAAATGGAACAAGAAAGTGATATTATCAAGATCAAACTTAAAAAAGATGGTAGTCCTTATAGTAACGCTAAAATTATTTCTCATGATGAATTAGATACCCTTTTACAAGAAATCACTTTACACATTCAAAGTCTTTACCAACAAATGATTACTGGAGATATTCGTATTTATCCAACACGTAGTGATAATCCAAACATTGATATGCATATTAATCCTTGTCGTTTTTGTCATTATAAAGCCATTTGTAATTATGATATTTTCTATAATGAAGATCATCAAATTGAATTAGGAGGTCAAAATGAAGAAAGATAAAAGTTTAAATGATGAACAAAATCTCGCTGTTTATAGTCGTGGAAGTTCTATTTTAGTTTCAGCACCTGCTGGTTCTGGAAAAACAAAAATTCTTGTTAATCGTATGATGTCTTTAATTGAAGATGATCATGTAAGTGTAGATTCTTTACTTGTTTTAACTTTTACGAAAGCAGCTGCTTTAGAAATGAAACAAAGACTCGTAGAAAGTTTAAATAAAAGAATTCATATTGTTGATGATTCTTTAAAAGTACATTTAGAAAAACAAAAAATATTATTAAATGATGCTTATATTACAAATTTCCATTCTTTTTGTAGTGATTTATTAAGTCAATATGGCTATACAATTCATTTGGATTCTAAGTTTGAAATTCTTGAAAACCCTACTTTAATTAAAGAAAATATTTTAAATCAATGTCTTGAAAAATGGGTTCAAGAAAAAGAATTTTATGATTTTTATTTATATCATCATATGGCAAAGGAAAAACAATGCAGTTATTCTACATTCATGAGTTACAGAAATGTAATTTATAACTATATTATACCACGTATTGGAAAACGAAAATTACAATCAATCCGGCGAGATGACATTATGTCTGTACTATCATCCATTGAATCTAAGAATGTATTAAGAATAGCTCAAGGGGTTATTTCTGGATCTTTTAAGTATGCGAAAGCCAAACA
>OIYG01000782.1_pt1 | contig 28036 bp, 35 predicted proteins | sample 1587861 | NCBI WGS metagenome assembly OIYG01 (sample SAMN03283272) | human gut metagenome | biome: human-associated habitat; material: feces | host: Homo sapiens | place: Peru | collected 2012 | reverse complement strand
TTTAATAGAATATCTTGGTTCATCAAAATAATAATCACCAAATTCTAGTGAAATATTACCAGTAAAACTTTCAACTGGAAATAAATCATCAAATATCTCTTTGATACCATTTTCTAGAAATTCTTTGTATGATTTTTTTTGAACTTCCAATAAATCATTCAACTCTAAAACGTTTTTCGTCTTCGAAAAACTTCTTCTTTCACGATAGTCACCAAATTTTTTTAATTTATAAGCCACGATATCACCCCATACACAATTTTTTTTAGACTATTTTTTCCGTATTTTTCATAAAAAAATAAATACGCCACCAATTTAAAATTTTAAAGCTAAAAACAAAATTTGTCAATCTATTTTTGCTTTAAAAATATAAAATCCCTTACTTTTTGTAACAATATCAACATTATAACACTCCATAAGAGCTTTTTTTGTCGATTTAGCCCCTTGGTCTTTATTAATAACAAACCAAAGTTCTCCATCCTTTTCTAAATGATTTTTAGCACCATTTAAAATGTTTAAAACTATTGCTTTACCAGCCCTAATTGGCGGATTGGTTATTATATAATCATATTTATTTTTTACATTTTCATAAGCATTACTCTCATAACAAACACCATTTATTTTATTTTCTTTTATATTCATATCACATAAGTGTAATGCCCTTTTATTTACATCTACAAAATCAACTTTTGCATCAATAAGTTTGCCAATTGTAATTCCTAAAAAACCATAACCACAACCAACATCCAATATTTTCTTACCTTTTTCATCGTTATGATTTTCTATAAATGATTCCATTAAAACTCTTGAAGCATAATCGATTTTATTTTTAGCAAAAACTCCATTGTCACTAAAAAAGCAAAATCTTTTATCTTCATATATATATTCAATTTTTCGTAACTCACTTTTTAAATTTTCGTTATTAGTAAAATAATGTTCCAAAGGCCAAGTCCCCTTTTCTTAAAACGTATCTTTAGTATACTAAAAAAACTATTCAAGGTCAATTGTTTTTGAATAGTTTTTCCCTTATTTTAAATTCAAATCACATATATCTTTATTTACTTTATAATTTTTATTTATCACAATCTTTTTACCATTATGACACTCAAGTAAATTAAATTTATCTAAAGTGTAATATTTAGCAATTTCTTGTTCTTCATCATCTTTAAGAGTTTCATAAAAACTACCCTTAATTAAATCATTCCACGTAAATCTATTATCCGTAAGTAAATAACTTAATTCATAAATATTATCACTATCATACTTTATATTTAAAGAACTTATTCCATAATAGTAATAATCTTTATCGCTTACTAAATTAGTTAATGCTTTCGTATCACTATTTACAATTTCATAGGAATATTCATTATATAAATCACAAGGAACTAAAAGCGTATCTTTTAAAACTAACGTATAACCTTGTTCAGTTTTCTTTATTTCACTTACTCTTCCATATACATTTATATAGTCATATATTCTATACTTACTTAAATCTTCATTAGTATTAATTTGCAAATTATAATTTAAATTAAAAGATACATTACCATTTAAACTATTTTCATTTTTACTATATAATGCTAACTCAATACTTTCTTTACCTGTAATCTTACTTATTTTTCCTAAAACATTTACAAACTTTTCTTTGTATTCATTATATCCTTTTTTAGGATCACTTAATAAATCTACAATATTTATTTCTTTTAAATCATTTAAATCACAAACATAACTTAAATTGTATCCCTTATCAAATGTTTTCTTTCCATTACAATCATATACACGGTAAAAGAAACTATTATACGTTTTTACATTTTCACTACTTTCAATATTGCGAGCAAAAATTGGTACTCTTGTATATTTTGATACAAGCAATAAATCTACACTAAAAGCTCCGCATAATAATATAATTAAAAGAATAATACGTATTAAAACATTATTTTTATGAAACGAAAAACTAAACAGACACATAAGAGTACCTACGGCTACACTTAGTAATCGTAAAATACTATATGTATTAAATAAGAATGGCACAATTATAAACGTAAGTCCTAACCCCAACAATAATATAAATCTTTTTTTCAAATATATCGCCTCCTTATTTATTCTAAACACTTTTTTATATTTGTTACACATTTTCTATCAAAATTATAGCATGAGTACTTTTTCTCTTCAAGGCAAAATAAATATTTTTCAACAAAAATTCACAAACAAAAAAAGTTGTTTCCAACTTTTTCATTTATCATTAGTTTAAAGCTTCTTTTAATTTGCTTCCAGCTTTGAATGATGCAACTGTTTTAGCAGGAATTTTGATAGCTTCTTTTGTTAATGGATTAATTCCTTCTCTAGCAGGTCTTACTTTTGAAGAGAAAGTTCCAAATCCAACGAATGCAACTTTTTGACTTTCTTTAAGTCCTTTTTCGATTCCTTTCAACATAGCGTCTACTGCTCTACCTGCATCAGCTTTAGTTAATCCAGTTTCAGCAGCAACAAATTCTACTAATTCAGTTTTTGACATTTTAAATGTACCTCCCATATATTTTTTTCTAGTAGGTTTACCCTACATATAAAATGTAGCAAAAAATTATCTCAAATGCAATAAAAAATAACGAAAAATCGTTATTTTTTTAATATATTTATTGTTTTTCAATACATTTTATTATTATTTTTATATACACATCTAAATAATTAGTATACCCAGAATATTTATCCAAATCCTCTTTAAATACTAAATCATTTTCTATTCCATATAGCATATGCATATCTTTACTTTGTTTATCAATAACTAAAATACCATATTCTGAATCAAAATCATGACCATATTTTTCATGTTTCAACTTTATTTTAAACTCAAAAGTATCTTTAAAAATATTGTTTAATATATCTATTGCTTTTGAAGCTACTTTTTTATAATTTCTTTTGTCATTGCATTTTTCAATTAAACATATCAAATTTTTATACTCTTCACTTGGATGATGAGGATTTTCTTCATGTATTTCGTCTTCTCTTATAGAACCATAACCTAGAACTTTTACAATTATTTCTAAGTCAGTTTCATTAGTTCTATCAGTGTAATAATAACCATTCAAAATAGCCTCTTTATCCTTTAAAAGATTATGAATTATTTCAAATTCGTCGTTATGTTCTTTTAAGAAACTTACACTGGCATTATAATTTTCAAATGATTCATCGTTTTTAAAAGATTCTCTTTCATCAGCATAAAAACCAAGTTGATTTCTTTTTAAATAGATTCTTTTGTTATAGCAACTAGTTTCTGTTAAAACAAAACCTAAATTACTAAATTTCATCTTATAGATAGACAAAGTTGTATCGATGCTTTCTAATCTAAATCTTGATAAATCATCGATTTTACTTAAAAAAATTTTATAAAGATCTTCTTTTGAATATCCATTTATATTTAACATATCATCACCTTTAATTCGGTTTCTTTATTTTTATTTAGATTTTGCAATTGGTAAAACAATATCTTTCTTTTTATTTTTTTTTATATTTTTTATTCTAGAACTTACTGGAACAACTCCAATAACTGGTAAATTAGTAATTTTCTCTATTTCCTCTTCGTCCTTAATAGTTGTATCAAAATAAAATGATATGAAGATAATCCCTATTGAAAGTATCATTCCCATAAGAGAACCGATTACAACAATTTTTAAAGTTGATGCGGATGACGGAGTTTCACTTACTTCGGCTTTATCAATGGTACTGATATTTTCAATTTTATAAATCGAAACTATTTCAGATGCAAATACGTCAGCTATTTCATTCGCGATTTCGCATGCAAGTTCATTATCTTTATCAGTTACTTTAATACTTATTATTGAAGTATCTGTTATCTCTCCTACACTTACCATAGAGTTTAATTCTTTATAAGTTAAATCTAAATTTAGTTTTTCAATTACTTGATTAAGAACCCTTTTACTCTTTATTATTTCACCATATGTTGTAACAAGAGATTTATTCAAATTGACATCACTTGTATTTATGGCAGAATTTTCATTTGCTTGATTTAAAAGAATTGTTGTTTCACTTGTATATTTAGGTACTCTAAACTTATTAACATATATACTTGATAAACAAAAGAATATTGAAGTTGCAAAGATAATATATATTATTTTAGATTTAAAATAATTAAATAATTGAGTTATATCTAATTCCTCCATAACTAACCTCCATAATATGCATCATAGTATTTATTATAGTATCCATTTTTAGTTGCTGGTACTTTGTTTAAAATAACACCTGCTATGTGTGCATTTACTCCTTCTAATGCTTTTACAGTTTTCTTAAGCATGTCTTCACTAGTTTGTTTATAAGCTGTTACAATTACAGTTGTAGATACATATTTAGTTACAACTAAAGCATCTGATAAACCAACTACTGGAGGACAGTCAAAAATAATAATATCATAGTTATTTTCAAGCATATCAATAAGTTTTCCCATACGCTTACTTTCTAAAAGTTCGCTTGGATTTGGAGGTACCGTTCCACTTGGAAGTAAGTATACTCCTTTAAGCTTGGTTTTTATTGTTTCAATCTTTACTCCTGATAAATCAGATATCAAAATATTGGATAAGCCTTTTCCGTTGGAAACACCAAATATTTCATATTGTCTTCCTCTACGAAGATCACAGTCAATTATTAAAACTTTTTTACCTGATAATGCATAACTTTGAGCAAGAGATGCCGCTATAAAGCTTTTTCCCTCACCTGGTTCTGTAGAAGTTAGCATAATCTTTTTTTCTCCGCCATTTACTAAACTAAATTCAAGATTAGTTCTGATCGTTTTAACAGCCTCAGCTACTCTTGATTTAGGATTAGATAACATATTTAATTCTTCTAACATATAAATCCACCTTTTTATTATATAGTTATTATATCATGAATAATCAGTTTATTTCTTCATTTTTTATTACTTTTGTAAAGTTATCCTCTAGTATTGCCTTGCTTTTTTCAACACCGACACATTTTAAAATTATTTTTTCACACTTTTTTAAATAATTGAAACGATTATCAGGATGATGAATATCGCTTCCAACAAAACTGATAAGATTAAGCTTTAAAAGATTTTTAGCCATTGTCTTAGCTTGACGACCGTATAATCCAGTTAAAGAAACAAAGTTGATTTGCATTAAAACTCCCATACTTCTTAACGTATAAAAAAATTCATAATCCTTATAGTAAGCTTCATATCTTTCTGGATGAGCAAGTATTGGGACTATACCATTACTTATAAGTTCAAAAAATATTGATTTTACTTCATTTATCTTAGAATGCATTGGTATTTCAACCAACATATATCGGCTATTATTTATTGTTGTAAGTTTTTTCTCTTTATAAAGTTTTAAAATATTATTGCTGATATATACTTCATTACCTAAATAGATATTTATATTTAAATCTTCAGCAGTTTCCTTTATAGTATTAAGTATTTTTTCATTTTCACTTACTTCACTTACGTATTTGGATTCATCAATATAATGAGGTGTAAAAACAATATCTGTAACGCCACATTCATAAGCGTTTTTAAGCATTTCTTTTGTTTCTTCTAAACTTTTTGATCCGTCATCAACGCCATATAAAAAATGGCTGTGTAAATCTTTCATGATATCACCACTTTTATTATAAAGTTAAAAAATAAAAAAAAGAATATTTTACATATTCTTTTACATTTTATTTACTATAATACGATAGCAATTAATTTATCAGAACCTTTATTTACAATCTTACTTACTGTATTTGAAAGTTTATAACGAGTAGAATCCTTCATCATCATTAATTTAGTTTGAATACCTTCTTTAACGATTTCATCTAGGCTTCTACCAAATATTTCACTTTTCCAAATACTTGTAGGATCATCATTATAATCTCTCATAATATAGTCAATTAATTCTTTAGATTGTACTTCAGTTCCAATGATTGGTTCAAAAGTGGATTCAACATCAACCTTAATCATATGAATAGAACTGGCTTTTGCTTTTAGTCTTACTCCATAACGAGTTCCTTGTTTTATGATTTCTGGTTTTTCAAGCATCATATCTTTTAATGTTGGATAGACAATTCCATATCCACATCCATGAGCCATCTTTAAAGCCTCAGATAGACATTTATTTTCTTCTTCACTTTCATGGTATCTTGAGAATACTTTTAGGATACTTGCTTTACTTACATTTGAATATCCGACAATATTCTTTAAAGTTTCATTATAAAGTTCATCTGAACTATCAAGATTTAGTGAAACGACACCTGTACCAGCATCAAATTCACTTATATAAGCTCGAGATATGATATCCGAATCAGTATAATAATTGATTATCGAATTAACATCACCCATCTTATTGACGTTAACGACACTTTCTTTTATTTTATTTAGATAATGCATTTTAATTTCATTTTTGTTTGGTAAAACGTGTACCCATTCAGGAAGTTTTACTTCAACATCAACAATTGGGAATTCATCAATTGCACTTCTTAAAATATCATTGATTTCTTTTTTACCCATAGCTTCTACATTTAAAGGAATTACTTTTACTCCATGTTTTTCTTCAATTTCCATCTTTATCTTTAATGTATCTGGATTATCTGTATGTGTAGTGTTAAGAATAACAATAAATGGTTTATTTATACTTTTAAGTTCTTCAATTACTTTAGTTTCACCATCTATATAATCACTTCTTTTAAACTCTCCAAAAGATCCATCGGTAGTTATAACAATTCCAATAGTTGAATGATCTTTAATTACTTTTTCAGTTCCAATTTCAGCAGCTTCTATAAATGGTATTGCCTCTGGGTACCAAGGTGTATTAACTAATCTAGGATTAGATTCAGCATCTTCATACCCGATTGCTCCATCAATAACATATCCAACACAGTCAATAAGTTTGATGTTTGTTTTAAAGTCATCTATTTTAATTACGGCCCCTTGTGATGGAACAAATTTTGGCTCAGTAGTCATAATCTGTTTTCCATTTGATGATTGAGGAATTTCATCTAAACATTTTTTCTTATCGTATTCGTCTTCTATATTTGGAACAACTAAATTTTCAATTACTTTTTTTATAAAAGTTGATTTGCCAGTTCTAACTGTACCAACAACTCCTAGATATATTGATCCGTTTCCTCTTGCGGATATATCTTTAATTATGTCTTTCATCTCCATAATTACCTCTCCTTTATAGTTAAAATATATGTGTCATATTTGAATTTATTACATATACTAAACTAAAAAAGTGTAATTTTAACGTTACACTTCTCAGTAATGAAATCCATCTAATATCTTCTGAACCTCTTCATCAGGTTTATTATGATAATCAGCACCAGGACTTAAAGTAAAACTATATAGAACGTCATCATAATCCATATACACACGTCTTCTCTTTCCATATTCAATTCCATAAGCTATTGTGTTTAGTTTTTCAATCTTATACTTTGGAATAGTTTCATCAGTATAGTTTCCATGATTTAGTTCACTGTTTTCTTTACTTTCAGCATATTTAGTTTTTATTAAAATATTAAAACTAACAAAAGATACATTTTTGTTTTCCTTATTATCATACTTAAAAACATTAGTCATATAAAGACATATAGTTGCTATTTTTCCATTTTTCTTTTCTAACGTTTTTAAAATAAATTTATCTCTTTTAAACAAATCATTTCTTAAAAGCTTTATACCCAATTCTTTTTCTAGTTCTTCGTATGTATACATTGAATAACTATCTTTATCTATTGGCTCATTCTTTAAAGAATCAATGCCACTACCAGTTGGCTCTTTCAAATCAGCATTATAATTTATTTCTTTAACACCATTATATTTTAATTTGATTTTTTGAACCTCATTACCATCAATTTTTTCTGTGTAAGACTTAGTAAAGATTGATGTAACAATTTCCTTTATTTCATTTGCATATGCTATGCCTGTTCCAATGATTAGAATACTGAACATCATAATTAAACTAAAAATGATTTTCTTATTTCTTTTTCTTTTTTTATATCCAAGGATAATCCTTTGATTTAAGTCATATGATTGTGATTTGGATAACTTAATATTATCAAAAGTATTATTAAAACAATCATTTATCTTATTCATTTATACTCCCTCCCATTTTCTTTCTTAATGCTTCTTTTCCTCTCAATAAACGCATTTTTATTGCTGACTCACTTTTCTTTAATTGATTAGCAATTTCTTTTATAGAGTATCCTTCATAATAAAATAAATATAATGGTATTCTATAATCTGGATTTATGTTGTATAAAGCATCCACTAAAGAATCATCTTTTGTTTTATTATCTTTCACATCATTGGTTATAGTTGTTTTTAATTTTTTCCAAGGAGACTTTAAAATATTCTTTGATTCATTTATACATATTCTAAATAACCATCTTTTTGCTTCATTATTTGAAATTGTTAATATCTTTTTGTTGTTATACAATTTTATATAAACTTTTTGAATTACATCTTCTGAATCTTGTTCATTTAATAAATAACTATATGCAAGTCTATATATATCATTTTTATACAGCTGATATAATTCGTTAAAACGTTCTCCCATTATAATCACTCCACCATCTTTTTCAACCTAACAACGATTTAAACTAATTAAAAGTCACATTAAAATAAAAAAAAGTGTAATTATTGACTCATTACACTTCTATAATAACAAATATATTTTATTCGTTAATTATTTTCTTTAGATTATTCAATTTATTTTTATCAATTTTAAATTTTGGATCAAATTCTCCATATACTTGAACGTATTGATTATCTTTTTCTTTTAACATACCTGAAGCATAAAGACGTTCATAACTTCCTTTAGGTAAAGGGGACGCTTCTGACGTTTTTACGATGCATAGTATTAATTCTTCATCTTTAGCAATAAATTCTTCTCCATCTACTATTTCTTTAAGAACTGTATTTGCTTTTTCGTTTTCACCTAAATTGGAAAATCTTTCTGAATCTTTATAAAAATTAATATGATCATTTAAAGAAATATATCCACCAAGATAATATATATCAATATCTTGATTTTTCTTAACTTCTCCTTTAAAGACATCATCTATTTGTAATGTAATTTTTGTCCAAGCATTTCCTGCAAAAGTTTCAAAATTTACCGATACGACTTTACCTTTTACTACGGCATCACTTTTTTTCATCAGTGTAGTGAATTCTTCTTTGAATACTTTTTCAGTTATTGAAGTTACAGTAATTATGTTTTTTTCTTCTTTTTTATATTCATGATTACTTTCTTTTGGTAAAAACTTCGGTATAAGAATGCCAACTAAGGTTAATAAAACAAGACCTGCAACAATTAATATTTTCTTCATTTATATTTTTTCCTTTAATTTTAATAATGAAAAGCTTCTAATATTTTTTGAACTGCCTTATCAGGATTAGAAGAGTAATCATCTCCAATTGATATTTTTAATCGATATAATATATCGTCGTGAATTATAAAAACACTTTGAGTATGACTAAATGTATAAAAAATGTATGCTTTATCATTAATAGATTTTATATAGTATTCTTTTATGTTTTTTTCAGATGATAAATTAGCTTCCCAAATGGTATCATTGTTGCTTGTATTATATTTTGTACGCATGATAATCTCCATGTATATTTTAGTTGTTTTTCCAGAATTTTTTTCGGCATCCATAGGATTTGGCATGCTAAACCTTAAGTATGATATTTTTTCATCCTCACGAGAAATTTTAGTTACAACTATTCTATTATCTTTAAATAAATCGTTTTTTAAAATTTCTGTGCCTAGAGCTTTTTCTAATTCTTCATATGTATATATCGAATAACATTCATCTATTGCATCAATTGTATCACAAGAGCCAATATAATTTTGACATGTGCTTTCTCTTAGCACTGCATCATAATTTAATTTTTTTCTTGCTTTTGATTCCAACTTAAAATTTGTATATGTACTTCCATTTGATGTGGTTCTATTGCTAATTTTTGTTATAACTTTGCTAATGCTTGCTTTTATATCGTTTGCATAAGTTATGCCTGTTCCAATGATTAAAATACTGAATATCATAATTAAACTAAAAATGATTTTCTTATTTCTTTTTCTTTTCTTATATCTATTAATAGTTTCTAATCTTAAATAGGCATTTCTTTCATCTGTTAAACCAATATTGTTAATATTATCAATATACTTTTCTTTCAATTTATTCATCTTTACCCTCCATTTCTAATCTTAATTTTTCTTTACCTCTTGAAAGTTTCATCTTTATAGCTGATTCAGATTTTTTCATAATCTTAGCTATTTCTTTTATCTTATATCCCTCATAATAATATAAATATAATGGTATTCTATAGTCTTTTGGAATTGATCTTAATAATTCATAAGTTTCAAATTTATTTAAGTCATAAGATTTTATTTCATCATCTAAACTCTTTGTAAGTTTTTTCCAAGGTGATTTAAGTAGATCTTTTGTATTATTTATACTTACCCTAAACAACCATTTTTTTATTTCTTCATTTCCTAATAATAGAATCTTTTTATTGTTATATAACTTCATAAATGTTTTTTGAAGAATATCTTCAGTATCCTGAATATTAAAAAGATAACTATAAATCAGTTTATAAACATCTTTACTATATAAATAATATATTTCATCAAAACGATTATTCATAGTTTACTCCTTTCATCTTATTAACGATTTAAATTAATAAAAAGTCACACTAAAAAAGGAAACAAAATTAATTGTTCCTTATGCTAATTTTCTAGCTCCTATTTCTGCTGTTAATTCTTCTTTTTCCTCTTCCGTTAATATAGTTTGTTTATCAAGTTCTTCTAACATCTTTTCATAATCACTTAAATCTAAATCGGGATTATTATCTAGTTCATTAAGCAAAGCTTTAAAATCATTTTCTTCTTGTAAAGATCTATCAAGTACCTCATTTTCCTTTTCAAGGTACATAGTTGCTGCATTTTCATATTCATCAATTTTATCACTTTTTTTATCAAACTCTTCATCAGTAACTTCATCAGATAAAGTTCTATCCTGTTTATATAGTTCAAACTTTATATCTTCTATGCTTCTATTTTGTATTCTTTCATTACGAACTTTTTGCATATATTCAGAGACTTTTGCTTCATATATTGATGGAAGTACCTTACCTTCTAACCCAGGTTCATCATCATTAAGTCTTTTTATGGCTTCTGCACGAATATTAATATAATCGGCATTTTCAACTAAAGTCTCATCATCGCTTTTTTCAAACTCTACTTTTTCAGCAGATATATTTTCATCTTTTAATTCTTCATGAGTTTTTTCTTCTTTTTGTTCTTCTTTTTCTAAAGCAGCTATTTCATTTTGAAGAGCTTCAATTCTTGCATAATTTGGATTGCTTTGAAGTTTCAAAGCTTCTAATTCTCTTTTTTTAGAATCTAAAATATTTTCTTTATTTTTATCGTTTTCATTTGTTTCTTTTTTAGCATTAATACGAGCATTTTCAACTGCTTCTTTTATTTCTTTATAATCTGTTTTAGCAAGACTTTCATTCACTATTTTTACTTGAGTTTCATACTTTTCAATATACTCGTCTAATTTATTTAAAGTTTTTGGATAAGATGATTTAATTACTGAAGTAAACTCTGGATTTTGAGAGATTAAATCTTTTACTCTCTTAAATTCATTTAGTTTTTGATCCAGTTCATTTTTTTCATCAACCATTTCTTTACTAGGTATTTCAAACGGAACTCTTTTTGTGGATCCAAATATATCTTGCGATTCTTTTAATCCGTCTATTACACCCATTTCTTTATAGTGATTATAATCAAATATTAAAGAATCGTATTCATAAGTTATTTCTATTCTATCTTTATTTTTTTTAGTTAAATTATTAACACTTTGGATATTATTTATTTTAGTAAAATAAGACATTATTCCTTTATTTATTGCTGGATCAAATATTTTTGATGTTCTTAAATTTTGTATAGCTTCCTTTTCTAAAGATACTAGTGAACTTCTAGCTCTTTTAGAATTGTTTAAACGATCTTCATATATCGATTCTTTAAAAGCAGTAAATACCATATCATATTCATCAAATGCTGGAATGCTTAGAATAGAGTCTATAAAACTTTTTTGGATGTCTGTTTCTAAAGATTTAGATGCTACTTCCGATATTTTATTAAGAATTTGAGATACTTTTGATAAACTATCTCCGTGATCATTCATTTTATTTTGTAAATTTTTTAACATTTCTTTTAATTCATCCATAAATATTTTCACCTACTATATTAATATATCATTATTTAAAAAATATATATAAAAAAATTAGTTGACTTTACAACTAATTTAATTCGTTTTTACTAAAACCATTTAGTTTCTATAAAGGAGCAATCTTACTTAATGATTCCAATTCTTTATATATTTCATTTAATTGTTTTGAATTAATGAATATTTCATGTTCCAAAAGCATTTTCTTTAGTTCTTTTTTATCAAATATTGCAAATTCGTCTTTTATTTTTCCTTCTAAAGATTTTATCATCTCTTTTTTGCTCGTGAAATGTTCTTCTAAGCTCACTTCTTCTACTAATACTTTAACCCAAACACATATTAAATAAAATATAAATGTTCTAAAATAGAACTTTCTCTGATTTATATTGTTTAATTATTATACTTAACATTAAAACTATTATTATAAATGTTGATAAGAACATAAGCATTATATTAAAAGTACTAAAACTTCCTTTAGTTACATCATCAAATAAAAGCGTATAATTTATAAAAGGTATCATACTTAGAAGACTTGAAGATTTTACATTTAAGAAGAAAGCTATCATTCCAGGAAATATAGATACCAAAGTTATTGGCCCAAGAGCACTTTGAGCTTCTTTAAATGTTTTAGCATGTGATGCAATGCTTATGCAAATTCCGCTTATCATGAATGCATACGCGACTATTATTAAACCAGCAAATACAACTTGATTTGCATTTAAAGTTATATCTACTCCGTTATAGATATCGAAGTGACTTCCTGCATACATAAGAGAAAAATAAGCAAGTATTAAAGAAATAATTCCTGTTACAATTGAAGAAATGGCTACACTTATATATTTTCCAATTATTATGCTTTTTGAACTTATTGGTAAAGTAAGCAAAGTTTCTAGGGTTCCTCTTTCTTTTTCACCTGCTGTTGTGTCAGTAGCTGGGTAAGTTGATGCAACAGTTACTGCCATCATAATAAACATAAAAGCATAACTAACAATATAATTTCCAAAGAAGTTTTCTTCTTCTAAGGTTACATTTGACAATGTAATAATATTTAAAACATCATCAGGTTTGATATTTTTATTGATTAAATAATTTTCTTGAAGAATACTTTTATATTGTTCAAAATAGTTACTTATAAGACTTACTGCATAACCTGATGTATCATTTTCATAGCCATAAGTTTCATAATGATTATTATTTTTTGTTACATATAAATTGATTTTACCTTCTTTATACATCTTTTCAAGTTCTTCTTTTGTACCGGTTACTACATCAATTTTAAAACTATCAGCTAAATATTTTTCAGTTTCATTTAACTCATAGGCAAAACCTATTTTATTATAATCATCAATATCTTTATTGACATTGTTTTCGAATAAATAAGACATTCCAATTATGATAAGTGGGATCATTAAAGGTACAATTAACATCATTGATAAAGACTTTTTATCTCTAAATATCTCTCTTAGTTCTTTTTTTAATATATTAATCATTTTTTATGCCTCCAATCAATGTGAAGAATGCATCTCTTAAGTTGCTTTGTTTTGTTTGCTTATTGATCTCTTCTGGTGTACCCGAAGAGATAACCTTACCATTATTAATTAATACAACATAATCACAGATATTTTCTGCTTCTTCCATGTAATGTGTTGAATATATAATTGATGCTCCGTTTTTCTTCTCTTCTTTGATAAAATCAAGAATTACTTGACTAGATATAATATCAAGTCCACTTGTTGCTTCATCAAGAATATAATACTTTGGCTTATGAACTAAACATCTTGCTATATTTATTCTTTGAGTTTGACCAGTTGATAAAACTCCTATTCTTTTATCTATGAACGAACTTAAATCAAGTCTTTTTATAATTTCTTCGATTCGTATTTCACTTACCTCTTTTTCAACTCCATAGATATCGGCAAACATTTTCAATAATTCACGCCCTGTTATTGAATTATATAGTTTTGTGTTTCCAGAAAGATAAGCAATTTCATTTTTTATTTTTAAAGCAGATGTTGAAATATCAACGTCATCATATAAAATAGTTCCATTGGTTGGAGTAAGAATCCCGGCAATCATTCTAAGCAAAGTTGTTTTTCCGGCTCCATTTGGTCCAAGTACACCAACAATACTTCCATTGGGAACCTTTAAACTAATATTATCATCAGCTAGAATAATATTGTTTTTTTTAGTTTTTTCTTTAAATTGTTTACTTACATTTTTAATTTCTATCATATTCTCACCTCTTCAATTATTTCATTTAAGCAAATAAAAAGCAACTTAAATCTTAGTTACTTTTTATTTTATTTATAAATATTTTTACTTATTAAAATTTATTACTTATTATATTGTACTTTTATACTTAGTTATCATTTGGTTCATTACACCATTTATATTTTTCCCTGTATTGTGTCATAAAGGAATAATCATTTCGATCATTTTCAATTCTTCCAATTACAATTCCGGGCAATACATTTTGGGATATAGCAAAATTTCTTATATTAGTAATATTTAATTCGGAATTTTCTAGAAATAAGTCATAGTCTTCTTGATTTATAAGAACGTTTTTAGCAAAATTATCTGCTTGTTGTTCCTCTTTACTATCAATAAATTGATAATCAATATATTGATTTTTAAAATCATCATTTATTAAATGTCCAACTTCATGAAATAATGTAAACCAAAAGATGTCAGAAAATGATTGTCTTATGGTCATACATAAGATAACTTTATCTTTTCTTTTTTGGATAAACCCTTGAACTGGAGCTCCTTTAAAATGTTGCACGATTTCAAATGCAACACCACATTCAGAAAAAATTTCTTTTAATTTTTCTACCATTTCCATTGGTGATAAAAACATTGTACTTTTTATTTGCTCATATTTAGTTTCTAATTTTTTTGCATCAAAAGATTTAGTTATATTTTCTTTACTAGTAAAATATTCACATATTTTTTGCCATGCATATAAAACATAGACATTGACCTTATTTGCTTTTGAACCTCTAAAAGCAACCTGTTGAATTGGTAAATTTGGTATGCTGCATAAATTATTCAAATTTAAAAATTTTCGCATGTTTAACAATGTTATTTCCTTTTTAGAATTACATTCAATAATATTCTCTTTCTCACAATATTTAATAATATCTTTTAAATCACTCAAGATATCTAGTTCTTCTTTATCAACATTGTTTAAATTATTGATTTCAAACGTTTCTTTATCATAATTGTTTTGTAGATTCATCCAAAAAGATGCAGGAATATTTAAAGCATATTCCAATCTATTAGCAAATTCTGAGGATATATCCTTTTTTCCCCTAACAACTTCACTTATATGTTTAGCGGAATATCCAGTTCTAACTGCCAACTCCTCTTGTGACATGTTTCTATCTTCCAAAACCTCTTTTATAGTTTCCCCTGGATGAGTCAACAAATCAAGGGATAATCCAATTACATTTTCCGTCATGATAATCTGCAACTCCTTTCAAATTAACTTTTTCACACTTTTTTAAAGATTCATCATCTAATTTATCTGATAATGGTTCCACTATTAGTCTATAATTTTTGTTGATTTTAATACCATATAGATTATCTAAATTACCAACAAGAGGATGAGGATCACCTAAACCGATATCTAAAAATTCTTTAAAATTACTTGCTGCTCTAATTTGCTCTATTCTTAATTTTAATTTTTTCATCATTTCAAATCCAATTGTTTTTTGTAATTTAACTGTATCAGATAAAATTTTTCTTACTTCTCTGTTGTCGATTTCGATTTGCACCTTTTTCCTCCTTTTTGCTAATTCATTACCTAATAGGTAATTACATTATACTATCTCACAATTAAAATTACAATACTTTTATAAAAAATAAATTACTTAAAAGGTAATTTTACTCAAAAAAAAGATAACTTAGTTACCTTTATAAATTATTTTCATTCCGGTTTTACTTCCATCATTTAAAACAAATTCCAAATTATATGTTCCTTCATTTGCTAGATTAACAGCATATTTAAAGGTATTAGGTTCTTCGATATCGGGTTCAATGTAATTTACACTTCCGTTAGAATCAATATTAAATGATAAATCATTATACGTAATATCTTTATCTAAACTCTTTACTAATATATTAAATGTTTTAATACTCGTAGTATACTCGCTATATTCTTTCATAGAGTTATTTTCCATTAAATATATCGCGATACGATTTTTAATAACATATAGGTTACTAGTTGATGTAATACCATTATAGTCCATTTTCATTATTGTTTTGCCTAAATTTTTTCCGGATATAACCCCATCTTTAATAGTTGCAATATTTTCATCATCTACAAAAACATCAAAAAAACCTGCTTCTACATTTTCGGGATTAGTATCCAAACTCAATTCAGTTTTATCATCTAGATAAACATAATAATTATCACTGAATAATTTAGCAGATGATATATAGTCACTGAAAACACTTAAAGTAATTTCTGCTGTTTTATCCTGATATGTTGCTTTTAATTTTGTTGTACCTAATTTATTTAAGGCTTTTAACATAAGACCTTCTTTAGTGCTTTTTATATCAACAATTGTTTGATCATAATCACTGAATTTTATATTCTTTACATTTATTGATTTTAAACTCATGACCGAAGAAATATCGATAGACTCATTTGTTTTTAAAGAGTATGTTGAATTAATAAAACCAAGTTTACAATCCTTACATAAATTCATAGTTGTTGTTTTTTTAGTAGTTGCTTCTATTCTATCTCCGTCTTCATCAGTTATTGGCTTATTAAAAATAGTCAATAAATACATTAAAACGATTATTAGAAATATTATAATAATAATTGTGAATATAACAGTTTTTAAATTAATTGTTCCATCTTCATTTATAAATATTTTTTTCATTTCATCCTCTTTAACACTTTAATAAATTCATAGGTTGATTTTGAAAGTTCTTCTTCTTTTATCTCATCTAAAGAAAATGCTTCGAAATCATAACTGCGGCTTTTCTCCTTATTTTCTAGTTTTCCAGATTCTAAGTAGCCTGTATACCCTAAAATTATCCAATCCACATATTTTTTTGTTTCATTATCAAAACTCTTGTTATAATAAGCTCCGATAAATTCACCTATTCTAACATTATAACTTCCAGTTTCTTCAATTATTTCTCTTTTTAGAGCTTCAACAAAATTAACATCACTTTTGTTAACTGCCCCACCTACCGCTTGCAATAGACCAACTTCATCTCTAGCACCTGGACCTCTTCTATTTAAAATAACACGTCCATTTTTATCAAAAATAAAGCATATTACTCCAACTTTTACTTCGTTTAAAGATTGATTATCAATTAATTTTTCTACTAATCCTTCGGTATCTATTACTTCATCGTAAAAAAGCATTTTATCACTTCCTAAAACATTTTATCTATATTTGTTGGCACTTTATCGTTAACTATTAAGTTAATTATCTTATCCTCTTTTTCTTGGGAAACTTCCTTGCCAGTAAGTTTGCTTAATTCTCTAATAATGCCACTTAAAGTTTTAGGATCTTTCATATTTCCTTCATTAAGTCTACTAGCAATATTTATAATTGATTCCTTACTAACTTTGGTTTTAGCCTCCACCTTATTAAAAACTTCATCATTAATTTCCATATAAACACCTCTAGTATATTTATATGTTTATATGCCCAACTTGTTCGTTATTTCAATTTATAAACATATGTTAAATCGCTTAACATAATGATGAATGTTGCTTCATGATGATTTTTTATATCTAGATAGTTTATTGGACACTTACTTTCTTTACTAGCATTTAATAGTTCTTTAAAACTGCTAACAAAAGTAATTTTTTTATTATCAATTCTTGGAAAGCTTTTAACATTTACAATATTTTTATCGTACTTGCGTAATATTTTTTCTAAACGATAATCAAAAGAATTTTTAGTTCTTAAAATATTTCTTAATAGCAAGATAATTATTAAAGTAAATAATATTATTGATGAAAGAAGTTCTAAACATATAGCATAACAAGTATTTATATCGATTCTTCCATAAATAGTTTCATTTTTATTTTCATTTACGGGATTTATAGTTCCATTATTTAAATCTATACTAAGAATAACATCATCGTTTTTAGTTATATTTTTACTTAAATAGTTATTATACATTTTTATATCATTTACAAGTATATAGTCTATACGTGCTTTTTTCCCCTTGTAGTATTCGTTTTGAATTGCTTTCAAGTATTCAAGATAATCTTCACTAAAGTTAATTTCTTTTGTTTCTTTTATATTTAAAACACTTCCATTTACATTTGTTGGAATAATATCTGTATTAAATAATTCTTCAATAAATAAATCTTTTTCATCATCACTTATTACAAGTTTTCCAATAATTTTATAATTGTCTTTTATTGTTGATTTAATATTTAAAATCATTGAATAATTATATAAGACACTTAGCTTATCTAAATCATTTAAAGATGTAAATGACGTTGTTTTATCCTTATTAACAAGTTTATAATTTGTTGTGTATTCAATACGAGCATTCATCTTTTTAATATATTTATTGCTATCAAAGTTATAAAAGAAGCTTATAAAAAATGCACTTACAAACGTTAGCAACAATAATATAATAATAAATAAACGATATAAATTAACCTTTTTATTCATGAAATCACCTAATTTTATTCTTTTAATTTAATTCTTTAAATAATAAACTTACCCCAATATCAACTTTACTAGAACCATTATTATCTTTTAATTTTATTTTTAAAGTTGCTCTGTATTTGTCATGAGAAAACAATGTTTCTTTTATATTATCAATCGATACATCTAAGTTAGTTGTATCTCCGATAATTTTCATACTATTATACATAGCATCAATGTTTCCGTCATTATAAATCTCTATCTCTTTTTCAAAAACTTCATTTTCACTTATAACAGTGTCAATATTTATAATACTTTCTTTTTCACCATCCACAATATAGCCAACATCCCAAGTATTATTATAATCGGTTGGAATTGCAAAAGAATTTCCTAAAGTAAATACTCCGATCATTAATAATTCCATAGATAGTAAAAACATTAATAAAAAAATCTTCTTATCAGTCATAAACACATATCCTATTCTATATAAATTATACTTTTTAAAAATATATGTGTCAATTGAATATGTTTCCTAAGTGTCAAAAAAGACATAAATTTCTATGTCTTTATTTTTCTAAATATTCTATAACTTCATTAACTGTGTTATTAAAATTATCAAAATCAACATCAAACCATTTAACATCCATTTGGTTATTAAACCAAGTATATTGTCTTTTAGCATAATGTCTACTACGGCTTTTTATAAGAGAAATAGCTTCTTCTAAACTTAGCTTATTATCAAAATATTCATATAGTTCTTTATATCCAATTCCAGTCATTATAGCTTTGCTACGTATGCCTTCATCATATAAAGATTTTACTTCTTCAAGAAGTCCCTCTTCCATCATCTTATCTACTCTTTTATTTATCCTATCGTATAGTTTTTCTCTTGAAGTTGTAAGTCCAATAAACTTAGCATCGAAAAGTAGTTTATCTCCATCTAAAGATACCTCTTGTTGATTTAACTTTCTTATTAGCCTTTTACGATTATTTACATGAATATCACTTGTTGGATCTTTTTCCTTAACCATTTCTAAAAGTTCTTCATTGCTATATTCATCAAAATTTTTATGATTTTCTTCTAAAGCAAACTTATAATCATAAAGTCCCGCTTTAATATAAAGTCCACTTCCGCCAACAAGTATTATGTCTTTTCCTTTGTTTTCATCAATTACACGTCTTAAATCACGTTGATAATCAAAAATAGTATACATTTCTGTTGGAGAAACTATATCAAATAATAGGTGTGGTACTCCCTCTTTTTCTGCTTCAGTAACTTTAGCTGTTCCAATATTTAAATCTTTATACACTTGCATAGAATCAGCATTTACAACTATTCCATTAAAATGCTTAGCTAAACTAACACTTAATTTAGTCTTACCAACACCAGTTGGTCCACAAATAACATAGATCACTTAAATCACCTAAGGTTATTATACCTAAATTATAGATATTTTAATAGACTTGATTTATTGTTTTCAACTTTGATTTTATTGTTTGCAAGCTCTCTATATATTATCTTACTATTGTTTAATGTTAATCTGTTTTTATTCTTCTTACTTACTTTCAAAAGATATTGAGTATTAATTTTAACATCATTTAAAGTTACTTCTATTTTAGAGTTTTTTAAATTGAATAAATAGTTCTTAACATATATTGTTTGATGATTTCCATTAATTGTAAGATTTTTGTCAAGTTCAATATCAGATAAATCTAAACTATTAAGCAAGGTTATTGTACAGCCATTATCACAAGTATTTATTGCATCTTCAAACTCATGAAAATAATTGTTTTCGGTTGCTATATTTGGATAATTTATTTCATAAGTTCCATTATTATTATCAATTGTATAATTTTTAAAGCCATCATTAATAGTTAAACTTTTATAAAATTTGTTAGAAAACTTCAAGATTTTTTTAGAATATGACTTAGTATATTCTTCATTTTGTTCGTTAAAAATCTTCCAACTATCCTTTTTAGATTTTAATAAATTTTTTAAATCAACATCACTTATATTGCTTACTATATTAGGTTCATTAGAATTAAAATATATTTTATTTTTATCAAGTTTCATAGAAACATATTGCTTATTAGCTGTAGTAGTTACAACTTTATTGGCATTCTTTGCAATTGTATTATCAACTGTTAAAGAAGTAATTTTTTTATCATCCATTAAACCAACAATAAATACTGCTACTATAATTAAAAAAGTTATTATTAAATTTTTTACCACTTTTTTCATTAAATCAATTCCGTTCCTTTATTAGTATACAAAAAACAAAAAAACACGTAAATGATTGGAGTAAATTTTAAGTAAAGTTTACGCAAACTTGATTAATAATCTTTTTTTTGATAGAATACGTTTATTGAAGAAATGGGGATGTTTTTATGGAATTACCAAATATTACTATATTAGACGAAAAAGATAAACGATTACATCAAAGATCAGAAGAAGTTACTTTCCCACTTGATGATGAAATGATAAAAACTATAAATGATTCTCTTGATTATTTAGAAATGAGTCAAAATGAAGAACTTGCAAAAAAATATGATTTAAGAGCTGGTATGGGACTTTCAATGTGTCAAATAGGTATAATGAAACGTATTTTTGTTGTAAGTGAAGATAATGGAGATGGAACTTTTGAAAGATATGTAGTTATTAATCCAAAAGTATTAAGTCATTCAGAAGAACTTATCTATGTTGGTGAGGGTGAAGGATGTTTATCCGTCAATCGTGAAGTAAAAGGAATAGTTCCTAGATATGCTAGAATGAAAATTAAAGCTTATAATGAATATGGTGATGAATATATAATTCGTGTAAGAGAAGATATTTCAATTGCTTTTCAACATGAAATGGATCACCTAGATGGAATTCTTTTTGTAGATAAAATTGATTCAAAGAATCCTTTTAAAGATAAAGAAAAAATGAGAGAAATTTAAAAAAAACTAGTTTAGCTAGTTTTTTTTGTTGTATTATTTTTTGTAAATAAAAAGGATTGCTATATTATTAGCTATCCCCTATTTTCCATAGACATCTATATAAATGCTTGCTTTTTTACCTTGATCACTATTAGTTATGAGATCACTTCCAAGCCAAAATCTAACCTCTATAGTTTTGCTTTCTCCTTTTTCTAAAGTACCATAATATAAAATATGATTTTTATTTATTTGTTTTACCTCTCTATTATCTATTTTATAATAAACTTTATCAATTAGACTTGAAGAATTTTTATCTTTTAAAACAACTTCAAAATTACTTCTTTTTGAGTCTTTATTACTGATCGTTATCTTATGAACATTAGCTGATTCAACACCCTCTTCTTTGCTCATAGGATAGTTATTTTTCTCTTTTTTAGTAGTTTCTATTTTATAGCTTATATTGTCTTTTATAACAATATCTCCTGATTTATTATTTAAAACATTATAAAAAGATATTCCTAAAATAGCTATTATAGATATAGAAGATACAATAAAAACTGATAATCGTTTTTTTATATATTCTTTTATAGTCATTATAAACCTAGACCTTTTGTTTCACTTATTTTATGGGCTTTTATAGAGTGACTATAGTCATATCCAGTTAAGTTTGAAATCTCTTGTGCTAAAGAACGATATTGATCTATTAAACTATCAAATAATAATTCATCTTTATCTTCCATGTATTTAGCATAAATATTTGAAGCATAACTGTATTTTGCTTCAAAATCAGCAAATTGTTGAGCATTATCATCAGTTATATATGCGTATGTGATTGCTTCATCAATATAATTACTTAAATCCTCTAATTCATATTCTGGATCAGTCTTTGTATAATCTATTGTATACCCGAAATCAATTAAATGTTCTTCTGGTATTCCGTATAAAGTTATGGTTTCTCCAGCTCTTAAGCTATTTGGATTTTTTAACTTATTTTTATCAGCAATTTTTTCAATTATCCCATACATTTTGTTTGGATCGGTTTGATAGCTAGCTACTATTCCTGATAAAGTATCACAGTTTTGAACAACATATTCGGCCTCATATGTTTTTTTACTTGATGCACTCTCTTGAGTTAAAGTCCCATCAGTTATTGGATCTTCACCAGCTGTTTTTGGTTCTTTAACTATATCGGCTGATTTTTTTATTAAAGATGCCGAACTTATAATTACAAAGGCTGTTCCAGCTATAAAGGCAAAGTTTTTTATCGCCTTCATATCAACTTTTAAAGATCCAATATAAACATTGTTATTTTTTATTCTTATTACTTTTTTCATAAGCATCACCTATTTTAAATTATAAGCGTATTTTTTTATTTTATCAATTACTTTACTTTTCCCTTTACAGTTATTCCATCAACTTCTGTTATTAAGCAATCAACAAACTTATTGTTTTCTTGGTATTCATCAAAGTGTACTTTTATGTAATTGCTTGTAAATCCAGAATAATTATCTTCAACCAATACAGATACAACTTTTCCAATATATTTTTCGTAGTATTCATGTTCTAAATGATCACTTAATTCTAAAATTTCATGAGTACGATTCTTTTTAACTGTGTCATTAACTTGAATCATTGTACTTGCTTTTGTTCCTCTTCTTATTGAATAAGGAAACGTATGAATTTTAGAAAAACCAATATCAATTAAATTTTGTTTAGTTTCATTGAAATCCCCATCAGTTTCTCCAGGAAATCCAACGATTAAATCCGTTGTTAAATTAACATCATCCCTTAAAGATTTAATAAGTTTTGTTTTTTCTTTAAAATAAGCAATGTCGTATTTTCGATTCATACTTTTTAAGATATTATCTGATCCACTTTGAATTGGAACATGTAAGTGTGAACAAATCTTTAAGTTATTTTTAAACTCTTCCATAAATTTATCATTAAGTTCTGTTATTTCAATTGATGATATACGTATTCTTTTTAGTCCATCAAGTGTACTTATTCTTCTAATTAGATCAACTAAATCAAAATCTTTTCCCGTTCCATATGAACCTGTGTGAATTCCTGTTAAAACGATTTCTTGATATCCATTTTCAACTAAACATTTTATTTCATCAAAAGCAACATCAATATTTTTACTTCTAATATTACCTCTTACAAAAGGAATAATGCAGTAAGAGCAAAAATTATTACAACCATCTTGAATCTTAACAAATCCTCTAGTTTTATGCTCAAAATGACTTATTTTCATATCTTCAAATTCAACATTTCTTAAATCATAAAATAATCTTATTTGCTTTTTTGTTTGTTTAAATTCATCTATTAAATCAAGAATTTTCGTTTTATCCTTATTGCCTATAATAATATCTGCATCTATATCTAAATCTTCATGATTTTGTGTCATACATCCACATACGATTAAGATAGCATTTTCATTATCTCTTCTTGCTTGACGAATAAGTTTTCTTCCTTTAGAATCAGCTTGGTTAGTAACTGTACATGTATTTATCACAATTACATCGGCACTTCTCTTATCATCAATTATTTCATCTTTATTGTTTATAAACATTTCTTTAATAAGCTCAGATTCATAAGCGTTTACTTTACAACCCAAAGTTTCAACTACTACTTTCATTTTTACCTCCCAAAAAAAAGGTTATGATTAACCTTTAAAACTTGCATCAACATAATATATTTGTCGATGTTCTTTAAAATATTGACGTTCAAAATCGGTCATTATATTTTCTATTTTTCTTTCATCATTATGAAGATCTACACTTACTTTATCAAAAGTATACCAATAACTACTTAAGCTTTCTAAAGCTGAAGCAAATAATATTTTATTGTCAGTTTTTAAGATAATATGTTTATTCTTTTTAAATATTCTATCATATAATTTCAAATAGTTTATTGCTGTAAATCTCTTCTTTTCATCGCCTTTTTTTGGCCAAGGCTCGGAGAATGTCAAATAAATTGTATCAATTTCACGTCCAAATATTTCGGCAACTTTTAAAGCATCAGCATTAATCATTTTTAGATTATCTAAATGTAAATCTTTGATATTTTTTAAAGCTGTTGCCGTTTGGTTCTTATCAAGTTCTAAACCAATATAGTTAATGTTTGGATGAGTCTTTGCCATTTCTATTATAAATGTTCCTCTACCCATTCCAAGTTCTAAACATATTGGATTATTGTTTTTAAAAAGACTTGCCCATTTACCCTTATATGCATATGGATTTTTTACTAAATAAGAATTACTTTCCAATATACTATTTGCATTTTTTACCACGTTATAACGCATAATTACACCTCTAAATTATTTTATCAAAGATTGATAAATAAATCTATAAAAATAGAACCACAAAAGTTATCTACTCATTAACATTAGTCTTTTTTGAGTTCCTTATCAAGATCAAACATCGCATTATCCAGTTTAGCCATTTCATAGGCTTCATTTAGCTTTTCATTTTCTCTAAGCTCTAACATTTTAGTCTTATAAGATGAAGTAGCATTTTCTCTTTGGTTTAAGACCCAAGACTCATAGGCAACTAAATCACTTACAAGATGTACATATTCTTTTTTAAAGAAATCATTTAAAACTATGTAATCAGTTCCCTTTACGTGTAAAGGTCTATCTTCATATTTATTAGATAAATTACTTCCAGATAAAAATTGAGAAAAACAATATTTCATTTTAGATATGACTTCAATGACTGTATCTTCACTTATTCTTTTGAAAATAAACGGATATTTAGGATTTTCATCCAAAGAGACTGATTCAAAAGAATATAAATCGGATTGTCCATATGTATTATTTCTCGGAACTATGTGATTAATTGGTCCAACATATCCAAAATATTCTCCTACTTTAGGCATTTCTTTAAAAGTTTCAATTTGGTCATAATCATCAATAAAAAACTTTTTTTCAAGATCCGTACCACAAAAACTATTTTTAAATAATTGATTTTTTTGATTAATAAACTTTCTTTTGGCTTTGCTTTGAATTTCGGTTAAACTTGGATACATTTCCGTGGTATCTTTAAAAAGTCGAGTTATTTTTTTACTAACGTGAGAATTGTTTTCTAAAACCAATTCCATTTGTATACATAATGGACTATCTTCATAATAACTTAAATAAGAGCATTCACTAAAATCAAAGAACTTTGAAGTAGTATTTAAATTTGTACTTAATTTAACTCCACTTGTTAAATCTATAACTTCATGATTATCAACTTTTCTTAAAAATAAAATGTATTCATCTTCAGTTAAAGGCTTTGCTTCAAAAGTTACTTCTGGTTTTCCATAAGAGTTTTTTGTCATACCAGTAGGAACCATTGAATAAATACGAGCAACACAAATAAAATCAGCATGTTTATCTATATTATAAAAATTTAGAATATCATTTGACTTAAAATTTTTAGTAAATTTTTCAGTTAATATATGTGTTAAATTAAGCAACATGAATACCATTCCTTCTAGGAAAATTATTATATATTTAATTATATTAATCGTCAATAAAAAAAATAGCATCATTTGATACTATTTTACTTCGTAAACACTTACTTTTTTCTTATCTCTTCCACATCTTTCAAATTTAACTTGTCCTTTGATTAATGCGAATAAAGTATGATCTTTACCCATACCAACGTTTTTACCTGGATAAATCTTAGTTCCTCTTTGTCTATAAATTATAGATCCAGCATTGATGACTTCTCCATCAGCTGCTTTAGCTCCTAATCTTCTACCAGCACTATCACGTCCATTTTGTGTTGAACCTTGTGCTTTAACATGGGCGAAACGTTGAATGTCTAAAGAAATTATATTAAATAAATTTAACATTACTCTTCCTCCATTTCAAAATTTATATTTTTTTTGTATTTCAAAGCTAATTCATTAAATAATGACAACATATTAATAATTAAAGTATTTGTTATATCATCATCTTTATTAACTTTTATTGTTACTGTATTTCCATCATCCATATATTCAATACTTTTTTCATCAAATCTTAAAAGTGCATTAACACTTGTATACATTATTGATGAAACACTTGCACAAACTATATCCTCTTTATCGCTATAGCATGCATGTCCAGAAATAGTAATAACATTTTTTTTCTTTTTGATGTTAATCATAATTAACCTACGATTTTTTTAACAACAAGTTTTGTATATGGTTGTCTATGACCTTTAGTATTACGATATTTTTTCTTAGGTCTATATTTGAATACAACAACTTTTTTAGCTTTACCATGTTTTTCAACACTACATTCAACTTTAGCACCATTTACATATGGAGTACCAATTTTATCTCCAACAGCTAATACAGTATCGAATGTAATATCTTTTCCTGCTTCAGCATCTAGTTTTTCAACATAGATAACATCACCTTCAGAAACATAATATTGTTTTCCACCTGTTACGAATATTGCTTTCATTACTCTAACCTCCTTATAATTTTTTTGAAGACACGCCTTTAAGGTACTAATAATAGTTTATAAACCTTTTTAGTGCGGTTTGTAATGAACACTTACAAACATCTAAATATTACCAAATATTCAAGCTTATGTCAATTTAAATCGGCATATATAAGCCAAATATCCTCTATTTATAAACATAAATATGCAAAAAGATAACTTTTATAACAAAAAAAGTTATAATAATTTAAAGTCATTTTTAACTTCAAATTACTTATAACTTTTATTTAAATAAATCAAAAGATAGATTTTGGATTTTTAGATATCATTAGGGAGGCAGGACTAGTAGCATTCAACAGTTCCGGAAGAGTCCACCTCGCAGTAATAATCATGCGAATTACACGTGCAATTCACATCGCCTTCCGATAAAGCACGGCAGCCGCACACAGCAGAGTCGCCGGCGAACCAAGAACCATGGTCTTCACAAGCCGATTCTCCAAAATGATTCTTTAACGCTAAAACTGAATTATCATAATCATTTTGTTTTATACAGAATAATCCATTCTCAATTATACATACTGCTTTTGAATCATCAGTTCCTAATCTTACAAATACATTTTTTCCTAGCGTTGTATAATCTGTTGTACTTGCTGGTGTTGGTGTCCCAAATGCATAATAATATGCTGGCTTTGTTACTCCTAATGTATCTCTTTCTACTGCACTAAATTCTAATTTGCATGTATATTCTTCTGTAACACTCTCTGTTGCTATCTTATCTAGTGTTACTGTTAATGTTCCATTTAATGTTTCTTTTGCTTTTACAACT
>OIYG01000780.1_pt1 | contig 28134 bp, 31 predicted proteins | sample 1587861 | NCBI WGS metagenome assembly OIYG01 (sample SAMN03283272) | human gut metagenome | biome: human-associated habitat; material: feces | host: Homo sapiens | place: Peru | collected 2012 | reverse complement strand
TGATAAGATTATCATTATGACCGATGCTGATGTTGATGGTTCTCATATAAGAGTGTTATTGCTTACATTGTTTTATAGATTTTTTAAACCTGTTGTTGATGCTGGGCATATTTATGCGGCTCAACCTCCTTTGTTTAAAATTGTTCATGGTAAGACTATTAAGTATGTTCTTGATGAAAAAGAACGTGATGAGTATTTAAAAACTTTACCTTCTAATGCAAAATATAATATTACTCGTATGAAAGGTCTTGGTGAAATGGATGCGGAGGAACTTAGAGATACTACTATGGCTAAGGAAAATCGTATTCTAAGAAAGATAACTGTTGATGATGCTGCTTCTGCAGATGAAGTATTTAGACTGTTAATGGGTGAAGATGTTGAACCTAGACGTGAATTTATTGAGAAAAATGCAGTTTATGCTGATAATTTGGATGTATAGGAGGTTTAAGAATGGATAGATTAGAAGAAAATAATATTGTAAATGAAGTTAAAAAGTCATTTTTGGACTATTCTATGAGTGTTATAGTGGCTCGTGCTTTACCTGATCTTCGTGATGGATTAAAACCAGTTCATCGTCGTATTTTGTATTCGATGTTTGATTCTGGTTATATGCCTGATAAGGGTCATCGTAAGTGTGCTAGAATAGTTGGGGATGTTATGGGAAAATATCATCCACATGGAGATAGTTCTATATACGAAGCAATGGTGAGAATGGCTCAGGATTTTAGTTATCGTTATATGCTTGTTGATGGTCATGGTAACTTTGGTAATATGGATGGCGATGGTGCTGCTGCTATGCGTTATACTGAAGCACGTTTGTCAAAGATTAGTTTGGAATTATTAAGGGATTTAAATAAGAATACTGTTGATTTTATTCCAAATTTTGATGAGGAAGAGAAGGAACCTGTTGTTTTACCTAGTAGATTTCCTAATATTTTAGTAAATGGTACTATGGGTATTGCAGTTGGTATGGCTACTAATATTCCTCCTCATAATTTGAGGGAAGTTGTTAATGGATGTATTGCTTATATTGATAATAATGATATTACATTAGATGAATTGATGCAGTATATTAAAGGACCTGATTTTCCTACTGGTGCTATTATTCTTGGTAATAGTGGTATTCGTAAGGCTTATGAAACTGGTCGTGGTACTATTACTGTTAGGTGTAAGGCTTCTATTGAGGAGAGTGGACATAAAAGTAAAATAGTAATTTCTGAGATTCCTTATGGGCTTAATACTATGGATTTGAAGAATCGCATTGCTTCTTTGGTTAGAGATAAGGTTCTTGATGGTATTGCTGATTATCATGAGGAAAATGGTAGTGATTTTGGTGTTAAGATAGTTATTACTCTTAAGAAGGATGCTAATGCTAATGTTGTGTTAAATAATTTATATAAACATACTCAACTTCAAAATACTTTTGGTATTATATTACTTATGTTAGATCAGGGTGTTCCAAAGCTTTTAGGTCTTAAAGATATTATTGTTAAGTATATTGAACATCAAAAGGAAGTTATTATTCGTCGAACTAGGTTTGATTTGGATAAGGCTCTTGCAAAAGCACATATTTTAGAGGGTTATAAAATTGCTCTTGATCATTTGGATGATTTTATTAAAATTATCCGTGAGAGTGAGAGTGATGTAATTGCTAAGGATAGACTTAAAAATTTATATGCTATAAGTGATACACAAGCTGATGCTATTTTGGAACTTAAATTGAGACGTTTGACTGGTCTTGAAAGGGATAAGATTGAGAGAGATTTGGCGGAAACACTTAAATTAATTGAGGAACTTCGTAGTATTCTTGGTAGTGAGGATAAGGTTAATGAAATTATTAAGAGTGAAATGAAGGAGATTGCTGATAAATATGGTGATGAACGTCGTACTAATATTGATATGACTGCAATTGATTATATAGAGGATGAATCTTTGATACCTAATGATGATATAATTGTTTCTATGACAAAAAATGGTTATATTAAAAGATTGAATTCTGACACTTATCGAAGTCAAAATCGTGGTGGAGTAGGTATTAAGGGTATGTCTACTAATGATGAAGATATTGTTGAAAAGTTAGTTAATTGTTATAGCCATGATTATTTGTTATTTTTCAGTAATCGTGGAAAGGTATATCGTATTAAATGTTATGAGCTACCTGAGTTTAGCAGGCAATCTAAAGGTGTTCCTGTTGTTAATATCTTGCCTTTGGAAAAGGATGAGATTATTAATGCTATTATTCCTGTTGAAAAGGAAGATGAAAGTAAGTATTTAATTTTCTTTACTGTTACTGGACTTGTTAAAAGAACTGATATCAGTGAGTTTGATTCTATTAGAAAGAATGGTAAAATTGCTATTTGCTTAAAGGATAATGATGAGTTAATAGGAGTTAAGAAGACTAGTGGTAATGATGAAGTTATTATTGCTTCAAATGTCGGAAGAATGGTTAGATTTAATGAAACAGATGTTCGTGTTATGGGTCGCGGGGCCTCTGGTGTCAAGGGTATTGATTTAGTTGATGCTAAGGTAATTGGAGCAGAAATTGTTAATAACTCTGAACTAATACTAGTTGTTACTGAAAAGGGATATGGCAAAAAGACAGATGTTAATGAATATCGTTTAACTCATCGTGGTAGTAAAGGTGTTAAAGCTCTTAATATTACTGATAAGAATGGTTTAATTGTTGCATTTAAATCAGTTTCTGGTGATGAGGATATAATCATTACTACTGATGAGGGTACTGTAATTAGGCTTGATGTTAATAATGTTTCTACTTTGAGAAGAAATACTCAAGGTGTTAGATTGATGCATCTAAAAGATAGACAAATTGTTACATCTGTAACAGTATTAGCTAAGCAAGCAGATGACGTTTTAGAAGAAGAGAGTGTTGATAGTGAGTAATGTTTCACGTGAAACATTCTTTTTTTTGCTCAAAAATTTGTAAATTCAAGTTTTTATAAATACTTTCTAATTGTTAATAAGTCTATTTTTTCCGTAAAAAAAGATAAATATTTTGTTTTTTATAGTTTCATGTGAAACATTTTTTTATAAATATATGGTTAACTTTTAGTTTTATTTATTTTTGTTAAATTACAATTGTTAATAAATATATAATTTGTTGCTAGTTTAGGAAAAAGTGATATCTATGTTGACATTTATTTGTTCTTTGGTATATAATTTTGTTAGTGCAACACATATGGTTGAACTAGGTCAGGATCGGAAGATAGCAGCCTTAAAATCCTCTATGTGTGTGCACTTTTTTTTGGAGGTTTTATTATGTATATGAAGGTTGCTATTTCTGAGGCTGAGAAGGCTTTTAATGAGGGAAATGTTCCTGTTGGTGCTGTTATTGTACGGGATGGTATTATAATTGCTAAAGCTCATAATACTAAAAACACCTCTAATATAGCAGTAAATCATGCTGAGATTTTATGTATTATTGATGCATGTAAATATTTGAATTCTTGGTATTTAAATGAGTGTGATATTTATGTTACGTTAAAGCCTTGTGCGATGTGTATTAATGCTTTAGCGGAAGCACGTATCAGAAATGTTTTTTATTTATTGAATTCTAATTATAATAATAATTTAAGTAAAAATCGTGAATATATTAATGTTGAGAGTGTAGTAGGGAATTATGAGTATTCTGATATGTTAAAACAATTTTTTATTGATAAAAGATGATCATGTTTCACGTGAAACATGATCATCTTTTTAATATATATATAGTTAGTGTGTATAAAATTATTTCCCGGGAAATAATTTGCTATATTGGAGTATATGTAATTGATAATTTGTAAATTAGTGAAATTTTATGTTTCACGTGAAACATTGTTAAGAGTGTTAAATAATGTTAGTTTGCAATTATTATATTTGTGAAAAATGTGAAATATTTAGTTTAAACTAAATTATACTATACAAATAGTGTAATTGATAGAAAAATTGAAGTTTATTCTTGTAACTAGAGTATAGATTGTTAATAACTATCCAATATGTTGTGGTTGTATTTTAAAAGCATATTTCTGTCTTGAACAAAGTGAAGATGTTGTTTCATTAATATACTTAATTTTATTGCTATTTTTATGATGTCAATATATATGTTTCACGTGAAACATATGTTGTGTTAATTTATAAGTCACAATAATATGAAAAGGGTGATGTATTTGCTCTTAAATGTTATTTTTTTGTGTTGAATGTGTAACAAATTATTTCCCGGGAAATAATTTGGGTATGTTTATATTCTCATATGATCTGCATTTTGTTATTTTTTTATAAGAGAAATGATCATGTTTCACGTGAAACATGAGATTGCATAAATATTTATTTTTAAGTGTAATGTTAGGTGAAGTAATTTATATTGTTAATAAGTAATGTTTCACGTGAAACATTACTTATATTAATGACTGAAAAGTATTTATTTTTATTGAAGATGTTTTTGCATGTGTGCTATAATAATATTATCTTTTTTGGGGGTGTAACCGTGAATTATGTGGCTTTGTATAGAAAATATAGACCTAAAAGTTTAGATGAAGTATATGGTCAAAAATATATTGTTGAAATTATAAAAAATTCTGTTATAAACAATAGATTTTTTCATGCTTATTTGTTTTCTGGTCCGCGTGGAACTGGGAAAACTACTATTGCTAAGTTAATTGCTAAAATTGTTAATTGCTCTAATTTGGATGGATATAATCCTTGCAATGAATGTTCTAGTTGTCAGTTGTTTAATTCTAAGAGTAATCCAGATATAATTGAAATTGATGCAGCATCTAATAATGGTGTTGATGAGATCAGAGCTATTCGTGAAAAGGCTGTTTTGATGCCTAGTGTATCTAAATATAAGGTTTATATAATTGATGAGGTTCATATGTTATCTGTTAGTGCTTTTAATGCATTATTAAAAACTTTAGAGGAACCTCCTAAACATGTTATTTTTATTCTTGCTACTACTGAGTTGGATAAGGTTCCTGAAACTATTATTTCTAGATGTCAATGTTATGATTTTAAAAGAATTGGTGTTGATGATATAGTTCGTTGTTTGGAAAACATATGTGAAAAAGAAGATATTGTTTTTGATGATAAAGTTTTAAATTTGATTGCTACTTATTGTAATGGTGGTTTAAGGGATTCTATTGGTTTATTGGATAAACTTGTTTCTTTTTCTAATAAAATAGATGAAAATTTATTTTATGATGTTGTTGGTTTGGTAAATGAGGATATAATTGAAAATATTTATAACAGTATTGTTAATAAAGATATTAAGAGTACATTTCATTCTATAGAAAAATTGGTAAATTATGGAAAAAGCGTTGATTTAATAACTGAACAAATGCTTTTGTTTTTGAAAAATAAGAGTATTGCTACTGATTCTTCTTTAGATAGTGTTTTGATTTTGGTCGAAGGGTTTAGTTCTATTAATTATGAATTGAAATTTGCTGTTAATTCTCTGTTGTGTTTTGAAATTGGTGTTTTGAAAATTATTAATAAATTGAAAAATTCTAAAATTATTTCCCGGGAAATAATTTGTGAAAATAAAAGTGTTAATAATGAAGAAGAAATAAAATCTGATGAAGTTGAAGTTAAAAAAGAAGAAAAATCTGCTTCGGAGGGGTTTATTGAAGAATCTAGAAATAATAGGAATGAACTTAATTTTGTTTATAAGAATTTTGATATTATTATTAATAATGCTTTTGCTTTGGCTAATAAGGATTTAAAAAAAGATATTATTAGCAAATGGCAAGGTTTTAATGATTATGTTCATAATAAGGAATTTTCTTCTATTGTGTCGTATTTTCTTGATTCTAATGTTGAAGTAGTGGGGGAAAAGGATATTATTTTATCTGCTAATTATTCATCTATTGTTGAAAATGCTTGCCAAAATTTGGCGAAATTGGAACTGTTATTTAATTTGGTTATGGGTAAGTTTTATAATTTGGCTTTTGTTCTTAGTGATGAATGGGTTGAGTTAAGGAATAAGTATGTATCTGACATTAAATCTGGGAAAATGTATAAATATATTGAACAAAATGAGGAAAATAATGATATAATTGTTGAAGAGACAAGTGATTTATCTGATATTGTTAGTGTTGCTAATGATGTATTTGGTAATGATATTGTTGAAATAAAATAAGGAGGAATAGTTATGAATATGCAAGCTTTAATGAAACAAGCTCAAGCTATGCAAAAGGATATTACTAATATAAAGAATGAGATTGATTCTGCTACGTTTGAGGGAAGGAGTTCTCTTGTTACTGTTTCAGTTAAGGGGACTAAAGAGGTTGTTAGTATTAAGATTGATGATACTGCTAAGGAATTGATTTCTGATGATATTACAATGCTTGAGGATATGATTGTTTTAGCTCTTAATGATGCTTTTTCAAAAGTTGATAAAAAAATGTCTGAAAAAATGGGTAAGTATTCTAGTATGATGCCTGGTTTGATGTAATATGTATCCTGTTTGTCTTAATGATTTGATAGAAAGTTTTAAGAAATTTCCTGGTATAGGACAAAAAACGGCAGAAAGAATGGCTTTTTCTGTTCTTTTTGATTTTGAAAATTCAGATGTTGATGATTTTAGGAATAGTTTAAAAAGAGTCAAGAGTGATATTAGAAAATGTAAAATTTGTAATTGTATAACTGATGGTGATTTGTGTTTTGTTTGTGATGATAAGGCTAGAAATTCGGATGTATTAGTTGTTGTTGAAAATTCTAAAGATTTATTTTTATTGGAAAAAATTGGTAATTTTGATGGCTATTATCATGTTTTGGGTGGACTTATTTCTCCTTTTGATGATATTGGCCCTTCTGATATTAGTATTGCTAGTCTTGTTTCTAGGGTAAAAGATGGTGGTATTAAAGAAATTATTTTTGCTATTAAATCAGGTATTGAAGCTGATACTACTATTTTATATATTAAGAAGATTTTATCTGATGTTGATGTTGTGATATCACGAATTGCGAATGGTGTTCCTATTGGTGCTGATATGGATTATATTGATGCTTTGACGCTTGAATCTGCTCTTAAAAATAGGAAAGAGGTTTTAGATTAAGGGAAATATCATATATTTTTTTGAGGTGTTTTCCTTTGAAAAAGTTATATGGAATTTTGAAATCTTTTTTGATAGCACCTTTTATCATATATATTTTTGATACTATGGCTGTTGGGGTTGATCTTTATATTCCTGTTAATATTGCTACTATTGTTATAGTTGGATTATTAGGTGTTCCGGGTTTTATTATGCTTGTTTTGTTGTTATTAGTGTTTTTTGGTGGTGGATAATTATGTTAGATAAATATAAGGAATCGCAGAAAAATTTTTATAATTATTTTATGAATGGTCTTGGTAACGGAAGAATATCTCATGCTTATTTAATTGAGACTAATGATGTTTCTTATGGATATGATTTGTCTGTTGATTTGGCTAAGTTTATAATTTGTAATGGGGTATATGATGAAAAGATTTGTTTTCTTATAGATAATGGTAATTATCCTAATTTTAAGGTTATAGGTAATGATAAGGGGATAAAGAAGAATGATGTTGTTTTTTTAAAAAGTTCTTTTTCTATGAAATCTAATGATTCTAAGAAACAAGTTTATATTATTAGAGATGCTTTTAAGATGAATAAATCTGCTTCGAATAGTTTGCTTAAGTTTTTAGAGGAACCTGATTCTGATGTTGTGGCAATTTTACTTTGTAATAGTATTAGAGATGTTTTACCTACTGTTGTTTCTAGGTGCCAGGTTATTAGGCTTGTTAATGATAGTAATGTAATTTATAATATTTTTAGAGATTTGTTTGATAAAGATGAATCTATTGATGATTTTAATGAATTTTATGATATTTATAGTAATAAATTTATTAGTATTTATAATTATTTTGAAGAAAATGGTTCTTTTGTTTTAACTTTAGACAATTTTTATGATTTAAGTAGTTGTGTTAGGGAATTTTTGGTTTTTGGTTATTATCTTTATTGTGATGTTCTTAATTTTTTAGTTTTTGGGGAGTATAGATATTTTTCTGATTGTTTTGATTTTTCTTGTTTTACTTCATGTAATAGTGTTGATGATTTATTTAGGAAGGTTGATGTTTTTACTGATTTTATTGAAAAGTTAAGATTTAATGTTAATATTAATTTGTTTTTAGATAATTTTATTATTTCGTTGGAAGGAAAGTGATGTATTTTGAAAAAGGTAATTGGTGTTAGGGTTAATGATTCTAAGAAGATTAGTTATTTTTTAATAAATGATTTAATTGTTAAGAAAGGTGATTTTGTTATTGTTTCTACTGATCGTGGTGAACAATTTTGTGAGGTTATTACTGATATTATTAATGTTGATGAGTCTAAGCTTAATGTTCCTCTTGGGGATGTTATTCGTATTGCTAGTGATTCTGATGTTGTAATGAATGAAAGGAATCTTGATGATGCTAAAAAGGCTCTTGAAGATGCTAAGGATTTTGTTTATGAACTTGGACTTGAAATGAAAATTTTGAGTACTTATTTTACTTTTGATAGGAAACAACTTATTTTTAATTTTTTGGCTGATGAGAGAGTTGATTTTCGTGAACTTGCTAAAAAACTTGCATATGTTTATAAAACTAGGATTGAACTTCGTCAAATTGGCATAAGGGATAAGGCTAAAACTGTTGGGGGATATGGACTTTGTGGTAGAAAGCTTTGTTGTTCTTCTTTTTTAGATGATATGAATAGTGTTTCTATTAATATGGCTAAGAATCAAAATTTGGCTCTTAATCCTCAGAAGATTAATGGTGTTTGTGGTAGGTTAATGTGTTGTCTTACTTATGAAAATGATTGTTATTGTGAGTATAAGAAGGGTCTTCCTAGAGTTAATGAGAAAGTTGTTGTTTCTGGAGAGCCTGGAAAGGTTATTTCTGTTGATCTTTTTTCTAGAACTTATAAAGTTGAAACAGAAAATTCAAAAGTTATTGTTGTTAATGTTGATGAGTAGGTGATTTTATGAAGATGATTGTTGGTCTTGGTAATCCTGGTAAGGAGTATGAAAATACTAGACATAATCTTGGTTTTATGATTTTGGATAATTTTGCTAGGTTTCATGACACTTGTATTGATAAGTTTAAATTTAATGGTAATTATACGGAGATTTTTGTTTCTGGTGAAAAGATTATTTTGCTTAAACCTATGTCTTTTATGAATTTATCTGGTGAGGTTGTTTCTAGTTTTGTTAAGTATTTTAAAATTGATATTAATGATATTTTAGTTGTTAGTGATGATTTAGATTTACCTTTTTTAAAGTTTCGTCTTAGACTTTTTGGTTCTTGTGGTGGACATAATGGTCTTAGGAATATAGAGAAGTGTTTGGGTTCTAATGAGTTTAAGAGGTTTAGGATTGGGATTTCTAGTAGTAATGGGGAGGCTACTGATTATGTTTTAGGTAAATTTAGTAAAGATGATCTTGCTCTTATAGATTCTATTTTGCCTAGAACTTGTGATGTATTAAATGATTTTTGTGCTCTTTCTTTTGATAAGGTTATGAATAAGTATAATTAAGAGGTGGTTCTTATGAATATTTTTAAGAAGATTGCTGATTTTGAATATAAAAATAACACAGGTATTGTTAATATTACGGGTGGTTTTTTTGTTATTTTTTTGAAGAATCTTTTTGAGAAGATGGATCGTTCTTTTTTGGTTGTTACTTCGAATGAATATGAGGCTAGAAAGCTTTATAATTATTGTGGTGATTCTGATGTTCTTTTGTTTGAGGATGATGAGATTTCTGTAGGTAATGATATTTCTATTAGTCCAGAAGCTAGAATTGATAGGATTAATGTTCTTAATGATATTGCTTCTGGTGGTAAAAAAATTGTTTTTACTGATATGCGTGGTTATTTAAAGAAACTTCCTTCACTTGATAGTTTTAATAATAACTGTATTAATCTTTCTGTTGGAGGTTCTTTTTCTTATGATGATATTATAAAAAGATTATGTGATATTGGTTATAATAGATGTTCTGTTGTATCGCAAATGGGGGATTTTGCTCTTAGGGGATTTGTTTTGGATGTTTATCCTGTTAATTGTGATAATCCTGTTAGGGTTGAGTTTTTCGGAGATGATATTCAGTCTATTAGATTTTTTGATGTTTCTTCTCAAAAGTCTGTTTCTGATGTGTCTTTAGTGAATATTATTCCTTTTTCTGAAGGGTTTGGGTATTTCGATTCTTGTTTGTGTGATTATTTAGGTAATCCTATTGTTATATTTAAGGATTATGAGCAAATTAAGTTTTCTTATGATAGGATGGTTGTTTCCGATTATGAGTTTAATATTGATACTGGGGTTAATTATTTTGATATAAGGAATTTTAGGTCTTTTGATAGTTTATATTATTTTGATTTTGATATGCCTATTAATATTGATTATGTGTCATCTTTTGTTTCTTTTGATGTTTCTACTGTTCCTGTTTTTGGTGAGAATTTTTCTTTAATTAATAAGTATATTAGTGATTCTATTTCTGAATGTAAGACTGTTGTTTTATGTACTTCGACTGGTAGAATAAATGAGTTTTTGGAGGGGATTTCTCTACCTTATGTGATTACTGATTTTGATGCAATATATGATGGTAAGGTTAATGTTGTTAGGAGTGATCTTTCTTCTGGGTTTGAGGTTTCTAAATATGTTTTTTTATCTGATCATGAACTTTTTGGTAAGAAGAGTGTTAAGTATAAGAAAACTAGATTTAGGAATACATCTAGGATACGTGATTTATCTAGGATAAGTGTTGGAGATTATGTTGTTCATAATACTCATGGTATAGGTATTTATAATGGTATTAAGGTTCTTAAGAAAGGCGGAGTTTTATCTGATTATTTAGAGATTTTGTATGCTAAAGGGGATAAGCTTTATATTCCTGCTTCTAAAATTGAACTTATTAGTAAGTATAATGGTAAGGATGGTTATGTTCCTCATGTTAATGCTCTTAATAGTACTAGTTGGGTTAAGACTAAGCAAAGGATTAGGGAAAAGATTAAATATGAAGCTAGTCGTCTTATTAAGGTTCAGGCTGAAAGGCAACTTAGGAAGGGTTTTGCTTTTAGCAAGGATACTCCTCTTCAACAACTTTTTGAGAATGAGTTTAAGTATGAGGCTACTTCTGATCAATTGAGGGCTATTTCTGAGATTAAAGCTGATATGGAGAGTTCTGTTCCTATGGATAGGATTTTGTGTGGTGATGTGGGTTATGGTAAAACTGAGGTTGCTTTTAGGGCTATGTTTAAGGCTGTTTTGGATAATAAGCAGGTTCTTTATTTGTGTCCTACTACTCTTTTATGTAATCAACAGTATACATCTGCTTTGGATCGTTTTAGGAATTATCCTGTTAATATTGGTGTTCTTAATAGATTTGTATCTTCTAAGGATATTACTAAGACTCTGAAGGGGCTTTTTGATGGTTCTATTGATATTGTTTTTTGTACTCATCGTGGTCTTAGTAATGATGTTGTTTTTAAAGATCTTGGTCTTTTGGTTATTGATGAAGAACAGCGTTTTGGGGTTGTACATAAGGAAAAAATTAAGGAAATTAAGTCTAATGTTGATGTTTTAACACTAACTGCTACTCCTATTCCTAGGACTTTACAGATGGCTGTTTTGGGCATTAAGAATATGTCTTTGATTGAGACTCCTCCTAGAAATAGAAAGTCTGTTGCGACTTATGTTGTTCCTTTTGATAAGAAGCTTGTTAGAGAAGTTATTTATAAGGAGATTGGACGTGGTGGACAAGTTTTTATTTTATATAATAGGACTTTTGATATTGATAGGAAACTGGCTAGTTTAAAAACTCTTGCTCCTGATATTTCTTTTGGAATTGCTCATGGTAAGATGAATAAGGATCAGTTTGAGAATGTTATGAATGATTTTACTAATGGTAGGTTTGATGTTCTTCTTTGTACTACTATTATTGAGACTGGGGTAGATATTCCTAATGTAAATAGTTTAATTGTTCTTGATGCTGATAGGTTTGGTCTTAGTCAACTTTATCAAATTCGTGGTAGGGTTGGTCGTAGTGATAGGCTTGCTTATGCTTATTTGATGTATGAAAAGGGTAAGGTTTTGACTGAACAGGCTATGAAGAGACTTAGAGTAATTAAGGAGTTTACTTCTCTTGGAAGTGGGTTTGCTATTGCTTCTAGGGATTTATCTATCAGAGGTGCTGGTGATATTCTTGGTAGTGAACAGGCTGGTTTTATTGATACTGTTGGTATGGATATGTATCTTAAAATGCTTAATGAGGAGGTTTTAAGACTTAAGGGAGAAGAAATTCCTGATTCTTCTGATGAGCCTCTTAATATTAATATTTCTTCTCATATTAAGGATAGTTATGTTTCTGACGAGGATGTTAAGATTGAGATTCATAAGAAGATTAATACTATTGATTCTTATGATAGTTTGTTTGAGGTAAAAAAGGAACTTGAAGATAGGTTTGGTCCTGTTGATGATGATTTGTTTGTTTATATGAATGAACAATTGTTTGAAAGTTTTGTTAGTAGGATAGGAATTGTAAGAGTTTTTGATAATAATATATATAGAGAGGTATTTTTTGATAAGAAAATTTCTGAGAGTATTAATTATGAGGAGTTTTTTGTTAAGGGAATAGGGATTAATAAGAATTTTATTTTTTCTTATAAGAATAATATGTTAGGTATTAAGCTTATGTATAAGGATGCTTCTTCGCACGTTGTTATGTATTTTAATGATTTATTAAGGGAACTTTTATAGTTCTTTTTTTGTGGTTTCAACGCAACAATTGGTAAAAATTACCATGCAATATGTCTGCTAGTAAATATTATAATATTATTATGAATTATTTTGGAAAAATAGAATATTTTTTTGCATTTTGTGAAGAATAAACTAGTGAAAGTGAGGTTACTGAATGAAGACTACGGGAGTTATTCGCAGGATTGATGATTTGGGTAGAATTGTTATTCCAAAAGAGATAAGGAAAACGCTTAGAATAAAGGATGGGGAATCAGTTGAAATATTTTTAAATAGCGATAATATAGTTTTGAAAAAGTATTCTCCTCTTTCATCTTTACCTGATTTTTACAAGGATTATGTTGATTCTATTTATTCTGAGATTGGTAATAGTGTTATTATTGTTGATAGGGATAAGATTGTTGCGGTGTCTGGTGATTTAAAAAAGAATTATTTTGATAAAACTATTTCTTTGGAACTTGATGAAATGATTCAAAAGAGAGTTGTTGTTAGTTCTAAGGCTATTTCTAATATTTCTATTATAGATGGTATAGTAGAAAATATTAGTTATGTTATTGCTCCAATTATTAGTAATGGTGATGTGATTGGTGCGGTTATTATTTTGTCTTTTGAAGGGGAAATTGATAGTTTTTCTATGAAAACTGGTGTTATTGCTGCTAAGTTTTTAGGAAAATACATTGAATAGTATGAGTATATGTGTTATAATTTATTTTATAAATGTGATGAAGGAAAGTTTAAATAATAGTGTGTTTAAGAGAGCTTATGTTTGGTGTGAATAGGTACATGTTGTTATTTTGTGTATGATTTCTGGAACTGGATTTTCTCGGTTAATACCGTTATTATTATGAGTTGCTTTTTGAATTAAGGTGGTACCGCGGAAATATTTCGTCCTTAGAAATGTTTCTTTTTTTTGTCATAAATTTATTATAAAGGAGAGTTATGTTATGGAAAAGTTTTATATTAGTACGCCTATTTATTATCCTAGTGCTAATTTTCATATTGGTCATTGTTATACTACTGTTATTGCTGATGCTATAGCTAGATATAAGAGACTTGCTGGTTTTGATGTTTATTTTCAAACTGGTACTGATGAACATGGGGAAAAGATTGAGAATAAGGCTAAGGATGCTGGTGTTACTCCTAAGGAGTATGTTGATGAGATAATTAGAGATGCTAAGGATTTATGGGCTTCTCTTGATATTAGTTATGATTATTTTATTAGGACTACTGATGATTATCATGTTAAACGTGTTCAGGAGATTTTTGAGAGATTGTATGAACAGGGTGATATTTATAAGGGTGAGTATTCTGGCCTTTATTGTACGCCATGTGAATCTTTTTGGACTGAATCTCAGCTTGTTGATGGTAAGTGTCCTGATTGTGGTAGGGATGTTCATTTAATAAAGGAAGAGGCTTATTTTTTTAGATTATCTAAGTACGCTGATAGGCTTCTTAAGTTTTATGATGAGAATCCTGAGTTTTTACTTCCTATTTCTAGGAAAAATGAGATGATTAATAATTTTATTAAGCCAGGTCTTCAGGATTTGTGTGTTTCTAGGACTAGTTTTGATTGGGGAATTCCTGTTCCTTTTGATAAAAAGCATGTTATTTATGTATGGCTTGATGCTTTGACTAATTATATTACTTCGCTTGGTTATCCTGATGATTGTAATAGATTTAATAGGTACTGGCCTTGTGATTTGCATTTGGTTGGAAAGGAAATTGTTAGGTTTCATGCTATAATTTGGCCTTGTATTTTGATGGCTCTTAATCTTCCTCTTCCTAAACAGGTGTTTGGGCATGGATGGTTAATAGTTAATGGTGGTAAAATTTCTAAGTCTTTGGGTAATTATAAGGATCCTAGAGAGTATATTTCTTTATATGGTGTGGATGCTATTAGATATTTTGTTCTTAGAGAGGTTCCTTTTGGAAGTGATGGTAATTTTTCTGAGGAAGCACTTATTGCAAGAACTAATGGTGATCTTGCTAATGTTCTTGGTAATTTGGTTAATCGTTCTATTGCAATGACTAATAAGTATTTTGATGGTCATGTTTCTAACAAAAATACTTATGATGAAGATACTTTGTTTGAGGATGAGGTTAATTCTCTTAAGGAAAAGTTTTGTTTAAAAATGGACAAGTATGAGGCTAATGAGGCTCTTGCTCTTATATTTGATGTTCTTAGAAGAAGTAATAAGTATGTTGATGAGACTACTCCTTGGATTTTATATAAGAATGGTGAGTTTGATAGGCTTGAAAAGGTTCTTTATAATTTACTTGAGGCTATAAGGGTATGTAGTATTTTGCTTCAGCCATTTATACCTGGTACTTGTGAGAAAATATTTGCTCAACTTGGGGTTTCTAATGTTACTTTTAATGATATTAGTAAAAAATGTGAGTTTAATGTTAATAAGCAAAAAGTGTTATTTGAAAGAATTGTCTAGTAATAGTAAAGTTTGAGTGTAAACCTTTAAGTTTATGCTCTTTTTCTATTGTATTTTTTGGTATTTGTTTCTATAATAAAAGGGCAGTTAGGAATAATAAGAAGGGAGCTATATATATGTTATCTAAGGGAATGACCGCAGTTAATGCATTGGCCGTAGTATTGTTTTTAACTATGATAGTATTTGATTTAACAATTTGGAATGTTTTATATTCTCTAATACTATTTTATTATGTTTTGAAAATTAAAATGCAATAGGATACTTTAGGGTATCTTTTTTCTTTGGGAGGGATATTATGCTTATAGATACGCATTTACATTTGGTTAATGAGGGTTTTGATATTGATAATGTTATAAAAAAGGCAGATGATGTTGGTGTTAAATACTTGATTGTTAGTGGTAGTGATTTAATCGATAATAGATTAAATAAGGAACTTATTGTTAAGTATGATAATATATTTTTGAGTGCTGGATATCATCCTAGTTGTGCTGGTGATGTTAATGAAGATGATTTTTCTTTTCTTGATTCAATGCTTGGTAATTCTAAAGTTGTTGCAATAGGGGAAATTGGGCTTGATTATCATTATGGTAAGGAAGATAGAGATGCTCAGATTAGTCTTTTTAGGAGACAACTTGATTTAGCTGTTAAACATAATCTTCCTGTTGTTATTCATACTAGGGATGCTTTTCTTGATACTTATAATATTTTGAAGGAATATCCTCTTAGAGGCGTTATTCATTGTTTTTCTGGTAGTATTGAAGTTGCTAGGAAGTTTATTGATTTGGGATATTATTTGGGTATTGGTGGTGTTGTGACTTTTAAAAATAGTAAACTTGGTGAAGTTGTTAAAAGTGTTGGTCTTTCTAGGATTGTTTTTGAGACTGATTCTCCTTATTTATCTCCTTATAGAGGAGAGGTAAATGAACCTTGTAATGTTAGTTATATTTGTTCTTATGTTGCTAAGCTTCTTGGGGTTTCTTTAGAAGAAGCTAAACTGGTAACTACTGGTAATGCTTGTAGTTTGTTTGACTTAGATATAAAAATGTGATAATATTTTAGTTACTTGGAGGTGGCTTTTTTGGCGAAGAAAAGTAAATTAAAATTAAGCACTAGTAAACTTGTGGTTGCTTCGGTTTTATATATTTTTGGGATAGTCTTTATATGTGCTGGTGTTGTAGGGGTTATTAGTGTAGATAATCAGACTTTTAAGGGTTCTAAAGCTATTAATATAAATATGGATAAAACTGTTTCGACTAAGGAACTTGTTAATTCTTTTCAAAAATTAGATAAGAAAACTTTATCTACGGTTATGTATAATAGTTTTGAGGCTGCTGTTTCTAATTCTAGGTATTATCCTACTAGTTTTGTTGGAAAACTTGTACATTATGGGCCTGATTGTCCAGAGTGTAGTGGTCATTTAGGTTGTAATGGGCAAGATGCTAGGAATGGGAATATTTATTATAACGATAAGGAATATGGTAAAGTTAGGATAGTTGCTATGAGTTCTACTATACCTTGTGGTAGTATTATTAGAATAAATGTTAATGCTTATGATCCAGATGGAATGTATGCTATTGTAATGGATAGAGGTGTAAGTGGTAATATGGTTGACTTACTTAAGACTAGTGCAAGGGCTAGCTCTCCTGTTTCGAGTGTAAGTAATGTAAAATTTGACATTGTAAGATATGGTTATTAAACGCAAAATATGCGTTTTTTTTGTTATTGTGAAAAAAAGATGAAAAAAAAGATGAAAAAATATTGATTTTTGTTTTTTGATATTGTACTATTGTTATAGTAAAGGAGGAAAGTTATGGAAATGAAGGAAAACAATCAAAAGAAAGTATTGTTGTCTGTTCTAGGAGTTGCTATTTTAGTAGTTGCAGTAGTTGGTATTTCATTTGCTATTTATTCAACTAGTTTTGAAACTGATGCTAATTCAATTTCAACTGGTACAGTTATGGTAAGTTATACTGAACCTACTAATGCTATTAATATAACTGATGCTCTACCAATCGCTGATGCTACTGGTAAGGCATTATCTGGAGCAAATAAAACTTTTGATTTTACAGTTGCTACACATGCTAGTAATGCTCTAACAATACCTTATGTTGTAACTCTTACACCAGATACTAACAATACTATTACTGATGCACAAGTAAAAGTTTACTTAACTAAGGATGCTACTGATGTTTTAGCTCCAACAAAAGTTAGTGCTTTAGCTGCTGATGCCACTCGTACTACATCTAAAAAGCTTTATGATGGTAGTGACAAATATACTGCTACTGGTGAAGCTAGCAAAACTTCTAAATTCGTACTTAGAATGTGGGTTGCTGATGATGTTGATGCTGCTACTATTCAAGGTAAAACTTATAAAGCAAAAGTTAATGTTGATTCAAATGTTACTCCAATTCAATAATTGGGTATATCTTAAAAATTTATGAAAGGAGAAATTATGGAAAATAACAATAAAAAGACTTTAATTTTATCAATTGTTGGTATTTTAGTTTTAGTTATTGCAGTTGTTGGTGTTTCATTTGCTATGTATTCATTTACTGGTACTGGTACAAAAGAAAATGTCATTACTGCTGGTCAAATCAATTTAAGTTTTGATGATGCTAATACTAATAACTTCACTGTCGAAAATAAATATCCAATGAGTGATGCAAAGGGTGTTGCTTCAACTGATACTAAGGCAGATTTTGCTGTAACTGGTACTTGGGGAACATCTTCTGGAATTACTTTTAATTATGATTTAGGTATTTCTAGTATCAGTGAAGGTGCTACTTTAAAGAGTAATTTTATTAAAGTAGTTGTTAAAAATGGTGCTGGTGAACCTGTAGTTGGTACTGACACTGCTGGTGTTACAATCGCATCACTTGCAAGTAAAGCTGGTACTTATGGTTTAGTTACTAAGTATGCTTTAACTAGTGGTCAACTTACTACTTCTGGTCAAGTTGATAAATATAGTATCGTTGCTTATGTTGCTGATGATTATAAATTACCAACTGCTACTGATACTACTGGAGAAAATGCTACTACAACTGAAACTGGAGTAGAACAAAAGAAAGCAACTGGTTCTGAAACTTATTCTTTCAAAATAACTGTTGCTGCTGCTCAAGCTACAGCTTAATGAAATTTAAAACTTCTTCGGAAGTTTTTTTTATGTAAAGATAGTTTTTTTGTTCTTTTTCTTCTTTTAAATTTTTGTTTTTTGTGGTAGTATATTAGTATAAGTATAATAGTAGGTGATTATGTGAAGGAAGATAAGGAAAAGTTCTCTTTTCAAGAGAGAATTGTGGCTGATCAGGTTGCTGATGATGTTTTGACTGTTAAGGATGATGAAGATAGGAGATATTTCTTTTTAATATTGTTGTTTTTGATATGTTTGATTTTTTTGGTATCTTCTATATCTTTTGCAGTTTTTAATACTTATAATAATGGTGGTAAGGGCAATTTGATTGATGTGGGTATTGATGTCACTGTTAAGGATAAGGATGATCATAAAGATAATAATAAGAATGACAATAAGGGAAATAATAAAGGTGGTAATAAAGATAATAAGCCTTCGCATGGTGGTATAGATTCTACTGTTGGTTCGGTTATGTTTTCTTTTAATGAAGGATCTAATTATATTAATATGAAGAATGTGTATCCTACTTCTGATGATATTGGAATGAGTCTTAATGGTGATAGGGAATTCTTTGATTTTTCTATTTCTTCATTATTGAAAAAGAAGAAAGGAAATATTATTTATGAGATTTCTTTATTACCTAGTCCTGGGAATACTATTAGGGAAAAGGATGTAAGAGTTTATTTAACTGAAAATGGTAGAGCTGCTTCTGTTACTGGAAGTAAGGTAAATAATTTTAGTGATTTACCTGATAGTGAGTATCGTCCTGGTGGTAAAGTTATTTATAAGAAGAAGGTATCTAGTAAATTTTTAGGTAATTATGTTTTTAGAATGTGGCTTTCTTCTTCTGCTAGTGTTTCTGAAAATCCTTTGTCTTTTGGTTGTAGAATTGCTGTTAATGCTTATTATGCGTAGAAAGGATTGGTTAGTGTGAAAAATGTAATTAATAGAATTTTAAAGATTATTTCTTCTGCAATATTTGTTGTATTAGTTCTTTTGATTCTTTTGATTTTAGTTTATATTGTTAGGGTAAATGTTCTTGCTAATAATGATAAACTTGGTGATGTAAAGGTTAACTTTTATACTATTCTTACTCAAAGTATGTATCCTACGATAAAGGCTGGAGATATTGTTATTACTTATAAAGAGGATCAAAATAGGTATAATACTGGTGATGTTATTACTTTTATTTCTGAAAAGAATGGTGGTATTACTATTACTCACCGTGTTCAAGAGGCTTTTAAGGTTAATGATGAGTATTCTTATAAGACAAAAGGTGATAATAATAATACTGCGGATAGTGAGATAACTTCTGGTAAGAATGTTCTTGGTAAGGTTCTTTTGAAAATTCCTAAGGCTGGATATATTCAACAGTTTTTAGTTAGTAAAACTGGTTGGATTGTTGCAGTTATTCTTCCATGTTTAGGTGTTGTTATTTATGATATTATGAAGATGTTTAAGATGATTGTTAGAAAAAGAAAAAAGGTTACTTTAGAAGATGAACGTACTAAGGATGCTAGGAAGAAACTTAATGAGGTGGTTAAGGATGAAGAAGAAGAGTGATTTTAATGTTTCTGCTTCTGATATGATGTTTCAAGAAGAGGTTAAAGATGAGGAACTTCATAGTAAACTTGGAACTTCTGATATCATTTATGAGAATGATAAAGCAAGGAGACGTAGAACTGGATTTTTGATATTTTTATCAGTGCTTTTGATATTGCTTTCTATATTTTCTATCTTTTTTGGATTTGCTTATTTAGATAAGGATTTATCTGATAAGAGGAATGTTACTACTGTTAAATATGATTTGTTTGTGGTTCATTCTAATAGTGATTATGGTGGAGTTATATCATCTTTTGATAAGTATAATAGTTTAGAAAAGGCATATTCTTATGATTTTTCTGTTAGTAATAAAAATCCTGTTAGTTTGAATTATTCTGTTAGTTTGTTTGCTCTTGATTTTGATAATAAGAATATTGATATGACTAAGATTAGTTATGCTTTATATAAAGATAATGTTGTTGTTCAGGAGGGTAATTTAGGTAATATTAGGGAGCTTAGTTTGTATGATACTAATTGTCCTAGCAATACTACTAGTAAATATAGTGTTAAGTTGTGGAGTTTAGCTTTAGGTAAGGATTCTAAGTTTAAATTTAAGATTAATATAAATGTTTAAGGAGGAATATGAATGAAAGAAGTTGTTACTGAATTTTTAACTGTTCTTGCGAATAGTGTTCTTGTTATATGTTTGGCTTTAATGTCGTTTTTGTTGATATCTAATTTTTATCATTATAAGGAAGTGTCTTATTCTTATAGTGTAGATTATACTAAAAATAATGATTATAATAATTATAAGAAGATGCTTAAGAAGGTTGATAAGAAGATGAAGTCTGTTAATTATAAGAGTGCTAGGTATAGTACTACTGCTAAGCCTATTTATGAGTATTATGAGTCTTGTGTTAGTTCTCTTAATAAAGGAACTTTTGCTAAGCTTGATACTAAGGAGTCTATAACTACTCTTGATATTTATAATGCTAATAATGAAGTTCTTAAGGAATATAATAGTAAGTGTGTTTTTAATATTCCATATAATATATCTATGATATATAAGAATATAGATGGTGGTAAGTCTTTTGCTGGAACTAAGAAGATTGTTGATGAAAAGAGAGAAAATATTATTGATATTTCTGATTATTTAGTGCATTCTCAACTTGGCAATAGTTCATATGGTTTTGTTACTGATATTACTCGTGGTACTATATATAATAAGCTTCAAAACGAGTATGATCTTACTGTTGATAATTATAAGCTTATTGCTTCTCTTCTTGATGATATAGCAGATTGGTATGTGAGTGAATATGGAGGTAATAGCTAATGAAAAGAATATTAAGTGGTTTTTTTGGATTTTTTAAATATATTTTATTTATTGCAGCTTTTGGTCTTGTGTTTTATGGTATTATGACTACTTATGGTAGACTTGAAAAGCCTTTATCTGATGCGGTTGATGTGTTTATTCCATTTGCTTTTGTTTTACTTGTATTTATTATTACTTTAATTACTAGAAGTAAGTTTGTGAAGGATAATTTATTATTTAATTTTGTATCTGTATTTGTATTTATTTTTATAATTGTTGTTTGTTTAAGAGCAATGTTTGATAAGAATATGATTTTATATTATAGATATGGTATTAATTTTAATCCTGCTTATTTTGCTGATAATTTGGCTTCTATACAGGCTATGCTTTATATGATAGGTGGTGCCAATGTTCTTTTGTTAATTTGTGATATTGTTAATAAGAAGAAAAAAATAGTGGTTAAGGAAAATAAAGTGAGTGATGAAGTTGTTTCTGATGATGATAGTGAAGCAGTGGTTGAGAAAAAATCTAAGAAGGTTTCTAAGAGTAAGGAAGAGTGATTGCCTTATTCTTTTTATTTTGATAAAATGGTGGTGGTGATTTTATGTTTAAGAATAGTAAATTTTTTTTGATTTTTGGGATTGTTTTATTTTTTATTTTTCTTTTGGGTTATTTTTATATTTTTACTTCTGCTTTTACTTCTCAAGATTTATTGAGTGATGAGCAAATGAGTAGTTTAAAAGAGATATTGCAGAATTCTAAATGTGATGATGTTGATATTTATAATTTGCCCCACTTTTGTGTTGATGACTTGGATATATTTGGTATGAGAAAAAATGGAGATTTGATAGATATATATGGTGTTTATTCAAGTGCTTTTGTTGTTAAGTTTAAGGGTTATGCTTATGTTATTTCTGGTGGATCTGGTTATACATATTTACAAATTTCATTAAATAATGATAAAGTAAAAATAGTTAATGAAGAAAGTGTTTCTGATAAAAGGACATTATCATATTTTCCATTTAGATATAGATTAAAAGCTAAGTTTTATGATGTAGAGGGTGTTTGGCCTAAATTTAAGAAGAAAATTGAAAGTCGTTATAGAGTAGTTTTTGATGATGAATGGACTTTGTCTATTGATGGTAATAATTATGAACTTTTTACATTTAAGAATAATGATATAGTATATAAGGAAAAAGGCACACTTGATTAGGGGTTTGCCTTATTCTTTTTATTTTGTTAAAATGATGGTGGTGATTCATTATGGATAGTTTTAATTTTAAGAAAAAATTTGGTCAGAATTTTTTAGTTGATACTAATGTTGTTAGAAAGATTGTTTCTGATATTGATGTTAAGCCTAATTCTTTAGTTATTGAGGTTGGATGTGGTGATGGTAGACTTACTAAGTTTTTGTGTGAGAAATTTGATCATGTTTTGGGATACGAGATAGATTTAGATGTTAAGAAAAAGCTTTTGTTTAATACTAGTGATTATGATAATGTTGATATTATTTTTGATGATTTTTTAAAGAGAGATGTTTTGAGTGATTTGGGAACTTTTTCTTATGATCATTTGTATCTTATTGCTAATTTACCATATTATATTACTACTCCGATTATTGAAAGAATCATTGATTTGGATGTTTCCTTTGATCTTATTAGGATAATGGTTCAAAAGGAGGTTGGAGATAGGTTTTGTGCTAGGACTGGAACTAAGGATTATGGTTCTTTTACTGTTTTTCTTAATTATAATTTTGTTGTTAAAAGGGAATTTGTTGTTAGTAGAAACAGTTTTTATCCTAGACCTAATGTTGATAGTGTTATTGTATCTTTTTATCCTAAGGAAAAGCTTTTTATTCGTGATAGGTCTTTGTTTTATAAACTTGTTTATGATAGTTTTAGGTTTAAAAGAAAGACTCTTAGGAATAATTTAAGAGGTTATGATTTGGATATTGTTTCTAAAGTTCTTGATAGATATGGATTTGATTTAAGTGTTCGGGCTGAAGAGCTTGCTGTTAATATTTTTTGTGAAATTTCTAATGAACTTAGCATATGATTAGTAGGAGGTAATCATATGCTTTTTAATGTTGGTGATTATGTTACTAGGAGTTCTTATAATAATGATATGGTTTTTAAGGTTAAAGAACTTGCTGGCGATATAGCTATTTTAGAGGGTGTTAATGTAAGACTTCTTGCTGATGCACCTTTGGATGATTTGGTTATTTGTAAAGAGTGTAAGGAAGAATTATATAAGGATGATAGGAGTTTGTTTGATAATATGAGTAATACTTTGGATCTTAATAGGGATCATTATTTTTATCTTCCTGGAAAGGTTCTTCATATTGATGCTGATAGGGATTATCTTAATAGATGTATAAAGTTTTATAAGGATATGAATATTTATTGTTATGGTGTTGTTAGTTCTGAGGAAGGTGTGTATTTAAAGATTAAGGATTATCTTAGTGATATAAATCCAGATGTTCTTGTTATTACTGGTCATGATGCTTATTATGAGGGTAGTGATGGGGATTATAAAGAGATTTCTAAGTATAAGAATAGTAAGAATTTTGTTAAGGCTGTTAAGGCTGCTAGGGAATATGAAAAGGATCATGAAAAGCTTATTATAGTTGCTGGTGCTTGTCAGTCTGATTATGAAGAACTTATTAAGGCTGGTTCTAATTTTGCTTCAAGTCCTAGAAGGATTAATATTCATGCTCTTGATCCTGCGATTATTGCGTCTTCTATATGTTTGTCTAATAAGAATGAACCAATTGATTTGATTAAGATTTTGTCTAGAACTAAGTATGGTAAAGATGGTATAGGGGGGATTATTACTAATGGTACTATGTATGTGGGGTATCCTAGATGATTAATTTGGTTAAAGAAAGGGTAAGTAAGTTTTTAGGGAAAGAGGTTATGTTTAGATATAATGGTAGTAGAAATCAAATTGAAGAATTCTCTGGAACTATTACTTGTTGTTATAAATTTGTTTTTACTATTGATACTGGTGATTTGATTAGATCTTTTTCTTATTCGGATGTTCTTATTGGTGTTTTAGAAATTGATATTTAGATAATTGTTATTTTTTTGTATTTATAGTTTGTTATTGTTTTTGTGTTACTACTTAGCTATTATGTGAAAAAATGACATAAATTTAGTAAAATGAGTTATAATATTTATTGCGAGATACAGTTATCCTAAACAATAGTTAAATAGTGTCTTGCTTTTTTAATTGTTTTATGGCATTTTCGTTTAAAATATTAGTAAATCTATTGACTTTTGTTGTGTTATTAATATAAAATTGTAGTAGAAGCGGTTTGCTTTTAAAAAGGAGGATTGTCGATGAAAATTACATCAGTAAGTGTACGTAAAATTGAAAAGGAAGGATCTCGCATGAAGGGGATTGCATCAGTTCTAATTGATGACTGTTTTGCAATTCATGATATTCGTATCATTGAAGGTGAAGATGGATTATTTATAGCTATGCCAAGTAGAAAGACTCCGACTGGGGATTATCGTGATATAGCACATCCAATCAATCCTGAAACACGTGCATTATTTGAAGAAGCTATTTTAGAAGCATATAATACTGCTGAGGAATAGGAATTAACACCGATAAGGTGTTTTTTTTTGTATATATTTTTTCTTTTTGCATAAAATTTGTTAGGAGGAGAAGATATGGATAAATTTGCAGAAAATATTAGTTATAATCATGGTATTAGTGTTAATGAAAGAAAACTGATTTATATTACTGGAGTAAATAAGATTGAAAGTTTTGATGAAGAGGAATTTTTACTTGATACTAGTATGGGTTATTTGGCTATTAAGGGTAATGGTCTTGAGATAGTTCGTCTTGATACTAAGGATGGTATTGTTTCTATTAAAGGTAATGTTGATAGTTTTGCTTATTTTGATAATGTAAAAAAAGGGACAAAGAGTTCTTTGTTTGATAAACTTTTTAAATGATACTTAATGAACAGATTTTTTCTTTTTTGTTTTCTTTTATATGGGGGTTTGTTTACTGCTTTTTATTTAAGTTTTTTAAAAGATATTTGGTGTATTCTAGATATAAGGTTATTTTTAATGTTATTTTTAGTTTTCTAATGATGTTTTTGTTTTTTATGGGGATGCTTTTTATTAATTATTGTGTTTTACATATTTATTTATTTTTATTTTTTATATTTGGTTTTTGTTTATCTAGGAATGTATTTAGACACTTATAGTGTCAAGTATATTCTTTTTTTGTCGTCTTTATTGAATTTTAAAAGTTAATTTGTTATTATTTATTATGAGATAGTGTAAGGTGGTGAATAAATCATGGCAAAGAAAAGTTCTAAGAAACTTAGAAAAAAAAGGGTAAAGCGTATAATATTGGTTACTATTTTTTGTTTTTCTATAAATGCTTATGTTTTATACTCTGTTGGTACTATTTTAAAAGATGTTTATGTTATGAAAAATGAAAATAAGGAACTTAATGTTAAACTTGGTAATTTAAAGGAAGAGGAAGAGGTTTTAAAATCTGAGGTAAAGAAACTTAAGGATCCTGTATATGTTGCTAAGTATGCTAGGGAGAAGTTTTTGTATTCTGGAGATGATGAATATATTATTAGAATGAAGTAATAACTTATGTTATTATTTTCTATTGATTATTTTTGTACTTTGATGTAATATATGTTTTTAATGAGTGGTGATGATTTTGAAAGATGTGAATAAGTTTTTACTTAGTTTATTAGAGAAAGATGATGTTATTGTTTTGGGATGTTCTGGGGGACCGGATTCTATGGCTCTTATGGATTTGCTTCTGAAACTTAGAAAAAAGTTAAATCTTTCTATTATTTGTGCTCATGTTAATCATAAGTTACGTGCTGAAAGTGATGATGAGATGGTATGGCTTGAGAAGTTTTGTTTTTTGAATGATGTTATTTTTGAGAAGATGATTATTAATAATTATGGTGATGATAATTTTCATAATGAAGCTAGGAATTTTAGATATAATTTTTTTGAGGATCTTGTTCATAAGTATAATGCTAAGTATTTAATGACTGCCCATCATGGTGATGATTTGATGGAAACTGTTCTTATGAGGATAGTTAGAGGATCTACTCTTGGTGGATATGCTGGTTTTAAGAAGATTTCTGTTCATGATGATTATTCTATTGTAAGGCCTTTGGTATATGTTACTAAAGAGGAACTTCTTAACTATGATAAAGATAATGGTATTGAATATGCTGTTGATAAGTCTAATTTTTCTGATAAATATACTCGTAATAGGTACCGTAAGGAAATTCTTCCTTTTCTTAAGAGAGAGGATAAGAATGTTCATTTGAAGTTTCTTAAGTATAGTGAAATTTTGTTTGAATGTGATAGTTATTTGTCTATGGTTACTGATGAGAGTGCTAGGACTTTGTATAATGATAATTATATTGATGTAGTTAAGTTTAAAGAACTTGATAGTGTTATTCAGAGTAAGCTTATTAATAGACTTCTTGAGGGGTATTATGAGGATGATATGATTCTTATTTCTGATGTTCATACTGATTTGATTAAGTCTTTGGTTTATTCTAATCGTGCTAATAGTAGTGTTTATTTACCTAATGCTGTTAAAGTTATTAAGAGTTATGATAAGGTTTATTTTAAGAGAGAAACTGAACAAATTGATAATTATGAAATAGAACTTTTGGATTATGCTAATCTTCCTAATGGTAAGAATATTAAGTGTATTGAAAGTTCAGATGTTAATAATAATTTTTATTTTAAGAGAGAAACCGAGCAGATTGATAATTATGAGATTGAGCTTTCTGATTATGCTAATTTACCTAATGGTAAGAATATAAGAGTTGTTAATGAATGTTCTTCTAATAGCAATAATTATTGTAGACTTAGTAGTAATGATGTTGTGCTTCCTCTTCATGTTAGGACTAGGAAATCTGGTGATAAGATGAGGGTTAAAGGTCTTAATGGTTCTAAAAAGATAAAGGATATTTTTATTGATAGTAAGGTTCCTTTGAATCAAAGGGATTTGTGGCCGGTGGTTGTAGATTCTACTGATAAGATAGTTTGGCTTCCTGGTCTTAAAAAATCTAAGTTTGATGTTCAAAAGGATGAAAAGTGTGATATAATACTAAGGTATTATTAAGAAGGAGGAATTATGTTGAAAAAGGATAATAAGAAGAATTTTATATCATATGGTTTAATTTTTTGTTTCTTTATTGCTATATTTTTAATATTAAATTCTATTGGTGGTAAGGAAAATAGTTTAACTTATGATGAGTTTATGAAAGATTTAAGTGGTGGAAAGGTTACTGAACTTACTATAACTCCTAAGCAGACTTCTGCTATATATGAGGTTACTGGTAAGCTTGATGGATACAAGAGTAATGAAGAGTTTAGTTTAAGGGTTCCTTATTCTGATAGTATTGTTTCTGAGATACTTTCTGTTAGTAATGATAATGATTTAAAGGTTACTGTTAATAAGGATCCTGAAGGAACTTCTATTTTGAAGGTTATTGTTAATTTCTTGCCTTTTGTACTTTTGATTGGTTTTGCATTTTATTTTCTTACTAGACAAGTTGGTGGTGCTAATAAATCGTTTGATTTTGGTAAGAGTCGTGCTAAACTTCATTCTGATAAGGATAAGGTTACTTTTGATAATGTTGCTGGTCTTGTTGAAGAAAAGTATGAAGTTAAAGAACTTATTGATTTCTTAAAGAATCCTAAGAAGTTTCAAAAACTTGGTGCTAGGATACCTAAGGGTGTGCTTTTAGTAGGTCCTCCAGGTACTGGTAAGACTTTACTTGCTCGTGCTGTTGCTGGTGAGGCTAATGTTCCATTTTATTACATAAGTGGTTCTGATTTTGTGGAGTTATTTGTTGGTGTTGGTGCTAGTCGTGTTCGTGATATGTTTAAGCAAGCTAAACAGACTGCTCCGTGTTTGATATTTATTGATGAGATTGATGCTGTTGGT
>OIYG01000778.1_pt1 | contig 28149 bp, 26 predicted proteins | sample 1587861 | NCBI WGS metagenome assembly OIYG01 (sample SAMN03283272) | human gut metagenome | biome: human-associated habitat; material: feces | host: Homo sapiens | place: Peru | collected 2012 | reverse complement strand
GGCTAGCCCCGTAGTGAGAGGCTAATGTTTTTGCACTTCGTTTAAGAATCTACACAAAAAAAACGCAAGACACGCGACCCGATATATATTCGAGTATATCGGTACTCCGACCGGCCTCCTCATTTTGTCCTAATCCTCGCAGATGTTATTTACTCGTTGAGTCAACCGGATGCAGACGGTACGGTCTGGCTTCGCCTTCGCCGCCGAAAGTGCGCTTATCATTCTTGCTTTGGGGAAGTTGCGGACTTCACAAGTCTGCGATATGTCTTTTCGTGGAGATACTGAATCAGCGGGCCGCTGATGCGATAATCGTTATTGTGTACGGCTATTTCCCAGTATATCGGAGTGTGCGACCTCGGCAACGTGTTCCATATATATCTGTACGTTTGGACTATTGCCGAGTCTTGCTTTGTGCAATACACGTCGCATACCTCCTTTTGGATTACGACGGCTTTGCCTTTGTAGTACTTGAAGCCGGTAAAGTTGAACTTGACACCACGCTCGCGCAAGTACTGCGGCTCGCTTACCAAGAGCGAGTCCGTATTGCCATTTATTGTTGTGACAAATAATATCTTGCTTTCGCTTAATTCTGCGTAGTTGATCGTTGTAACGACATCCTCTATAATCGTTTCGAACGCCGAGTCGTTGAAAGCGACTTTGTGCAACGTATCTACACGCTCTACGTTATATTGATGATATCCGTTTCCGATTGCTTTACGTGATAGTGTCCCTTTTGCCGAGACGAGCAAAGTGGATACTATGGCCAATATGAATATCGTCTTTTTGACGCTTATGATATTTTTGTATGGTCGCATGGTCGGTCTTGGTTGGTGAAACTATATTCGGACGATGCTTGCAGTATAAGCCATCGTAAATCAGCCTAATCACACATCTCGGGTACTATCCTTCGATATAAGACTTTATGGCTTGATTTATCGACTGCCTAATGCGTTTCCGAAATTGAATCTCTCGCTTCAAGTCTGCGGTATGTCTTCTCTTGGATATACTGAATTATAGGGCCGTACAGATGATAATCTTCATCGTGTCTGGCTATTTCCCAATATATCGGATCATACACCTTCGGCGCTGTATCCCAGCTATACTTGTATGTCTTGGTTATCGTCTTATCTCGCATTGTACAGTAGGCGTCGCACACTTCCTTTTGGATTACAATTGTTTTCCATCGACATTTTATAAACCCGGTGAAATTGAGCTCGGCTCCACGCTCGCGTAAGTATTCGTTTTCACTAACCAAAAGCGAATCAATATTACCATCGACTGTCGTAACGAACAGCATTTTGTCCCGGCTTACTTTTGCGCCATACATAGTCGCAATAATGTCGTTATCAAGGATATACTCAAGCATCGGGTCATTGAAACTCACCTCTTGTAGCGTATCAACGCGTACGACGGTATACTCATAATACGTTTCTCCCCAAGACTTCATCTCTTTCCGCGACAGTGTCCCTTTTGCCGAAGCAAACAAAGCGGATATTACGGTAGCGATGAATATCGCCTGTTTTATGTTTATGTATCTCATCTTAGTGCAATGTTTGTTATCGCGTTTTAGAAAAACAAATCAAAGTGTTACGGCTTATTGTCTCGTGCCTATATTAACAATTACTCGGATTTGTCTGCATTCTCTTTAATTTCGTCCACGTTCTCTTTAATATAGAAGACCGAGGGACGACCGCCATCGTCAATTATTGGCGTTCCCTTTGTGTATCTGTAGATTACTACATCAAATTCGATATTACCTTTTTCATCAGAGAATGCTTCGATGTATGGCCGCATACTCTTATCGAACAAGAAACACGCTTTGTCGTTTTGACAATATCCGATGAATTCGAATGAAAAGCTATGTACTTCTGAAAGTTCCAATAAATGTAATGCTGTGTTTTCCGAGTCAACAATTGATATATCATACACAGCATAATATACGTCCTTGTCTTTTCGACCTTTAGACATGCGATTGATTATGTCCCGGACTTGCCGATTGTTCAGGCTCACTTGAGGCAGCTTGTATGAAGCATGAACTTTCTTGTCTATCCTTCGTGCCATCGGAGCCAATATCGATTTCGGTTTTTTCTTTGTATGTGTATTTGTTTTTGTGTTCCTTTGCTTCGTGGCTGTTTCTGTTGCCGCACAGGCGTGCTGTGACAATCCCGCAGGAAATATTATTAGGAATGTCAAGACTAAAGCTATTTGTCTCAGAATAAGTTTCACCTCTTTTTTTGATAATAATGGAATGGATAATAGTTGGTGTAATTTCCGGTATTGCCATCATAGACTTTGTAGATATCCATGCCGGTGGGGTCGGTGAAGCGGAGGGGGTTGGCGGCGCAGTGGGTGTAGGGAGAGAAAGAGGAGTAGTCGGCGGACTTGGGGTCGGGAGTGGTGAAGCGGCCGAGGATGGCATCATGCCAACGGGCGGTGTTATCATGCCAGCCCAGTCCGGCAAAGTCGCTCCAGCGGTTGCCGATATGTGCGCGGTCACTCACGCGCTCCGTTCCGAAGAGCTGCACCGGCAGCCCCGAGGGATAAAACATTGTGCACTGTCGTATCGCACCCCCGTCGTCCAAGACCGTACGCACACTGCCCAAGCGGTCGCGCACGTACCACAGATGCGTAAACGTCCGCCCACCATCAGATGCAGCTCTGCCGCCTTGTGCGGTAGCGTTGGAGTTTATGTCAATTTTACGATGTGGCATGGTGGGGTTCGGGGGTGGGTAATCGGTTATGAGTCGGAAGATTGCATGGCATTTCTATCCATCGGCAAATGTACGCTTTTTTTTAGATGAGAAAAAATGTAATAAAAATTTTTTTTCTGACGACGGCAGTTTTTCTCTCTGCTCAAATTGTTGTATTTTTGCAGTTACTAATGAGGGCGTCGGCCGGATATGCCGTCAGCCCTGCCTAACGACTACAGCTCATCAAATGAAAATACTGTCTAACAGCGACATAAAGGAAATAGAGAAATACACCATCGACAACGATGGCGTGACTTCCATCCAACTGGTGGAGCGTGCAGCACGCGCCATCGCCGACGAGGTTGCCGGGTATTGCAATGACAATACTCCGCTGATGGTCTTCGCCGGATGGGGAAACAACGGCGCTGACGCCCTCGAGACTGCCCGCCTACTGGCCTCGCGCGGATACGCTCCCGAGGTATTTCTCTTCAATATCGGAGGCAATCGCTTGTCCCCGGAATGTAAGCTGATGCGCGACCGCCTGGCCGCGTGCGAGGCCGCGTACACCCTGCACGAGGTGACCGGCGAAACGCCGTTCACCTTCCCCGAGCCCACAGCGAACACAGTTGTCATCGACGGAATATTCGGCAGCGGACTCAACCGCCCTATGCCCACGCCGTTCCAACTGATATCTCAAAATCTCAACCGCAGCGGAGCTTTTATCATCTCCATAGACGTTCCCTCGGGTCTGCTCGATGGATTCAATGGCGATACGCCTCGCAATAATATGGTACATGCCGGCCTGACCCTGGTCTTGGGCGCTCCTCGCTTGTCTTTCTTCATCGAGGATAATGCCGCAGTCGTGGGCCAATGGAAGTTGCTTGATATCGGCCTAAACAGCGCCGCCATACGCAATGCCCCCCTCACCTACTGGATGGTGCAAAGCAAGGACGTCCGACGATACCTGCGACCGCGCGACCCGTGGTCCAATAAGAGCAACTACGGCGATGCACTCATTGCCGGCGGAAGCCACGGCATGGGCGGCGCCGCCGTCTTGGCGGCTCGCGGATGCCTGCGTTCCGGTGCCGGGAAGGTCACCGTCTACGGCCCCCAAAGCCTCTATAACACCGTACAATGTGCCGTGCCTTCGGCCATGATGCGTGCCGACAGCGGCCGGGAACACCTTACCGATATCCCGCACGAATCGCATTACAGTGCCTTCGGCATAGGCCCGGGACTCGATGTCAACGATGATACGGCCGAAGCCGTGGGCCGTTTTCTAAAGACAATGAGCGCCGCTCCACGCCCCGTGGTGGTGGACGCCGGAGCTCTGGGATGCATCGCCGCACGCCCGGCCATGCTGGAGTACCTGCCGATGATGTCCATACTCACTCCGCACATCGGCGAATTTGACCGTATCTTCGGCAAACAGTTTTCGCACGAGGCAAGGCTGAAAAAGGCCATTGAAATAGCAAAATACTACCAAATCATCATAGTGCTCAAAGGCCGATACACAGCCATAATACGCCCCGACGAAAAGGTGTTTTTCAACACCTCGGGCACACCGGCTATGGCCACACCCGGCAGCGGAGACGTCCTCACCGGCATTATGACCGGCTTCCTGGCCCAAGGCTTCAAGCCTGAAATGGCCGCATTCCTGGCGTGCTACATCCACGGCATTGCCGGAGAAATAGCAGCCGAGAACCATGGCGAATATGGTGTTACGGCCGAAGATATAGCTGCCAACGTCGGACGCGCCATAGCGCTTGTAGCCAACGCCGAATAATCCTTTACAGACATTACATCACCCGACAATAGTAAGACTTATGCACAACTTACGCACAGCTATCACGTCCATGGCGATATGCGCCGCCCTTGTCACGGCAGCACAGACCACGCGCAGCTTCACCGCCGACAAAACCAACGAATACGCACTGGTATACAGCCTTCCGCGCACCGTCCTCGACATCACCATAGAGACCGTGCACACGGCGACACTCCCCGGCGAATTCAGCAATTACGCCAAACGCTATCTGGGCATCACCGATGCCATCACCACCCCATCCAATAGCGTGCGCGTCAAAAGCGTCACCATAATTCCGCGCGGTATACCCGGAGGCGCCGACAGCCGCTGGCAAGTACAGTTTAAAAACGGCAGCGCTGCCTCAATGCTGCTCACCGAAACCGGAATACCCCTGGCGGTGAACACCGACAGCATCGCCTCTACAAATGCCGTGACCCTACCCGTGGCCGTGGATGCAGCGCCCACCCCACTGGAAAGTGATGCGGCACGTCAAGCCGTTACACAAGACATGACGCGCAGCTCATCCATATCCAAGAAGGCCGAATTGGCCGCCCAACGCATCTTCGAACTGCGCGAGACACGCTCGGACCTACTCAGTGGCAATGCCGACAACCCGCCGGCCGATGGCAAAGCCATGCAATTGGTTTTGGACAACCTCGCGGCGCAGGAAGCCGCTCTAACTGCAATGTTTGCAGGCACGACACAGACGTACACACGCGTGACCACACTCACATATACACCCGGCACAGCGGAGAGTCGCGAAATTCTGGCTCGGGTATCGCCCACCGAAGGCATAGTTCCTGCCGATGACCTCAGCGGCGCCCCAATATACATATCGCTGACAAATATCGCTAAGGCCGAGATGCCCGTCACCGAAAAAGGCGAACCGAAGCGCTTCCCTAAAGGCGGATTGGCTTACACCATACCCGGCACAGCATCGGTCACCCTGACGTACGACGGAGCTACCATCACGCACAAAGACCTGACACTGGCACAATTGGGCGTAGTCTTCGGAATCAATCCCACCCTATTTAGCGATAAGAAAGCCCCCGCATACGCGACTTTCGACCCCACGACCGGAGCCATCACGGCATTAGGCGCCATAGAGTGACACCCGTATATTTGAGAGTATGAAGCAACACGCCTATATCTGTATAGATTGGCTCGCGATGACTTCTACAATTAAGGCTCGTACACATCGGCATACCCCAAAAATTATCTGATTTTTTTGGAAAACAAAAAAAATTAGACTAATTCCAAAATTATTTTCATTCCACTATTGCATATTTCAACAAAGGTGCGTAACTTTGCGCTGTACAAACGGCCGTCAAAAACGGCCGAAGCACAAAATCCTCACATACAAATCTTTATCAAGTCATCAAAAAAAGCACGATTATGAAAAAGAAATTTATCTGCACCGTATGCGGATACGTATACGAAGGCACCGAAGCTCCTGAGAAATGCCCGCTGTGCGGCGCTCCTGCCTCCAAATTCAAAGAGATGGAAGAAACCGGCGCACTCGAATTTGTCACCGAACACGAAATCGGCATCGCCGCAGACACCGACGAACAAATGAAAACAGACCTGCGTACACACTTCAACGGCGAATGCTGCGAAGTGGGCATGTACCTGGCCATGTCGCGTCAGGCCGACCGCGAAGGTTATCCCGAAATTGCCGAAGCCTTCAAGCGCTACGCTTTCGAAGAGGCCGAACATGCATCCAAATTTGCCGAGCTACTCGGTGAAGTAGTTTGGGACACCAAGACCAACCTCGAAAAGCGTATGGCCGCCGAAGCAGGTGCCAACGCCGACAAGATGCGCATCGCTCGACGCGCCAAAGAACTCAACCTTGACGCCATCCACGACACCGTACACGAAATGGCTAAGGACGAAGCACGCCACGGCCAGGGTTTCCAAGGCCTGTACAATCGCTACTTCAAGAAGTAAGCGACAAAAATCCATACACAGAGAGGGCGCACTCCATTACGGGATGCGTCCTCTCTGTATTTTCGGCATCAATCAGTCCTCAGACTCGGACAAAGGCGGAACAGTATCGCGGAAGGCACGTGGGAGGCCACGTACCACGCAGTTGTAGCTGTGTCGAATAAGGCTGCGCAACAATGGCGAAGGCACGGCAGCGGCCAGGCCCACATCGTTCCAATGGCGTTTATTCATGTGCCACGCCGGACGTATGGCCTCATAGTGCTCGCGCAATTTCTCGGCATAATCCGGGTCGCATTTCAGAGACACACGCGTAGTGTCAACGAGATTCAGCATTGCAAAAATCTTTCCGCCCACGCGCAAGGTCACAACATCATCGCCGAACGGCATGTCCTCGGTCGCAAAAGGCAGCGACAAGCAGTATTCGTGCACTTCCAAAATATCCATAACTGATAGTCTTTTATCGTTTTACATACTCACCGCCGCCTCCGCTTTATCAGCCTTGACGTTCAATCGGCCCTGACATTTCATCGGCCAAGCATCTTCTTGCGACGGAACTCATATTTGAAGCACCATCCGCACGGGGCGACCCGAATAACGCGGCGGTCAGCGTCATTTCGCAGTGTCGAGCGTCTTGATGACGCGTGCCGGATTGCCCACTGCCACGCTATGCGCCGGGATGTCCCGCGTGACCACGCTGCCGGCGCCGATGGTGCAGCCATCTCCTATAGTAACACCCGGAAGGATGGTCACGCCGCCACCTATCCAGCAGTCATTGCCTATGGTGACAGGCAGCGCCCACTCGCGGCGACTGTTGCGCTCGGCCACGTCCGTGCTGTGGCAAGCCGTGTATATGCTCACATTCGGGCCTATGAAGGCGTCATCGCCTATGGTGACATAGGCTTCGTCAAGCACCGTAAGGCCGAAATTGGCGAAGAAGCCGCAGCCTACGCGTATATGTCGGCCATAATCGCATCTGAAAGGCTGATTGATGTGTATATCCTCATAGTCCTTTCCCAGGATTTCGGCCAACAGCGCCCGACGTCCGGTTTCATCCCCGGGACGTGATTGATTATAACGCCAGCACAAGTCTCTGGTGCGGTCAAGCATTTCGATAACTTCCGGGTCGGTAGCGTCATACACCTGTCCGGCAAGCATTTTTTCGTATTCACTCATAGCTTCTGATTATGCGATATCTGATTGGTTGATTTACTCCGATTTACCGAAGTATACGGACATTGCCGCTCCGGGTGCGGTCATGTACCGAGACACTTAAGGCTCCCGCGAGCCTTGCAGACGGGAGCCTTAAAGCGCCCTTATTGCAGGGCTCAAGGTGCGTTACGCGTCCTTACTTGACAAACTTCTTGACAATCACGGTGGCATTGTGGCCGCCGAAGCCGAAGGAGTTGGACAAGGCCGCACGCACTTCGCGTTTCTGAGCCTCATTGAAGGTGAAATTGAGGTTGTAATCAATTTCGGGATCATCGTCACCCTCGGCGTGGTTGATTGTCGGAGGTACGACATCATCACGTACAGACAACAGCGAGAACATAGCCTCCATAGCGCCGGTAGCACCCAAAAGGTGTCCGGTCATGCTCTTGGTCGAAGAAATATTGAGACGATAAGCATCTTCGCCGAAAAGCTTAATGATGGCCTTGGCTTCGCTGATGTCACCGACACCGGTGCTGGTGCCGTGTACGTTGATGTAGTCGATATCTGCGGGTGTCATCCCTGCATCATCAAGAGCGTTCTGCATAGACAGTATCGCGCCCAAACCTTCGGGATGTGTCGCTGTGATATGGTATGCGTCCGCACTCATGCCGCCGCCGGCGACTTCGCCGTAAATCTTGGCGCCACGTGCCAGAGCGTGTTCCATTTCTTCAAGTATCAGTACCACCGAACCTTCTCCGATGACGAAGCCGTCACGCGAAGCCGAGAAGGGGCGCGAAGCCGTTTCGGGGCTGTCGTTGCGTGTCGACAGAGCATGCATCGAGTTGAAACCGCCCACGCCAGCGGGGAAGATGGCAGCCTCGGCACCGCCTGTAACCATAGCATCAGCCTTGCCCAGACGGATAAGGTTGAAAGCGTCGATAATGGCGTTGTTTGACGAGGCGCAGGCGCTGACCACACCATAGTTAGGGCCATGGTAGCCGTATTCCATGGACACATGGCCGCTGGCGATATCCGCAATCATTTTGGGAATAAAGAACGGATTATACTGCGGACCGTTTTGCTCGCCGTGAACTGCATAATATCCGGCTTCCTCCTCAAAGGTGTGCAGGCCGCCAATACCGGCAGCGATGATTACGCCTACGCGGTTTTTGTCTATAGCGCCTTCGGTCTCGATACCGGCATCAGCAACTGCCTGGCGAGCTGCATAGAGGGCATACTGGGCATACAGGTCAAGCTGGCGCAGTTTCTTGCGGTCAAAGTATTCGGCCGCATTGAAGTTCTTGACTTCGCAGGCAAATTTGGTCTTGAACTGCGATGCGTCAAAATGGGTGATGGGCGCGGCGCCGCTGACGCCGGCCAACGCGGCACTCCAAGTGGTGTCTACGTCGTTACCTAAAGGAGTGATGGCTCCAAGTCCCGTAACTACTACTCTCTTGAGTTCCATGAAAGATTTATCGTATATGTACTGATTAGACTTTATATGACAAAAGTTGCCGCAAGTCCGGACCTATATCCCCGGAAAGTCGCGATGCTTTTGCTATTACCTGTCGGAGCATTACGCTCAAGGCAATGTCCGCAAGGTTGTGTGTTCTTGTTGTTACCGACCAAATGTACGCCCCGGACGTCGTGGGGCACCCGGGGCGACATAGGCGGTTATTTTGTGTCGAATGTGGTGACCGTCGTCAAACAGCTATTATTGAGCTGCTTCGATGTATTTGATGGCGTCGCCTACAGTCTGAATCTTTTCGGCTTCTTCATCGGGTATCTTGATGCCGAATTCCTTCTCAAACTCCATGATGAGGTCCACGGTGTCGAGCGAGTCTGCGCCCAGGTCTGTGGTGAATGCTGCTGCGGGGGTTACTTGGCTTTCGTCAACGCCGAGCTTGTCAACGATGATGGTCTTCACGCGATCTGCGATTTCTGACATAATCTTTTAGTGTTTAATTAGTAATATTCTGTTTTAGCGGTGCAAAGTAAGCCAAAAAATTCTAAATAGCGAAATTTTTCGCTATTATAAACTGTGAAAAAATGTAAAAGACGCATCTAAAGCCCTGAATTCCGCTTTTTTTGACCACGGTGAACTTATCATCTCAAACAACCACTTGCGCTAATGGGCACAAACACTTCGCAAAAAACGTCAGAACACAATGCGCCGTGACCACAAATCCGGCCACGGCGCAAGCATTGGTTCGATTTATGAATGCTGCACAAGTGCACAACATCCGTTTACGACACTCTATCTGGGAATGTTGAAGTAGTAATCAAAACCGCTTATTTTGCACCTATACGCATATCCTCGTCTTTCCGATTTAGATACTATAGCGCCAAAAAACGGATCTCCATAGTAGACCATATAATCTCCAGTCTCGACATTCTTATAAATGTCTATCTTGATTGATTGGTAAACCTTATCAGTCCCATATTCAAAGGCATACGCTCTGACTGTTCTGAAATATCTGTACCCCTTCCAGTCAGGCCCATCGGACGAACACGCCGCCACCTGCGTTTCAGCCGCTGATGCCTCCACGGCGCACATGGGACCGATGGCGAGCGCTAATATGCAGAGGATTAGTTTATTGCTCATATTGATTTTGATTTATGTGTGTAGGCTACTCACTAAGGCTTTTCGCATACTCCGCAAGTGTCTTTCACCGGGGATGTTTACGCACAAAAAAGCGCGACACTTTTCGCTGTTCTCATCCCGAGGTGTTTGGCGTAACCTGATATGATAAAATAGCTCAAAGCTCGCGCTATTATACACGAGCATTTCGCATTATTCTCTATCATATCTTAAGTCGCCAAACTTTCGGGATGAAAGAATAAAGCTAAACGCTTTTCCAAATGTCTTATAGTGCGCAAACGCGCAGTGGTTTATACCATAGGCAATTTGAATTTATTCATAATTAGTATTGCGGTGAGACGTCCCTTACTTGGCGGGGACTTCCCAGGTGTCGCCGGCGAGGATCATGTCGCGCAGGCAGGTGAAACCGTGAGCGGCCTTCACTTCGTCCACCTGTTGGCTGACAGCCGTTTCGTAGCTGGGGCTCTCGACATCGCGGATGACGCCGACGGCCAAGGGCAGTGTCATACCGTCCATCATGGCCAGTTGTTGGTGCAGGAAGTTGGAGGGGGTGTGGGCGTCGTGTACCAGGACATCGTCCATAGTATAGCCGTCTTGGCCGATGGTGACTGCCTTGAGCAGGAAGCCGTCGCGTACAAGGCCCTTGTCGCCGTTGGCGCCGAAGATCATCTTCTGTCCGTGTACCAAGTGGATGGTACGGTCGGCACGCACGGCGCGGTCGGTGATGGCGTTGTGGATGCCGTTATTGAAGATTACGCAGTTTTGCAGAATTTCGACAACGGAGGTGCCTTTGTGGCGCGCTGCGGCCACCATAACTTCTTGCGAAGTCTTGAGCTCGACGTCGATGCTGCGGCCGAAGAATGTGCCGCGAGCGCCGAATACCAGCTCGGCCGGGATAAACGGATCTTCAGTTGTGCCGTAAGGCGAGGACTTGGACACGAAACCGCGGGCACTCGTGGGCGAGTACTGGCCCTTGGTCAAGCCATAGATCTTGTTGTTGAACAATACGATATTGATATCGATATTGCGACGTACGGCGTGGATAAAGTGGTTGCCGCCGATGGCAAGACCGTCGCCGTCACCCGAAATCTGCCATACGGTCATCTCGGGATTGGCAACCTTGAAGCCTGTAGCAATGGCTGCGGCGCGTCCGTGGATGGTATGGAAGCCGTAGGTGTTCATATAATAAGGCAGACGGGACGAGCATCCGATGCCGGAGATGACGGCAGTGCGATAAGGCGGTACGCCGATTTCGGCCATAGCCTTGTGCAGGGTGTTGAGGATGGCGTGGTCGCCGCAGCCGGGACACCAGCGCACGGCCTGGTCACTTTTGAAGTCCGCGGGTGTGTATGCCGGGGTATTCTCTTGTGTTTGCATTGTCTATATGATTAAGTGGCTGGTGTGACTTATTTTTCTTTGGAAAGATTGAGGCGAACGCCGTCAATGACTTCGCTGACAAGGAAGGGCTGACCCTGAATCTTGTTGATACGCTCGATGCGTACGTCGGGGAACTTGGCTTGCAGATAGTCTGCAAACATTCCGGTGTTGAGCTCGGCCACAATCACGCGACGGTAGCGGCGCAGCACCTCGGCTGTATTGGAAGGCAGCGGGTTGATGTAGCGGAAGTGAGCCAAATCCACCGCAGTGCCTTGCTTGGTAAGTTCCTCGGCGGCTGTACGCAGGTGTCCGTAAGTGCCGCCCCAGCCTACCAGCAGGGTGTCGGCCTTACCGTCACCGTAAACCTTGACTTCGGGGATGTCCTTGGCGATATTGGCGATTTTCTGACGACGCAGCATCACCATCTTCTCGTGGTTGACCGGATCGGTGGAGATTGCGGAGGTATTGGCGTCTTTTTCGAGGCCTCCCAGACGGTGCTGCAAGCCTTCGGTGCCGGGGATGGCCCAATAGCGTACCAGGGTCTCGGGGTCGCGCAGATAGGGACGCCACGAGCTGTTGCGCAGATGTTCGGGCACGAAGTTGGGGCGTATCTCGGGATATTCGCCGGCCTCGGGTATGCGCCATGCGCTCGAGCCGTTGGCGATAAACGCATCCGTAAGCAGGATGACCGGAGTCATGTGCTCGATTGCGATGCGACATGCTTCAAAAGCCATGGTGAAGCAGTCTGTGGGCGAAGCGGCGGAAAGCACCACGATGGGCGACTCGCCGTTGCGACCATACAGAGCTTGCATCAAGTCGGTCTGCTCGGTCTTGGTGGGAAGGCCGGTGGAGGGGCCGCCGCGTTGTACGTCGATGACTACCAAGGGCAGTTCGGCGATAACGGCAAGACCTATACCCTCGCTCTTGAGTGCCAGGCCGGGGCCGGAAGTGGAAGTCACTGCCAAATTTCCTGCGAAGGAAGCACCTATGGCCGAGCATACGCCGGCAATCTCGTCCTCCATTTGGCAAGCCTTGACACCGAGGTCCTTACGCTTGGCCAACTCGTGCAGAATATCTGTAGCCGGGGTGATAGGATACGAGCCGAGGAACAGCGGACGTCCCGACTTCTCAGAAGCCATAATCAGGCCCCATGCAGTGGCGGTATTGCCGTTGATATCGGTATACACGCCCGGACGCGGGTCTTCGGTTTCGATGCGATATGTCGACATCGAAGCGTGCGTATTGTGGCCGAAGTCATAGCCGGCCTGAACCACGGCGCAGTTGGCCTTGGCGATAGCGGGCTTCTTGGCAAATTTCTTGGAGATATAGTGGCAGGCGGCCTCTATGGGACGGTCGAAGAGCCAGCATACAACGCCTAAGGCGAAGATATTGCGACACTTGAGTATGGACTTGTTGTCCATACCGCTGTCGGCCAGAGCCGCACGCGTCATCGTGGTTACGGGCACCTCGAGCACTTGTGCCGGGTCGATACCCAACTCGGCATAAGGGTCATTGGTGGCGAACAGCGCCTTACGCAGGTCCGCCTCGCCGAAGCTGTCGCTGTCGACGATAATGATGCCGCCACTCTTGAGGAAGCGCACGTTCTGTTTCAGCGCTGCCGGATTCATGGCCAGCAGCACATCGCACCGGTCACCGGGGGTATGAACTCCGCGACCTACCGACACTTGGAAGCCGGAGACGCCGCTGAGCGAGCCTTGCGGCGCACGTACCTCTGCCGGATAGTCGGGGAAGGTGGACACCTCGTTGCCTACGCCGGCAGATACATTTGTGAAGATGTTGCCGGCAAGCTGCATGCCGTCGCCACTGTCGCCGGAAAAACGCACGACGACCTTGTCGAGGACTTTGACGTTGGTTTTGTCTAACATGGGGTTGAAATACTTACTCTTTGGACTATGTAGTGATTATAGTGTCAAAGTGTGTGGAAATGAGGTTGTATGGTTGGATTATTGTCTGTTTGTGTCTCTTACGCCAACAATTTGCAAGCAACAGCACGGTTTTGAGCGCCTGTCCACTTGGCTTTGCTGACGTTTTGTCGCCCGAAAGCACTCTCTGACGCCTTCGTTAGACGCCACAAAGGTACAAACTTTTCTCGGCAAAACCAACATCCGCGTTTTTTTGCATAATTCGGTTGTGAATGTATCCTCACGCCCCCTTGCCTATCGGCCGATTTAGCCGTCGATTTTGCATTTTTTTACTTTTGAGCGATGTCCTTACAATAATTAGTCGTACCTTTGCAGTCGTTTTTCGCAGCGACAACAATACTCATTATATATGGATTTTTTCAAGGAACTTTTTTCGCCCGGCAGCAACAGTATCGCGTCCACGCTGATGCTTTACTCGTTTGTCATCGCCGTCGGCATATATCTGGGCAAACGCAAATTGTTCGGGATATCGCTGGGTGTGACTTTCGTGCTGTTTGTAGGCATTGTCATGGGATCGTTCGGATACAGCGTTGATGAAAACATTCTCAAATTCGTACGCGAATTCGGTCTGATTCTGTTCATCTTCTCCATCGGTCTGCAAGTCGGCCCCGGATTTTTCTCATCGTTCAAAAAAGGCGGTATGCGTCTCAATGGCCTTGCCGTGCTCTCCATCGGCATCAGCGTCGCCATAGTCATTGGCATATACTTCTTAGGTAACGTCAACGACAAGGCCGCATTGGTAGGCATCATGAGCGGCGCCGTGACCAATACACCGGGACTTGCCGCGGCCCAGCAGACCATCTCCGAAATCACCGGCGACGGTGCGCAGGTCAACACCATGGCCCAGGGATATGCCGCCGCTTATCCACTCGGCGTGGTCGGCATCATTGCCGCGATGCTGGTCATACGCGGCGTCTTCCGCATCAAGGTGGACAAGGAAGTACAAATCATCGAGGAAGACGAGCGCAACTCTCATCTCAAGCCATACATTCTGACGCTGAAGGTCACCAACGCCCTTGTCGAAGGACAGACGCTGATGCAACTGCACAGCATCATTTCAAACAATTTTGTGGTATCGAGACTGATGAACGCCGAAGGCAAGGTCGTCATTCCGGTATCGTCTACACAGATACACTGCGGAGACATATTGCTCATCGTATGCTCGGCGCAAGATGTCGAATGTTTCCGCGCCGTCCTCGGCCACGAAGTGGATATGGACTGGGAAGCTACACAGACCCCGGTATTCTCGCGTCGTATAGTCATCACCAAGAGCGAATTCGACGGCGTGGCACTGGGCAGCCTGCGACTGCACAACGGCTATCGCCTTAACTGCACACGCGTCAACCGCGCCGGCGTGGACCTGCTGGCCACGGCCAACCTGCGCCTCCAAATGGGCGACCGCATCACCGTCGTAGGCGACTTGCAGGACATTGAGCACTTGGCCTCCCGACTGGGCAATTCGATGAAGCGCCTCAACCAGCCCAACCTCATCACCATATTCGTGGGCATAATCCTCGGTATCATTCTCGGAAGCATCGACATAGGCTTCGGTATGAAACTCGGACTTGCCGGAGGACCGCTCGTAGTGGCCATACTGCTCAGCCGCTTCGGCTACAAAGCCAAATTGGTCACCTATACCTCATCATCGGCCTCGCTGCTGCTGCGCGAATTGGGTATTTGCTTATTCCTTGCATCTGTGGGCATATCCGCCGGCAAGGGATTTGTCGATACGGTATTCAACGCCACCGGTATGTGGTGGGTCATCTGGGGCTTTATCATCACCGTGGTACCGCTGATAATCGTCGGCGCCATTGCCCGCGGACGATACGGTATCAACTACCTCAGCATCATGGGTATGTTTAGCGGCGGATGCACCGACCCCCCGGCCCTGGCATACGCCACCAATACCACCGGCAACGACGAGCCGGCAGTGGCCTACTCCACCGTCTACCCTCTGACAATGTTCCTGCGCGTCGTCGTCGCCCAGGCACTCATTCTGGCTCTACCCTAAGCCGTAGACACAAACATATACAGTCAGGCCCGACCGGAATACTCCCGTCGGGCCTTTTATGTTCCGAGTATTTCGAGGACGGCAAAAGGGGTGCATACGCCACAGATGCCGACATCACCGTATATGCTCGTGCACCGTGGCAATGAGATCCTCGGCCTGATGCAGTCCGGTACCGCGCCACAGCTGCTTGCCGTCTTTGAAAAGCATCAGAGTCGGTATTGACCGCACATTGTACATGGCCGCAGCCTCACTATTGCGGTCGATATCAATTTTGACGACACTCACGCTGTCGCCAAGACGTTGTTTGACATCCTCAAGAATGGGAGCCTGCATCTGACACGGCCCGCACCATGTGGCATAAAAATCCACAAGCACCGGCTTATCACCATTAATCAATTCATTGAAATCATTCATAATCAGTATATTTTGCTTGTTAGTATTATTTGGACTCATGCGTCTCACTTTTGCACCGCGTTCGATCATTTGAACCGTTCTTGCGACCGAACTACGGCTCTTTCCCATGACCATCAAACGCCGTAGACACTCGGAAAGTTCGTGCCACAGGCATCAAACAGCCATTTCCCCTAATACAATGCAAAAACTATGCCCACTCGGCGCGTTATCTTCCAAAAAATTCTTAACTTTGCATCGCCTAAGCGCCGCAAGACGCTAAAGCGATGGTCCGGTAGCTCAGCTGGATAGAGCATCTGCCTTCTAAGCAGACGGTCACGCGTTCGAATCGCGTCCGGATCACAACAGGGAAAACACTTGATAGATAGACAAATACAATCACTTAGAGACGCGCGAAAAACGTCCGAAAATGACCAAAAAAGGCTGTTGCGCAAAAAATGTGCAAAACATTTCGGGACGTTTCGGGGCATCGTAAAGCGGTTTTTTGCTCATTTTTTGCACACGCAAAAACTGCCTTTGCAGTCTCTTTTTAATTCACTTTTAATCATCTGTCAAATCTATCAATATGGTAAAATATCATCTGTTTTTGGACCGACGCCGCGAAGAAGGAGCCGGCATGTCTCAAGTTAAATTATATGTATACACCGGAGGTCGCGCGAGCTTTGTGGCGACAGGTGTCTCGATACCTGCACAGTGGTGGAGTGCGGATGCTCAGGCGGTGTCGGCACGTGCTATCGGCGCTGAGGCGCTCAATGCGCAGCTGCGCGATGTGCTGGAGATAGCGCGGTCGGTGTACGCGCACAGGGATTTCGCAACGTCTACGGCGGCGGCCGAGGCGCTTCGGCGTGCATTATCGTCAGGCGTACGTCAGCGTTGTATTGCGGATGTGATCATGGAGTATGGCGATAGCCGTATGACACCGAAGACACGTCAGATGTATGCGCACACTTTGGCAAAGTTAAGGGAGTATGACCCGGCCTTCGATGGTATATGCTTTGGGGATATTACTCGAGGCTGGCTTGAGCGTTTCGATGGGTGGCTGTCGCGGACGTGCAACCCAAATTCGCGCAGTGTGCATTTGCGTAATTTGCGTGCGATTTTCAATTACGCGATGGACGAAGGGCTGACCGATGTCTATCCGTTTCGCAAATTTCGGCTTCCGCGCGAGGTGACACGCAAGCGGTCGCTATCGGTGGAGCTGCTGCGGGAATTGATCGCTCGCCCGTTAAAGGGCAGGCAGGCGCAGTATAGGGATATATGGCTACTGTCTTTCATGCTGTGTGGCATCAATATGGTTGACCTATGCCATTTGCGCGAGGTGACAGCGGAAGGACGCGTGGAGTATAACCGTGCGAAGACGCATCGGCTGTATTCCATCAAGGTGGAGCCGGAGGCTGCGGCTATCATCGAGCGTTATCGTGGCGAAGCCTATCTTATAAACATACTGGACACTCGTAAGTGGTATGCGGAGTGGCTGAAGCGTTGCAATGTGTCGCTGCGGTCGATGATACCGGGTCTGACGACTTACTGGGCGCGGCATTCATGGGCGACCATCGCGGCATCGCTGGATATTCAGCGTGACACCATTGCGCATGCGTTGGGACATGGCGGCAATACGGTGACGGATATATACATCGATTTCGACCGATCGAAGGTGGATGATGCTAATCGGCGAGTGCTCGACTGGGTGCTTTACGGTAAGCGGTGAGCATTTTTCCAGCGTTGGAAAAATGATAAAAACCCGGAAAAAACTTGATTTTTATTTGGCGGTTTCAAGATTTATTCGTACCTTTGTAGTGCAGTCAGGGAGTGACTGCAACGGAAATTGCCGATGCCGATAAAAAAAGGCTTCACCCCCAAAAAAACACAAAATCATGTTCACGATCGAAATTAAGTTCATGATTAAGGGCTTCCGAGTTATCCGCTTCGCGATAACGTTAACCTAAGCCAGAACCGAGGTGGCAGGGCCTTAAATCCCCGAATGGGGAGCCTCGGGCTTTTTTGGGGGTAAAGCGTAGCGCAAAGTTACTAAAATATTTTGAATTATGGGAAAAGAAATCAAAAATGCGGTTTCACAGAAAAGCGGATGGGGCGGACGGCGTGCAGGCGCAGGCCGCAAAAAGACATCGGAAGGCGTGCGCACAGTGGCCGTCCGCGTGCCGCAAGATGTATCTGATGTGCTGGATACCGTACCGTCTATCACCGAGTATGTAGTAACGGCCCTGCGTGCGTATATAGCGCGGTCAGCGGCGGCGGATGCGGCGGTAGAGCCAGACGGCTGCGATGGCTGCGGCGACTGCGAGTAATGCGGCGGCGATTTTGCCGAGGCCTATCCAACGACGCTGTGCGGCGGTCAGCTCTCGCGGTACGGAGACGCTGACGCGCAGGGTGTCGGTGGTGGCGCGGATGATGGTGTCGGTGGCATGGATGGTGCGCGTGCGCCAGTGTGTGCGGTCGATGCGGATGGTGTCGGCGGCGCGGTCAATGGTGACAGTATCAGATGTGCGCAGGGTGTCGCGTATGACGCGCGTATCGGCGCGATATTCGGTGCGCACGGTCTCGGTGGGCAGATATACCGTACGCGTGCACGCGCACGCACAGACGCACGCGCACACGCATAATAGGATATGTTTCGGTTGCATAATCATCAGCGCTTGATGGCGAACGCCTGACGGCGATGTCGCGGTCCGTATGATACATGTATCCACTTCATCCCTTGCTCGTCTATGAGTTGGTCGAAGGGCAGGCGCATTGTGCGGATGAGGCTGTAGAGTTGGCGGTTGTCTTCGGGGCTCCCTACGGTGATGTCGGCGGCTTGGCCGAGCATGTGTTGGCTGTTGTATGCACCGCCTACGGCGTCATTAAGGCGGCGGCAGCGGTAGCCACTCGTGACGTAGATTGGCCGTCCGTATCGGGCGCGCAGGGGGTCGAGTATATTGTTGACCAGCAGTTCGAGACAGCGTATTTGGTCTCTGTCAGGGGAGTTGTCGATATGTAGCCGTGCAGCGGTGTCGCTGCGCGTGAGCTCTTGGATGGTGAAATATTTCATTTTGTGTTATTGTTTTGATTATCAGTATCTAAGTCGCCGAGGTCAATATCGAAGTGTCGACTGGTTTTGTCCACGAGTATTTTCTGCGCCACTTTCGCCCAACGAGCGCCGTTGCACGAGCTCTCATTTTCGAGGATTGACCAAATCTGCCAGAAGCATATAGCGCCTGCGGCTACCTTGGTCAAGTCTATCGGTATACCGTCTGTAATATGCCGCGAAATCAGATACGCCATGATAATCAGCGCGTAGCTCTTGAGCAAAGTCAGCAGCACATGGCCGAAGTGGTGGCTCTGGAATTTATGCGCATCTTTGTGGACTTTATCGGGATGAGCCTTGGCGGCTCGACGGCTCAGGCTCCAAGCTGTATAGCAGTCGACGAAAATCACTAATGTGCATATCATCAGATATGGCAGCGTTGGTTCGAGGATGGCGAGCGCTGCGCCTATACCGGCGAAAGCCCAGCGAAGAATATGTGTAACGATCATGGTTTCGTCTGTTGTATAGCGTTAGTAAATACTTCGATGGTGCCGAGGATGGCAGCACGGTCGGTGGTGGTGCTGTAGTAAATGGATAACGACGCGCCGAAGCCATCGAAGGTGGCCACGGGCATTTCGCAGTCGGCAGTGGAGACGTTGCCACCGGCCAGCACGATCAGTGCGCCGACAGCGTCATAAGTAGCATCGGCTGTGACGGTGTATTGTCCGATAGTGCGCACGATGCGGTACGATGTGGTAAGGATGGTTTGTGTCATAATATTTTGGTGTTTTGGTGGTGTCATAGGACCTTAAAGCGGATGTCCACGGGCTTGGCCGTGAGTGTGGAGCCGTCTCCGAAGCGTAGGCGGAAGGCGGCGGCGCACGTAGCGGATGTGTCGGTGACTGGCCCGACTGATCCGTCAGGAGTGGTGCCCATGAGGTAGCCGAGCGCCAGCGCGATTGTCTTGCGGCTCCCTGCCGGGATAGTGATGCCGGCGGATGGCTTAGGCGTCAGCGTGCCATCCGCAGCCACGGAGTAGAGCGTGGCTGCTCCCGGGGCATCGTATGCGCCTCCCAGCGTGGCCGAGGCTATGGCCGTGAGCGCGTTGACGATATAGTCGGTATTGGACTGCGTACTATCCAGCACCACGCGCAACCAAAGTGTCCCTGCTGCCAGCGCATATCGGGTCGGCACGGTGCCTACCTCCACAACGCCTGTGTACTTCGTCGGACTTGCCCATGTGGTGGGTACGGCAGTGCCGGTGGCCAGCCCGGTAATGGTGGCCGTGAGCGAAATGACTGCCTCGGCATATACCAGCTGTCCGTAGGTATCGCCTTGGCAGGGTATCGCGGCGAAGGTCGGTGTGCCCTCGGGTATAGCTGTCGCAGAAGTGTGCTTGATTGTACAGGCACATTTCAGATAGGTGTATTTTTTGTTTTTCGTCAGCGCGATACCGCCTGTGCCGAAGGTCAGTGTCAGATCTGACGCGGCGGCGCTTATGGTCTTGTCTGCAGTAACGTACGCATACAGGGCGCCTGTATTGTCGAAGATGCAAACGCACGGATAGCAGTCACGCCATGTCGCACACTGACGCCACGACAATGCGCCGGTGGTGTCGTCTCCCTGTATGGTGTCGAACGCTCCGAAAGTGAAGCGCACGCTGCGGCTGAGGTCATCAAAGGTGATGTCCCCTTCAAGTTGCGCATTCGTCCACGCGCCGGCGCGGTGGACATATCCGCGAAAGTCGCCCAGCCGCCAAGGCTGATTAGGATATGCCCCGGTCGGCGGCGAGTAAGTCCACTTCGTGCCTTTTTTGAGCGCGGAAAGAAGACTCTCGGCGGAGTAGTACGGTGTCAGCGCGGCGTTGCCGAACACCATGCCGGCATCGGCGGCGAGCACTTCGGCATCGGTCAGATCGGCGATTTTGGAATGCGCTATAGGTTTGCGCACACTCCATTTATTGATTTTCGAGGATGTGCATAGCGCCTTGAGACTGCGCGTGTTTTCGCCTAATAGTGTGGCGACTTGAGAAATCGTAATCATATCTTATTCGGCTTGTGTGTCGAAGGCAGTTACGTCTCCGGCGGTCACTATCGGTTTATTCGCGACTATGACACCGCGTGCAGCGTCGTAGCGTATCCATACGTTTTTGTTGTGGGTAAGATAAATTTTTTTGCCCTCCTGTAGGATTAGGCCCTCGTTAATACGCGCCTGCGCTTTTAGCAGCAGCAGGTTCGTCTCGGGTGCGTAGCTTGCTACATGCGTCTTGGTATCGCCGTCCTCGACCCACCAGTAGGTGTTTCCGTCCTTGAAGGTAGACTGTCCCCATGCCTTAGTCCCGGCCTTGTATAGCGTTCCGGCCGAAGTCGTGCAGACTATTTGTAGGTCAACGGACGTCCCCCACAAGCCTGCTCCGTTGTTCGCGCCCGTGAGGGTGAGGGAGCCATCGACATTACCGCTACCGTCGAAGTCTTGGCCATAGATTTTTCGTTTTGAAGCTAACGCCGTGGCGTGGTCGGCGTTGGTGGCTTTATCGGCGGCCGTGGCATGGTCGGCCTCGGCGGCATGGTCGGCCTCGGCGGCGGTAGTGGCACGAGTGGCGCTGTCGGCGTTGGTGGCGTGCTCGGCGTTTGTGGCGCTGTCGGCGGATGTCGCTTTAGTGGCCTTGTCGGCGTTGGTGGCCAGCGGCACCGGATGCACGGTCAGGTCGATGGCTTTTATCGGCGAAGTTCCGTCGATGCTTTCGAGCGTCAACCCGTAGATAGGGATCTGCGCCTCTGCCAACTCCGGCATCTTCTTGAGGTAGTTGGACAGTTCCGCCCTTACCCAGGCGGTGGATGCCAACGCGGCGATAGAGCCGGCCAGTGATGCAATGGCATCGGCGTTGGCTTTCGTGCGCGTGTTCAGGTCGATGCCCAGCAACGCCGAGAGTACGTACCCGGCTTTGGTGCTATCGTAGTCCGCCCATGCGTCCAGACGGTTGTAGTCGCTGCCACCGCCGCTCGAGCCTCCGCCGGGGACTTCTCCCCCGTTGAACGCTGCAACGTCTCCGCGCGATGCCATCGGGACGTTGCACATCAGACAGCCGGTGCCGGGGTTGTACTCGATATAGGCGCTGCCATCGGCGCTGAGGTTGATGCGCCGTGTGGCGGCGGCGCCGTCCTCAGTGGCCGCAATATCATCCCCTAAAGTCTCGAGAAATCTCTGATTGGGATGGCTGTGGTCGGTGCCCGAGCCTCTGACGACGGCTGATGAACGGCCTACTGCCGCCGTGACACCGCGCAGACGTGCTGCACGCGGCTGTGCGGTCTGCGTAAAAGTCTTAACTGTGTACGTCTTTTTTGCCATATGTATATATTATTCGGGGTCTGTGTAATCGATAAAAGTATAGTCTTCTGGCTGCACTTCCACAAGTCTAACGTCCGAAGTGTCGGCTCGCAGATCCTGCACCTCCGACATCGGCATGAAGGCGCGTCCGGGGCTATTGGCGTCTGTCAGCACACCGAAAACCGGCAGCAGCCGGGACTGTCCCGTCAGCACCAGCGATGGCGTCGCGTGCTGCGAAAATACGGTGCCGCACAGCAATTCTTGGAGTGTACCGCTGTGGCCGTTGCGCGTGAAAATGCCTGACGCCGCGCCGCGCAAGCCTCCGCGCGCCAGTACGCTCTTGACGGCGCTTCCTATGGTCAGGTCTATCGAGGTGTCGTCAGCGGCATTTTTATCAAGCCATGCGGCGGTGACGATGTCGCCGGTGACATCATCGCCGAGCTCTTTCCCGTTGAGTTGCACGGCGACTATCTTCGGGTCTTTATAAGCCAGCCAGCGAGCGATACATCCGCGGTTGTCTCCGTTCTGCCTGCCTGTCTCCGGGACAGTGTCTGTATTGGCAAACACGCCACCCCCGACAGTCAGGCGCAGTGTGCCCGAATATGCGTCCGGCCACTTTACAAGTACACCGTCTCCGCGCTTCTGGTAGTTGGCGGGCAGGTCTTTTTTGTAGCAACCGATGGTGGTCTTATTGGTAGCCCATCCACCCATGCCGGTCTTGCTTTTTCGGTCGGTCCAGTCGTAGTAGCTCAGGCGAAAATCGCCCCATGCCGCAGCCCCGGGCTGCCAGCCGGACCCGGATGGCTTGTAGTCCTCGGCACCGACAGTCTCCATGTAATGCGCGACTACCGCACCACTGTCGTTCAGCAGCTCGAGCTTCACGGGAATATATGCGAAGTTGAGCCAGCGCTCGAAGCGTCCCCAGTTGCCTTCCTCGTTTTCGAGCGCAGCCCCCTCGAAAGGATTGTACCGCACATCGAACATGACATCCAGCGTTAGCTTGAGTGCGTTCTGAGGCTGTGTCTGTGCATCTATGCGCCCCCCTGTGACGGTGAACAGCGTATGCGGCTGCTTGGCCACGGCATCCCATTGTTGGAATGACATGCCATCCCATAGGTCGGACATATAATTGCTGCTCGATGCGTCCGTGTTGGACCGCGCTCCGGCCAGTATCCCCTTGCAGTCGCTACCGCTATATATACTCTTGATGCGCATCCATCGACATGAAGGCTCTATGAGCTTTATAGGCAGCTTGGCCACGGCGCCATCTGTGATGCCTAAGGTGTTCGGCTGTCCGGTCTGCGTTCCGTCAGTGCCGATATACAGTTTGAAGCCGTCCAAAAAACTCTTCTTCGTGTTGTCGGCACCGCGCTTATCATTGCCCGTCATGTACAGTATACCGCCGCTATCGCCGGGTAGTATATCGGTGTCGATGTCCCCGTCTAACAGATTGGTCTCGACATACTGCGACAGCGTTACCGTGACCTTGTTGTAGACCTTGCCCATGCCCAGTGTCTGGTCGTCGGCATCCCAGTATACATCGGCATTGCCTTCGAGGATGTCGACAGCATACTCGTTCAGCATCTGACTATAGTCGTATATATGGAAGTCCCCACCGTGCTGTATCATGCGCATCGCGAACGGCTGTAAGACCGCCTTGAGAACTTCAAGGCACGTCTGCGGCTCACCGACCTCATCATAGAAATTGGCGCAATCCACGCTCAGCGCTGTCAGGTCTATAGGCCTGCCTCCGTACATCGTCGAGATATGCGTAGCGCATTGCTTGGATTGGTCGAAACGCAGGTGCAGACGATCGATGCACGTATCTATGATTTTTTTCAGTGATAAGTACCCGGTCGGTGCATTCCACTTTACGCGGTCAAGCGCTGCAAAGTCACTGAAAGTCAGCGATACTTCATATCCGCTCAGCGTACTGTACGGCTCCTCGTACTGCTCGGTGTCGAGTATGCCTGTCCAGTAGCGGTCACCGTTGCGGTAGACGTTGCAGCGCACCGCACCTACCTTGGTGGTGTACAGCGGCAGGAATTGTCTATCACTCTCGCTTATGAGGTGGAGCGTCAGCGCCGCACCGCATACCGGCTCTATCGGCTCGGTCTCCTTCCATTCGAGCTCGGCGGCAGGGTCGGCCGCGAAGGTCAGTGTGCCACCCTCGGCAGGCACACCCTCACCGATAATCTCTATTTTCCAGCGTGTCCCGTGTATGCCGAGGAACTCGCCCGTGTATGTATTCTGTGCCATTCTATATTCGGCTATTGTGGTTATCTACTTTGTTGAGGATGCCCCGGAGTGTGCGCCCCTCGATCTTAAACTCGACTTCGCCTCCGAGGCTTCCCTGCGGTTGTATGAGTGTGCGCAGGCGGTCGAGCGGCGCTACCACTTCGGGGTTGGTCGACGCGTTAGCGTACTCGCCGAACATACCCACCGTGGGGCCGTAGGCTATACCGCCTTGGGCGTACTTGGGCAGGCTGAACATCGTGGCCAGCATCGTAGCAACGGCTGCAGCGCCGAGACCGACGCCGACCCATGGCAACCATGCGTGCGCCTTAAACATCGAGGCTGCCGCGGCGGTGGTGTCGGCGGTAGCCTCGGCGTTGGACGCCGCTACATTCGCCGCCGAGGTGGACTTTTTTGTAGCGCTCGATGCGGTGATGACGGCATCGACTATCTGTATTATCTGCGCAACTGCCTGATACATCTGCATCGCACCATCGACTACGGCGCTGACCTTTTCCCATGCGGTGGCGTTCTCGTCCGTGACCTTGGTCATCGACCGGATACCGCCTTGCAGTCCCTTGGTGGCATCCCACATTCCGCTGAACGTCTCCATACCCGACAGCGAGGCCGCACGCATCTGTTGCAACCGCGCAATGGTCTCGTCTATGTTTTTGAGGTCGGCAGCGCTGACACCGGGCATATACTTCATTTTTTCTAAGGCTCTGATTTGTTTTGTGAGAGCCTCGAAGCCCATACCCTTCACCTCTACCTTCCACAGCTTTGGCGGCAGCGCGTATATCCTGTCGAGGTCGGCGCGTATCTCATCGAGCGTACTGCGCCAACGCGGTATGTCGGCCTTGACGGTCTCGGTCGTGCCGGTCCATGACTTTTTCAGCGCCTCGATCTTGTCGATAATGCCTTGCAGCCGCTGACGCTCTGCATCGTCGGTGGCGGCATCATAGGCATTGCGGTAGTGCGTCAGTGCCTCGTTTGCCTGATCGACACTGCGGATGTCGGCAATGTCCTTGGGCGGCTCGTAGGCCTTGGCCGTGGATGAGGCCGCATCCCACGCCTTGCGCATATCTTCGAGGGTGTCGATACTCTGCTGTGCTTTCAGTCGGTCGGCGTCCGTGGTGGCGGCATCCTTGACCTTGTTGTAGTACTGCACGGCCTTACTCAACTCCTCGTAGCTCTGTATTTCGTTCAGATTGGCGGGCGGTGTGTACGGCTTCTCGGGCTTGGTCGGTGCGGTCTTGGTCGGCGTATGACCGCCTGCGCCGCGCTCGATAACAGGGTCTACGTGGATATTGGATGCTCGAGCGCTTAGTCTGGTATTGGCGGCACGCAAATCCTTATTTCGTTGCTGTAGTCGTGCATATTCGTCCTGCGTAGCTTTTACTGTCCGATAGTCGTTTCCCCCGACTTCTGTCGCATGGGCGGCGTAATATTGATTGAAGGCCTTAACCCTCGCAGCGTTTATTTCAGCCAATGAACGTTTTTCACGATAGATCGTATTCGTCACCGGGTCTACCTTGATGAGGCCTGTCTCTCTCATCTCCTTTTCTGCGGCATCAGCCGCAGCCACCGCCCCTTGGTATAATTTTTTTTGGTCTGCCTTGATTTTCGGATCATTCGCCCACTCGTAGCCTTTCATCGTCTCCTCATTGGCTATTATTTCGGCGTAATTATCCTCTATTTTTTTTTGGATTGCTCGTGCTTCCGCGGCTTGCAGGATATTATCACATAGCTTTTTATACTGCGCTGCGGCCTTGCCCGTCATGATGGCCTCCTCGGACAATTGCCCCAGATATGTAGGGTAATCGTTGATGAGCTGCCGGGCGGCGGCGTGACGCTCTTTGTACGTGCCTGCAAGGTCGGTGGCCTTCTTGTACAGCTGCTCAACGGCGGACAGCTCCTTGGCGGCATACTCGCCCGTGGCCTGCCCGACATCCGTCAGCGACCGCTTCCATTGCTCGTACTCTTTGCGCACTCGCGCCGCTTCCTCCGCGGCCTCGCGCTGCTTCTCGGCCGCTTCGTCAGCCTTGCCCGTCAGCGCCGAGAATGCCGCTGAAATACCCCACAGCACCAGCCCCACACCGGACGCCGCCATAATACCGCGGATGGCTACACCAAAGGCACGGGCGCTAATGCCGGCCTTAGACATAAAGGCGGCGCACACCTTAGCCGCACGCGAGTTTGCCAGCATCGCCGTTGTGGCCGTGTATAGCTTGGTCGTTAAGCCCCAGTAACCCATTGCCGCAGTCTTGACCGCCGCGGCCATCGCCTTCCAGCCCGCCGCTATATTAAACACTGCCGCCCCGACACTCATTGCCGGTGCTATAGACGATACAAAAGACCCTATCTTCGCTTTGAGCGCGCCCATCGAGTTTGCCAACTGCTTCTGCTTACCGGCGTCAGTCTTGGCCAGTGCCGCGTTCATCTCGCCGACATTGTCGGTGATAATCTGCGCCAACATCGCCGCGCGTTCCTGCTCGTTGCCGTTCTTGATGGCCGCTTCCTGCGCTTCGGTAAAGGTGATACCCACGCGCCGCAACGCCGATGTCTGCCCCATCATCGCCTTGCCCATAAGGTTAGCCACGCCCACGGCGTCCCCGGCCTCTGCGTTAAAACCTCGCTGCTGCGCCACAAGGTTATTCATCGCCGGAATAAGCACCTCAAGCGATGATTTTTGATACAGGAACGTGGCCAACTGTTGCGCCCCTGCACGCTGCACCCCCGCCGAAATAATACCGAGGTCGGCCTGTGCGCTCGTCAGCCGCTTTATCGATGCAATTTCCTCGTCCGTGGACTTCATACGCTGACGCATAATGACCTCCAGGCGCGTAGCGTTCAGTTCGGCATTGGCATATGAAGCAGCCAGCTTTTGTATCATATCATTCACTCGCCCGAAACCCTCTGCCATTACCGCCCATGACGCGGCCATTTTTGCGCCTGCTGCATCTACAGACTTCTGCACGTTCTTGGCCACTTTCTCCAAATCGGACAGCGACATAGTGGCCGACTTGATGCCCTTATCGTCGTATACGGTCTTAAAGTTTATCGTTATATTTTTTGCCATTTTTACTTATTATTGGTCAATATGTCTTATTTTTAATTGGTGATGCTTCGTTATGCGTCAGTTTGCTTATATTTGCGTCAACAAACAATTATCCGTAAACAATATGTTGCCACTCTTTCATACCGTATTATTGGACGTTACCTTTGCAGATATTTTCATATATCCTATTTGGGACTTAATCTGCAAATTGTGGTGGCTCTTGTGGCATAACCCCTTGGCCTTCTTAGGTGTTGTAGCGTTTTTTTGGCTTATCCATACTATGACGAAAGGCCGCAGTTGCGGACTCCCGTGGTGACTACGTTCTACTCATCAGCTCCTCCACTCTCTCGCGTGTCGACGGCGTGTACTCGCGCTTGGGCGCTGCCTTCGCCGGGGCGTCTATCTCCTCCAGCGGTATAAGCATCTTCGGCGTTACGCGCTTGGACGTGTGCGGCTGTATCAGTATCGCACACGCTGTGCGCAATCTATTCCAGCGCGCCAAATCCTGCGCGTGTTGCCGCTTCGCATCCTCCTCCATACAAAGCTCGAACGCCCTCGGGCTTAGCCGCCTGA
>OIYG01000776.1_pt1 | contig 28231 bp, 28 predicted proteins | sample 1587861 | NCBI WGS metagenome assembly OIYG01 (sample SAMN03283272) | human gut metagenome | biome: human-associated habitat; material: feces | host: Homo sapiens | place: Peru | collected 2012 | reverse complement strand
CAGAAAAGTACGGCCCGAACAAACTCAAAAACGCAGGATATGTGATCCAGTCCGGTGGAAAACGGATCAACATCCGCTGGAATGAGTGTGTCGAAATTTGAAAGGAGTATCAAAAATGGGGAAAATCATGGAGCTTTTTTACGGAGAGCTCGGGGCGTTTCAGGCGAAAATGGAAGACGACAAGTGGGAGGTTGAATTTCGGGATGAAAAATACCCGCCGAGGATCACGACGGATCAGCTTGTACCGCCGCTTTTTGAGATGACACCAGACGGCCAGAAGACCGAAGACCCGGCGTGCATACAGGTGATCGGCACACCGGACATGCGGATCATCGCGACCGGAAGGCTGCTGATCAGCAAAAAAGAGCTGACCAAGTACGTAAATACTGCACAGGGCTTGCTGCAGCTTTACCTGCACGCATTTATGCAGGAGCGCAAGGAAATGGAGGCGGAGCAGAATGACTGAAACAGCGAAAATCTATCGAGCCGCAATCGAGGTATTCGGCGGCGATCTGCAGGTCACGGTCGCCATAGAAGAGATGGCAGAGCTAACGAAGGAGCTGTGCAAGGCGCAGCGGGTGACGTTTGCCGCTCGGGGCGGCCTCGGGGATGGGCTGATCGACAACCACGACGAGATCGCCGAGGAGATCGCGGACGTCCAGATCGCGCTGGAAGAGCTGACGCTGCTGTTCGGCGTCCCAGTGGAAGTGCAGATAGCCAGAAGGCAAAAGCTTGCTCGTCTGGAAATGCGGATCGAGAAGGCAAGAGAGGCACGCGGGGATAATCGTGAGCATACCGCAAATTGGGAAGCGCTGGGCCCGAAAGGGAATCCATGGTATGCAAAGCTGAATGGGCCGGGGCCAGATCCCAAAGGAGCGCGTGGTGCGTGGGGCATCTGCCCGAAGTGCGGAGCCGTCGGGCAATGCTATTGGGACAAAGAGGAAGATACCCGCACGTGTATGGCGTGCGGGTACAAGGACTGACGCTGAACGGGTGGCCGGAATCTCCGGCCACGCTTTGAGCGGGCAGAAAAAAGAAAGAGGAGCTGAGACTATGGCAAAGAGATGCAAACGCCGGATATTTGCCGGGCATGTATGCAAGCAGATCGTGTATACCGTCGCGGACGGCACGGAGATCAAGGCCAGCAAGCCGCGCAGGCCGCGCTTTCAGACGCCGGCAGAGCGCGACGAGTTTAACGGCAAAGTCTCAGCCAGCCGCCTGGAAACGCTGGTCAATGCCAACTTCGGACCAACATCCTATTACTCCACACTGACGCTCGATACTGAGAATGAGGTACATACCGCCGCCGAGATGCGAAAGCTCCGGGACCGGTATTACCGCCGCCTTACGTATAATTACCCTGATGCAAAGATCGTTGTGGTTTACGGTCAGGGGAAAACAACCAGCAGATTCCACCTGCACATGATCTCGGATGGCATTCCGCCGGAGGCAATCGGCAAGCTGTGGGGATATGGCAGCGTGGCCGAGAGCAGGCATCTGCGCAAACATAATTTTTATCTGGACGAAAATGGAAATAAAGTCGACCACGGGCAGGACTACACGGCGCTCAGCAACTACCTGCACGGACACTGGCGCAAGGAGTTCGGAGGCCATCGCTACAAGGCCAGCCGCACCTGCGTCCGGCCGGAGCCGGAACCGGCGACCGAGGCCGTCCGGGACTACAGTCCGGAGCGCCCGCCGGTCGCACCGCGCGGCTATATCCTCGTCGAGGCCCGTACCACGCAGTACGGCTTACAGATATATAAATATGTAAGAGACCCAAAAGAAGAACGCAAGCGGACCGGGAGCCGCCTTATTTAAGCCTTGTAAATGTGTAGCGTTATAAGGCGAAAAGGAGGCATGAGATGAGCGACTACTGGCACAAGGAATATATCTGCCCTTTCTGGCAGGCAGCAGGGAAAAAGTCGATCCGCTGCGAGGGGGAATGCGTGATCGTATTCCCGGAGCGGCGGGAGACAGCGGAGTACATCGCGAGGTACTGCGCAAGCTTTGATTATCCAAATTGCAGCATTGCAGAGGCGAAGATCCGGCACTACGAAAAAACAGAATGAAAGCCGAAGCGCATGTGGGAGGAATCCTGCATGCGCTCATTCTGCATGCGCGTGGGGTGAAAACATTTTCCGGATACGCTATGCTGAAAAGCAGAAGGGAGGCGTGAGCCATGGCGAGGAAACCGAAGTATGAATCCGTGGAGCAGATCGAAGGGCTGATCGAGGCGTATTTTGAGAGCTGCAAGGGAGAGATCCTGCGGGATGAGGACGGGCGCATCGTTTTCAACCAGAAAGACGGGACTCCGGTCTGGGTGGGGCGGAAGCCGCCGACGATACCGGGGCTTGCGCTGGCGCTGGGCTTTTCCAGCAGGCAGAGCCTGTACAACTACAAGGCCAGGAAAGAATTTATGGACACGATTTCGCGCGCGCAGACGCGCGTGGAACAATATACGGCCGAAAGACTGTTCGACCGGGATTCTCAGCGTGGGGCACAGTTCGCGCTGGAGTATGGGTTCCGGTACAAACGTGACGCGGAAGGAGAAAAGCAGGACGAAAGCCAGCGCATCACCATGGAGCCAGAAGCGGAGGCCTACGCGGAATGAAAACGATCCGCTTCGGAGAACCGAACGAAAAGCAAAAGCTGTTTCTGCTGGACCATCACCGGCATGTGGCCTATGGCGGCGCGCGCGGCGGCGGCAAGAGCTGGGCCGTACGGACGAAGGCGAAGCTGCTGGCCCTGCATTTCAAGGGAATCAAGGTCCTGATCGTAAGACGCACGATGCCTGAACTCAGGAACAACCATATCGAGCCCTTGAAAAAAGAGCTGGCGGGGATCGCGAAGTACAACACCACCGACAAGATCTTCCGATTTCCAAACGGATCGACGATCAAATTCGGCTACTGCGACAACGAGGGAGACCTGCAGCAATACCAGGGCGCGGAGTATGACGTGCTGTTTATCGATGAGGCCGGGCTGCTGCAGAAGGAGTGGATCGACAAGATCAACGCCTGCGTGCGAGGAACGAACGGATTTCCGAAGCGGACGTATTACACGCTGAACCCGGGAGGGCCAGCACATGCGTATTTCAAGCGTCTGTTTGTCGATCGCCGCTTTGAGGGCAAAGAGAAACCGGAAAACTACAATTTCATTCAGGCGCTCTTGCAGGACAACAAAATCCTGATGCAGACCCAACCGGAGTATATCGACCAGCTCGAGACGCTGCCGCCGAAGATCCGGGAGGCGTGGCTGTATGGCAGATGGGACGTCTATGAAGGACAGTTCTTCGAGGACTTCCGGGACGACCCGGAGCATTACAAGGACCGGCGCTGGACGCATGTCATCGAGCCGTTTGAGATCCCGGACGGATGGACGATCTGCAGGAGCTATGACTTTGGCTACGGCAAGCCGTTTTCCTGCGCGTGGTGGGCGGTCGACTATGACGGCGTGATCTATCGCATTCTGGAGCTTTACGGATGCACGAAGACACCGAACGAGGGCGTCAAGTGGAACCCGGACAAGCAGTTTGCGGAGATCAGCAGGATCGAGCGGACGCATGCGTGGCTCAAAGGGAAGAGCATCATCGGCGTCGCCGACCCGGCGTGCTGGGCGGCGGATCGCGGAGAGAGCATCATGCAGACCGCAGCGAAATACGGTGTATATTTTTCACCGGGAGACAACGAGCGCATTGCGGGGTGGATGCAGTGCCACTACCGGCTACAGTTTGACCCGGATGGATACCCGAGAATGTATGTATTTGCAGGGTGCAAAGCGTTTATCCGGACGATCCCGATGCTCATGTATGACGAGCACAAGGTGGAGGATCTGGATACGAAAATGGAGGATCACTGCGCGGACGAATGGCGGTATATGTGCATGTCGAGGCCAATCAAGCCGACGGTACCGGCAGAAGCACCGCCGGTTCTGTTTGATCCGCTGGACATGATGAAACGGAGGTAAGGCCATGCTGGCACCACAACTGACGGAGACTGAGAAGCAGACCATGATGACGGAGGTCTTTCTCGGATACAACCACAACCTCGAGCTGGCGGACGGGGAGTTTTATGACATGGAGAATCTGTCGGCGGACGAGTATCCGCTGCTCGCGCCGCGGCCAAGGCGAGGGACGGCACAGACGGTCACGGGGGTACAGGGGATCCTCGCGAAGGACGCGCTGTGCTGGGTGCGGAGCAATACGCTGTACATAAACGGCGCTTCCATGGAGGCGTATATGCCGGCCGTCAGCATTTCGGCGGGAGAAAAGCAGCTCATTTCCATGGGCGCGTACCTGTGCATTTTCCCGGACGGGATCTACTTCAACACCGAAAAGTATTCCGACAACGGATACATGGGGCAGGAGAATGTGGTCGACGCGGCTGTAACGAACGTCGAGATCTCCCTCTGCCTCGTCGACGGGACGGCGCTGACGGTGAGCTTCACGCAGGCGAGCCAGCCGGAAAGCCCGACGAATGGCCAGTACTGGTTGGACACGTCCGGCAAGCTCCACACGCTCAAGCAGTGGGCGGAGGCAACGAGCCAGTGGGTGAGTGTACCGACGGTATACCTGAAGATTTCTGCTAACGGCATCGGGAAGGGCTTCAAGCAGTACGACGGCATCCAGATCTCGGGTCTGTCCGGAAATGAGCAGATCGAAAAGCTGAACGGCAGCCAGATCCTCTATGACGTGGATGACAGCTATATCGTGATCATTGGCCTTGTCGATGAGATCACGAAGGTCACGAGCGGGACCGTGAAGACGGCACGCAGAGTGCCGAGCATGGACTTCATCACCGAGAGCGGGAACCGGCTGTGGGGCTGCAAGTACGGCGTGGCGGACGGCGAGACCGTCAATGAGATCTACTGCTGCAAGCTGGGCGATTTTAAGAACTGGGAGTGCTACCAGGGCGTGTCGACGGACTCGTGGCGCGCGAGCTGCGGCACGGACGGGAAGTGGACCGGCGCGGCGACGCTGGCGGACAGCCCGATCTTCTTCAAGGAGGACTGCTTCCACCGGGTGTATCCGTCGGCGACGGGCGCGCATCAGGTGGTCGTGCAGCGGTGCGCGGGCGTGCAGAACGGCTCTGCGAAAAGCCTCGTCGTGGTGGACGACCGGCTGTATTACAAGTCGCGCATGGGCGTGTGCGTGTATGACGGGAGCCTGCCGCAGGACATCGGCAGCTGCTTCGGAACGAAGCTCTACTACAACGCCGTGGCCGGCGGCGTCAGAGGGAAGTACTTCATCAGTATGGAGGATGAAGAGCATAGCTGGACGCTGTTTGTCTACGATACCCGCAAGGGGTTATGGCACAAGGAGGATGATACCCACGCGGAAGCCTTCGCCCGGGTGGACGATGAGCTGTATTTCCTTGAGGACGGGACGCTCAAAACGGTCTACGGCACCGCCGGCACGCTGGAAGATCCGGTGAGCTGGATGGCCGAGACGGGGATCATGACGTATGGCCTTGTGGGAAAGAAATACGTCTCGCGGATCAATCTGCGCATGCAGCTGCCGAAGGGCTCCTCTGCCGACTTCTGGGTGCAGTACGATTCCGATGGCCTGTGGCGGCACTGCGGACATATCGAGGGAAGAGGCCTCAGAACGTTCCTGCTGCCCATCCGCCCGGCGCGGTGCGACCACCTCAAGTTCCGGCTGACGGGCAAGGGCGAGATGAAGCTGTTCAGCCTGGCACGGGTTTTAGAGGCAGGGAGTGACGCATAATGGGATCTTTAACACTTGCATACCCGTCGATCGCGGGGAAGACGACGCAGGAGCAGCTGGAGAGCATGCGCCGGTATCTGTGCAGCGTGATGGAGCAGCTGAATCTTGCCGACTGGTCGGCGCAGGCGACGCTGCAGGAGATCTCGCAGGCCATCGACGCGGACAGCCTGTCGGAGGCGGAGAAAAAGACCACGCTCTCGGGCTACGCGGCGCTGAAATCCCTCATCATCAAGACGGCGGACTTCGCTGCGGAAAACTCGGAGACGTGGTCAACCAAGTTGTCCGGCAGCTATGTGGCGATCTCGGATTTCGGCAAGTATCTGGAGAAGACGCAGCTGACGATCGAGGGCAATTCCGTGGGCATCAAACAGCTGTATGACTACACGGCGGGCGTCAACAATCAGTTTTCGGTCAATTCGCAGCAGTATATCAAGACGGGCCTGCTTTATTACGACGACATTACGCCGGTCTACGGCGTGGGCGTGGGTAATATCGAGACGACGGTGACGGACGGCGGCGAAACCGTCATCGACCAGACGAAGAACGAGCTTCTGACCGTGACACCGGATAAGATCAGCTTCTGGCAGGACGGGAAGGAAGTCGCGTATCTGTCGGAACAGAAGCTCCACTTCCCGTCCGGCACGCTGGAGGCGTACAACGCGGTCCTGACCGGCACGATCACGGCGGCGGCCGGTTCGAGCTTCGGCCCGTGGACGATCTCGACGAGCAGCATTTACTATTCGGACGATGAATATGGCGGCAGCGAGAGCATGTATTTCGGCGTGGGCGGGCTTTCCATCAAGGATAAGTTCAAGGTCAGCGCGAACGGCAAGCTCATCTGCACGGACGCTGTCATTTCCGGCGCGATCACCGCGACGCGGTTGGATGTGACGGACGCCGTCATCACAGGGCTGAAAGCGGACGACATTACAGCCGGCAATTTCTCGGCGTCCCGCATCAATGGCGGCGTGCTGGATTTTAACAACTTTTCCGTCGACCATCTTTCGGCGAACGATATCACGACAGGCACGCTGTCGGCGGATTATATCCGGCTGGGCGGCGATATGGCGGTCTACAGCTCCGTCTACGGCAGTACGATCGGCGGATACCTGGGCTACACGACGGGCGACTATGGCGGCGAGGGCATCCATATGCTGAGCGGCTACGGCGAGGTCGTGGCGACGACGAGCGGCGCAAAGCTCTGCTATAGCAGCAATACGATCTCCGTCACCGGCAGCGGCGCGCATACAAACTGCACGACGACCATCGGCGGCAATCTGTCGGTCTCGGGCAGCGCCGCGCCGGAAACGGACGGCGGCGGCTCGCTTGGCTATTCCAACAACCGCTGGTCGGTCGTGTATGCGCAGACGGGGACGATCAGCACGTCCGACCGGGAGAAGAAGACGGATATCTCCTATGAGCTGGCGCAGTATGACGCGCTGTTTGACCGGCTGCGCCCGGCCTGCTACCGGATGAAGGACGGTACGTCCGGCCGGATCCATACGGGCCTCATCGCGCAGGACGTGGAGCAGGCGCTGAGCGCGTGCGGTCTGGATGGGTCCGCGTTCGCGGCCTTTGTCCGCTCACCGCGGGAAGACGGCGGGGCGGATTACGGCCTTCGGTATGAAGAACTGACCGCCCTGTGTATCCGGCAGATCCAGAGGCTTGCCGCACGGGTGAAACGATTGGAGGGAAACACATGAGCAAGATCTCAAAGGCCATCGGCCAGCTGCGCGGCGGTCTGGTGGAAACGATCAACGCATCCGGCCTGCCGCCGTGCATCGTGGGGATGGTGCTGGACCAGATCCGCGCGCAGGTGCGCCTGCTGGAGGCGCAGGAGGAAGGACAGGAGGAAAATGAGCATGCAGACAGAACAGATGATGCAGCAGATGGCGACGCAGAATGACCAGGCGAGCGGGCAGGCCGTTGTAAAAGCGATCGGCGAGGAGCAGGCGCGCCGGGCAATGGACACGCTGCTGCGGTACAAGCAGGGCAAGAGCGCACTGGAAGCGCGCGTTATTGCGTCAGAAGACTGGTGGCGCATGCGCAGTTGGCAGCGGATCCAGAAAGGGAACCCGGAGGACGACAAGTGGACGTCTGCCTGGCTCTTCAACGTCATCATGGGCAAGCACGCGGACGCGATTGCGGCATACCCGGCCCCGGCAATCCGCCCGAGGGAACCGGACGACCGGATGGAGGCGGCGAAGCTGTCCTCCGTTCTGCCGGTCATTCTGGAGCAGAACGACTTCGAAGAGGTCTATTCCGACAGCCAATGGACGAAGCTCAAGCAGGGGACTCTCATCTGGCACGTAAAGTGGGATTCTTCGAAGCTGAACGGCCTCGGGGATATCTCGGTGCAGCCGGTGGATATCCTGTCGTTCTTCTGGGAACCGGGCGTGCGGGATATCCAGAAGAGCAAAAATATCTTCTTGACCGAGATGGTGGACAATGACATGCTGATCGAGAAGTGGCCGGAGCTGCGGGGGAAGCTAAATTCATCCGGGGACGTACAGCAGAAGTACAACACAGACGACGTGGTTTCCTACGACGGGAAGTCGATGGTGGTGGACTGGTATTACCGGAAGTATCAGAACGGACGAATGGTGCTGCACTTTGCAAAGTTCGTAGGCGACACGGTCTTGCAGGCGACGGAGAACGACACGGAGCAGAAATACGATACGATGACCATGCCGGACGGCAGCATCGTGCAGCAGCCGGTCGGGAAGCCCATGGCGGAGACGGGCCTGTATGACGACGGAGAGTATCCGTTCGTCATTGATGCGCTGTTCCCGGTCGAGGGCAGCATTGCGGGGTACGGCTATATCGACATCGGAAAGTCGACACAGGAGCAGATCGACCGGATGAATCAGGCGATCGTGAAGAACGCGATCATGACGACGACTCCCCGGTGGTTCAAGCGGTCGGACGGGTCGGTCAATGAGCAGGAGTTCGCGGACTGGACGAAACCGTTCGTCCATGTGGACGGCAATCTGGGGCAGGACAGTCTGCAGCCGATCCAGGTCAATATGCTCAACAGCAATTACATTGCGATCCTGCAGAACAAGATTGAGGAACTCAAGTGGACGACGGGCAACACGGACGTCAATAACGGCGCGGCAAGCTCCGGCGTGACGGCAGCGTCCGCCATTGCGGCATTGCAGGAGGCGTCCGGGCGGAGCAGCAAGGATTCCACAAAGTCTGCGTACCGGGCCTACGCACGGCTCATCCGCATGGTCATTGAACGGATCCGGCAGTTCTACGACCTGCCGCGACAGTTTAGGATCATCGGGCAGCGCGGCGCAGAGCAGTTTGTGCAGTACAGCAATCAGGGTCTGCAGCCGCAGACGCTCTACGGCGCAGACGGGCAGCCGGATGGAATGCGGAAACCGGTGTTTGACATTGAGGTCTCGGCGCAGAAGGCGAGCGAGTACACGTCCATGGCGCAGAACGAGCTGGCGCTGCAGTTCTTCCAGCTGGGGTTCTTCAACCCGCAGATGGTGGATCAGGCGCTGGCAACGCTCGACATGATGGACTTCGACGGGAAGGACTCGATCATCCAGAAGATACAGGAGAACGCAGATTTGCAGGAGCGGCTCATCCAGTGGCAGCAGCTGGCGCTCGCACTGGCGGACCGGTACGATCCGGTCATGGGTGAGGGGCTGGCGCAGCAGATCCTGCAGGAGGGCGGGCAGGCAGCCCCGCAGGCGAGCGCGGCGGCAGCGGAGAAGCCGAAGATCAACACGGGCGAGACGCAGGAACCGAAGATCGTGGAGAATGCACGAAAAAAGTCGGAAGAAAGCACGCAGCCGAGCTGATGGCGTGGGGTGAAACTGCAAAAAGTTTGTGCTACGATGCATTTAGAATCAAATGCCAGAAAGGAATCATGCAATGGCAGAAGAGATCACGGGCGTAAGCGTTCAGACGGACGCAGCTGGCGACGCCGGTCAGCAGAGCGGGCAGGCAGCCACCGCGCAGGCGCAGGCGCAGCAGCAGCCGGTCACGGCCCCGGACGCTCAGGGGCAGGGAACACAGCAGGAAGAAACGTTCGACAGTCTGATCCAGGGCAGATACAAGAAGGACTTCGACGCCGCCATGCAGAAGGCGGTCCGGCAGCGCGTGAAGGGCATGAACCAGTACAAGAGTCAGGCAGATGCAATGGCTCCGATCATCGATCAGCTGGGCGCGCTTTACGGCATTGACACGTCCGATCCACGGAAGACGGACTTCACGGCGCTTGCGCAGCGGTTTGCCTCTGACGAGAGGCTATACAGCGCGGAAGCGATGGAGCGGGGCGTGACGGCAGACGTACTCAAAAAAGAGTACGCAAGCAGGGCAGAGAATACGTCCATGCGGCGGCAGCTGCAGGAGTATCAGATGCGGGAGGCCTTTGAGGGGATGCGGGCAGACTTCGCGCGGGATGTCACAGCGGTCTACGGTGCCGACTTCGAGAGCGAAATGCAGAATCCGGATTTTGCAAGGCTCATGGGAGCGGGCGTACCGGTGAAGACGGCCTATGAGGTCATCCACCAGCAGGAGATCGCGCAGGCGCGGGCGCAGGCTGCGGCCAATCAGGCGCGGGAGAACGTCATGAAGACCATTCAGGCGCAGGGGGCAAGACCAGAAGAGATCGGCTCCGGCGCCGGAGGCGGAACGACCGTCCCGATGAAAACGAAATGGACACGCGCGGAGGTGGAGGACATGCGCCGCCGCGCAGCAATGGGGGAGCGAGTGATCCCCTGAGAAAGGAGATAAGAAGATATGTTTGAATCCAAAGTCGGATTTCAGTTTTTTGCTGACGCCGGTACGCTTGTCAACGCGACCGGCAACTACGTAAACGCAGGCACCGGCCAGACGACCGCGTTCAGCGGCAATGATACGCTGGCGCCGACCATGAAGACGTTCTACGACACGCAGCTGCTTGAAAACGCCAGACCGAACCTTGTGCATGCACAGCTGGCAGGCCGTCAGGCGCTGCCGCGCAACCACGGCAAGACCGTCGAGTGGCGCAAGTGGAACACGCTGAAGGACGCAGAGGAGCTGACTGAGGGCGTCATCCCGACCGGACAGAAGATGGGCCAGACCAGCACGACCGGCGCGATCAAGCAGATCGGCCTGTATGTGACGGTCTCCGACCAGCTGGAGCTGCATGCGCTGGACAACGTGATCCTCGGCGCGACCGAAGAACTCGGCGCTTCCGCCGGTACGTCCATCGACAAGCGCGTGCGAGACGCGGTCGTGGCAGGCTCGAACGTGCAGTACTGCGACAAGGTCGCGACGGGCGGCACGCACACGGCAGTCACCAGCCGCGCAGGCCTCGACATGACGGCGAAGCTGACGCCGGACGAGGTCAACAAGGCCGTGACGACGCTGAAGAAGATGAAGGCTCCGAAGATCGACGGCAAGTATGTCGCGATCATCCATCCGTCGGTTGCATACGACCTGCGGTCCTCGGACGCATGGGTCGAGGCGCACAAGTATGCAGACGTCACGCCGCTGTTTTCGGGTGAGATCGGCGAGCTGCACGGCGTCCGGTTCGTAGAGACGACGGAGGCGAAGATCTTCAACAACTCGACCTGCCCGGTCAAGACCGCAGCAGCTGACGGAAATCCGGCGGTCTACTACAGCGTGTACGCGACGCTGTTCCTCGGCAAGGACGCATACAAGATGATCGACCCGGAGGGCGGCAACCTACAGATGATCGTCAAGGGTAAGGATGAGATCGGCGGCCCGCTGAACCAGTTCTCGACCGTCGGCTACAAGGCCGAGATGGCGGCAAAGCTGCTGTACGAGGACCGCATGGTCCGCGTGGAGAGCTGCAGCGCATACTCCGGTACGGACGCGGCCAACTGAGAAAGGAGAACATACCATGGCAACTGAGAAGACCGCTGCGGCGGCTGCACAGGCAAATCCGGAGGACGTGTGGAACGTCATGAAGACGATCTACCTGCCTCGCGGGCAGGAGAACGAGGAGCGGAGCCGATTCGTGGCGGTGAACGGCAGGACGTTCATGGTGCCGAAGGGCAAAGACGTGCAGGTACCGCTGCCAGTATACGAAGTTCTCATGAACGCACGGATGGCGGAGGAAGAGGCTTTCCGACGCGCACAGGAAGACAACTGACAAGTAAATGCCCATGACGGCAGGAAGCAAGGGAAGGGGCAGAAATGCCCCTTCTTTTGGTAAGGAGGGAAAATGAAAATTCGGGAAGCGATCGAGACGGTCGACCGGCTGATGCCGAACCAGTATGAGAACCCGGATAAGATCCGGTGGCTGTCGGAGCTGGACGGCATTGTGTACAGGGATATCATCTGCACGCACGAGCATGAGACGGAGCCGGCGGCATTTACGGGCTACGACGAGAGCGTGGACTATGAGACGGAGCTTCTGATCCCGTGGCCGTATGACGAGATCTACCGCTGGTACCTGAGTATGAAGATCTGCGATGCCAACGGGGAGACAGCGAAGTATTCAAACGAGGCAGCAAAGTACAACAGCTACTGGCAGGGGTATTTCAACGCCTACAATCAGGCGCACATGCCGAAGCAGTACGCGACACATTTCAGACTTTAAGGCGGTGAAAGGATGGGAGTATACAGAGTAGAGACCGGCGGCAAGGCCCCGGCTGGACTTTCGGCGGGCGACGAGGTCGTGACCGGCGGCGGCACGTACCGCATTACGGGCGTGAACGCAGACGGTAGCTACCAGTCGCAGCTGGTAAACAAAAATCAGACGATCCATAACTACAGCGGCAGCTACGCGCAGAGGAACAGCCCGTATACATCGGCAGGCGTATCGGGGTATACGCAGAGCAAGCTGAACAGCCTTGAGGGCGGGTACACGCCGTCCAGCAGTGTGCAGGCGGCGCAGGCGTATCTCAACCAGGTCAAAGCCAGCAAGCCGGGCGCGTATCAGTCGCGCTGGGACGATGAACTGACAGAACTGTATGACCAGATCCGGAACCGGAAGAAATTCAGCTACGATCTGGGGACGGATCCACTTTATCAGCAGTACCGCGAGCAGTACCAGCGGCAGGGCAGGCTTGCCATGCAGGACACGATGGGGCAGGCAGCGGCGCTGACAGGCGGATACGGCTCAACCTACGGTGAGCAGGTGGGGCAGCAGGCGTACAATGCGTATCTGCAGAACCTCAACGACATTGTGCCGCAGCTGCAGCAGCAGGCATACCAGCGGTATCAGGATGAGGGGACGGACCTTTATAACCAGTACAGCCTGGTCAAAGGCCGGGACGACACGGACTATGGCCGCTACCGCGACACGGTGAGCGACTGGTATTCCGACCTCGCAGACGCGAGGAGCGAATACAACACGGAATATTCCAACGATCTGAGCCAGTGGGGGACGATGCTGGATTACTGGTCGCAGAAGGCCAACAACGAGAACGCCGCGTACCTGCAGGCACTGGCGACGGAGCAGGCAGCAGCGAAGAAATCCGGCAGCGGCTCCGGCGGCGGAAGCAGAAAGAACAGCTCCGGCGAGCTTTCGGACAAAGAGAACGAAACGCTGGCAAAAGCGGCAATGGCATACTGGAAGAAGAACCCGGGGATTTTTCTGGATAGCCGGACGCTCGACTATTACCTCAACAGTAAGGGGTACAACACCTTGCAGGCAAACACCTTCAAGGCGTATCTCGAAGCATACGGAGCGACATACCAGCGGCAGCGCTAACGGAGGGCAGCATGGGACGAATCAAACTGACAGAAGAACAGATACGGATCGCAGAGCGCGTCAAAAACGGACAGGGAGCCAGCACACAGCAGGCTCCCTCAGCCTATCGCGGCGGAAGGATCACGCTGGACCAGAAGCAGATCCAGATCGCGAGTAAGTACGGCCTGGTAAATCAGGATTATGCGAAAAACAGGCAGGGAACGCAGACAACCGTGGACGATCCTCTGCACAAGCAGTATGCGGCGTTTATGGCATATCAGAACGCCGTGCGCGAGGCGGAGCTTGCGCAGATAAAAATGAAGCCGTATTTGAGCGGGACGAAGAAGACACAGAACAGCGCGATCGGCGGGAAGGTATCGCAGCAGGAATACAGCCGTTCCCCGGCTATGCAGGCGGAATACGGCACGTATGAGAATTATCTGCGCGGCGTGACGGCGGCGCAGGGGCGGAAGCTCGGAACGCAGGCGCTTCGGCAGCAGAGCACGCTGATGGCCGGGCAGTTCGCCCCAGCAACGCAGAAGACACGCGAGGATGTAAACGCACTGAACCGGCGCACGCGGGCGGCACAGAATGCGCAGCGGGACCAGGTACGCGGCATGCGGCGGACGTCACAGGAGCTGGGGAAGCAGATCGAGGCGCTGGAAGAGGAACAGGCAGACGCACACTTTGCGGCAGATGGCCGCTCCGCGAGCGGGAAAAGCCCAACGCAGCTGCAGGATGAGATCAACGCGCTGCAGGATCGGAAGAACCTTGTGGACAGCCAGAGTGTGCTGGAACGGGCACGGGATGCCATGAGCGGACTGAGCGAGGAAGAGCAGAACCTGCTGCGGCAGTATCGCGGGCAGGAGCTGAACGGGTATCAGGTGCGGGCGTATGCGAAATACGACGCGAAGACGGCGCTCAACGAAAAAGGCTACAGTGACGACACACTCAAGCGGCTGGCGGAATGGCAGAAGGTGCTGGACGACTACGACAACGCACAGAAGCTCGATCAGGCGGCGCAGGAGATGGGAAGCGGATCCTTCGCGGGGAAAGCCGCGGCGACGCTGTTCTCTGCGGCGCTGGCGCCGGGGAAGGCACTGGGCAATCTGGAGTCGCTGCGCGGCGTATTGCCGAAGTGGGCGGGCGGCTATCAGAACGAGGATATGCCGACGAATATTTATAGCCCGGCGTACAATGCGTCTCGCCTGTCATCCGGCATTCGGCAGAGCGTGATGCAGAATATGAACCCGACGGGGCAGTTTCTGTATCAGGCGGGCACGTCGGCGCTGGACAGCGCGGTCAACATGGCGGTATCGACGGGACTTGTCGGGACGGTCGGCGGCGCGGCGGGAGCGGGCGCGAAAGACGCAATCGCGGAGACGATGAACTGGGTCATGGGATCGCAGGTTGCAGCAGATTCGGTCTATGAGGGCATTCAGAACGGCAAGTCCAACGCGGATGCGCTGGTCGACGGTATCGTCGAGGGTGCGATCGAGGGTATTACGGAAAAATACTCCGTGGGTGATATCATCGAGAACATGTTGAGCGGGAAGGCCGTGTGGAGGAAGGCACTGCGGTCGTTCGCGTCGGAAGGCGCGGAAGAGATCGCGTCCAACTGGCTAAACCGTGCGTATGACGTGGTGGCAAAGCACGACCGGGGTGAGGTCATGACGGCCTACGCAAATTATATCGCAGAGGGCAAGACACCGGCGCAGGCGCTGGCGGCGATGGTCGGAGACTTCGTAAAGGAAGACAGCCTTTCGTTCCTTGCGGGCGGCCTGTCCGGCCTTACGATGGCAGGAACTTATGCGGGCGTGAACCGCGTGATTTTGGAGGCAAACGTCACGCAGACGGCCAGAGCGGTCATAGAGGCGGGCGAAGTGCAGGACGTCATCGACTATGGCATGGCGCAGGAAGAGGGCACGAAGGCGCACCAGCTGGCCGAGGAACTGCAGCAGACCGTGGACGATGGCGGCGAGGTGACGCAGAAGGCCGTGGAGAACACACTGCGTGAGGTGGCGAAGGAGCAGCAGGCGGCCGTGGACGAAGGGCAGGAGCCGCGCGTGCCGGAGACGCTGACCCGGCTCGAGCAGCTGCAAGCGCAGGAGCAGCAGCGGCAGGCGCAGGCAGAAGCAGATGAAAAGACCTTCCAGATCTACAAAGACGCCAAGGAGACGGCGCAGGAGAACCAGAGGCTTGCACAGCAGTACCAGCAGGAGCAGGAACAGAGCCGCGCACAACAGTCTGTACAGGCCGTTCAGCAGGCCCAGCAGGCGGCGCAGCGGCAGTACGACCAGGACAGCCTGCTCGCACCCATTCCGGGGACGGAGAACATGGGCGAGCTGGACATGGACCAGTTCGCCCGGCAGCAGACGGCGGACGCGGAGCAGGCGCTGGACGAAGCGGCTGCGCAGCAGGAAGAGCAGTATCTTCAGACGCAGGCCCAGAGAGCGGGCTACGACGAGCAGACGGCGGCGTATTTCCTGAACGGGAACACGACGGGCATGCCGGCGGAGCAGTATGCGCAGAGCTTCGGGCAGGTCTATGAGCAGGGCAGACTCGGCGCGAGTGAGCAGAGGGCGATGCGCTACGCCGAAGGAATGAATCAGGACGTGGCGGCAGCCGCCTATCGAGCGGGCATTGCCGCAGGGCAGAAAGGGGTAAACAATGGCAGTATCGAGGTTACTGATGAAGGACAAGTCGGGCAGGCTGGTCAGCGTGCCGAAGGACAAGCTGGAGGCGTTCGCCAAAGCACAGCGCAGCAGCAAAGAGCTGACGCCGGAAGAAAGAGAGCGCAGGGTGCAAGAAATCTCGCAAAGGCTTGGGATGAAGTAGAACTTTCGACGCTCGGCTTTGGAAAGGACAACACGCAAAAAGTGCGCGTCATGCCGAAGGGGCAAGAGGCCAGAAACGAAGATATCCAGGCGGCGGAAAAGTTCTTCCGGTCGATGGGCGTGCAGAACGCGCGGTTCTTCACCGGGCAGCTGACGCAGGAGATCGATGGGCAGACGTTTTATGCGGACGCTGCCGTGACGGAGGACGGATCCGTGCTCATCCGGGCGGACAGCGAGGAGTATTCCGCCTTCGAGCTGGCGAAGCACGAGGGATATCACCTGCTTGTCAAGCGCTGGCCGGAGATGGCGGCGAAGATCCAGAAGCGGCTGCTGGGCGAGGGCAAGATCACAAAGGAGATGATCGAGAGCTATGTGGACGCATACGCCGGGATCTACGGTGACGACACGGATGCCTACGTCGAGGAGATCATCGCGGACACCTACGCCGGCATGAACCGAACGGACTACGGCACGAACCAGCTGCGCGTGGACGTGAAGATGGAGGTCGGCCAGTGGCAGAAAAAATCCGGCAGCGCGAGAGCACCGCCAGGAAACCGGTATTCTATGGCAGGCGCAAACGCCCGCGGCGCGGACTTGAATGCGCTGGAACAAGCGCAGGAGATGAAGGAAAAGGGAAAATCTGACGAAACTATTTTCCGACAGACCGGGTGGTATGCCGGAGCAGACGGGAAATGGCGCTTTGAAATCGACGATTCCGGGATGGAGACAGACACGAAGTGGAAGTTCTTGAGGAACCCAGACGCGAGACGGTACAACGAACTGTTCGAGACGGCGTATCTTTATGATGATGCAACAGAAGCAGAGCTTCAGGAACTACAGATACTAGAAAAGGACCTGAAAGGCGTAAGAAAATCGCCACTGTATCTAAACGAGATTGTAAAGCATGATAAACTGTTTGAATCGTACCCGGAACTGAGGAATGTGAAAGTACGCTTTGGGGCTGACATTGGGAACAGGGAAGGAACCTACCAAAACGGCGAAATTGTTTTAAGAGCGGGTCTAAAACTGGAGCCAGAGAAACTTAAAAGAACGCTTATCCATGAAATACAACATATCATTCAAGAACAGGAAGGATTTGCAAGAGGAACAAATCCGGGATACTGGGATGAAATGATGCAAGGTGGCTATTCACGCCGGAGAAACGACGGGCGCATTGAGCGCGCGAGAAAAGAGTATCGCCGAATCTTTGATAGTGCGCCGGAGGAGTTCAAAGACAAGGTTCGCAAGATCAACCGTGCTAGGCTGGACGGAGACTATAATGCGGCGGAAAGCGTCATAGACGAGATATATGACAGCGAATATGCCGATTTGTGGTCGCAGCTCGAAGATGCAGAATTTGAATGGAGGAGCGACCGCGGCGAAGAGATGACCGCATTCGACCTTTACTACAATACAGCGGGAGAAGTTGAGGCGCGCGACGCGGAGGACAGACTGAGCATGACGGCGGAGGAACGCAGAAACAGAATGCCAAATCGCGGCGATGAGAATACAGTTTTTGCGAAATTCTCTGCCAGTGCGCGGCAGGCGTCGGAGCGGGATAAACAGAACCTTGAGACCGTCTCTGCGATGCTGGACGATGGGAGCGGGCGCGGTGTGTTTAAGGACGCCGTTTTCCTGCGGAATCCAAGGCTCATGCAGAAACTGATTGATGAGCGGGAGAAGACGAAGACGGCAGCGTTCCGGGATTGGTTCGCAGACAGCAAGGCAACGAACACGACAGGCGAGCCACTGCTGGTGTTCCACGGTGCCGGAGCGAAATTTACAAAGTTTGATGTAGGCGGGAAACCGATCTGGCTGACTGCAAACATCAAGTACGCGGAAGAATACTCCACTGCGACGCGCAGCGTTGAGCGAATTCTGCCGGAGGCATCGATCTACGCAGGGAACGTCGATCGTATTATCCCGGCATATATTCGCGTGGAGAATCCGGCGGATGTTGGAAACACTGACGGCGGATACAGCGGGAATTATGTGGATCTTGCGAAGCGGCTACAGATCAGACCTAGCGAACTGCAAGCCGTATGGGAACAGGCGGGGAAGCCGGAGCTCATGTGGCAGGTGATCAATACGCCGGGGATGGTAGAGATGCTGAAACGGCATGGATACGACGGGGTTCAGGCGGTTGAGAACGGCGTGAAGGCATGGGCTGTGTTTGATTCTGCGCAGGTGAAGTCCGCGGTTGCAAACAACGGAAGTTTCAGCCTAACGAACCCGGATATCCGGTATTCTTCGCAGGACGGGCGGTATCGGGATCTGATGGGGGAGAAGGCGGCACAGTATGTGCGGCGGCTGGAGGCCGGACTGGTAAACGAGCTGGCGGAGAATCTGAGCGTGCCGGGGCAGGCGAAACGGGAGGTTTTGCGGCCGATGGCCGAGGAGGCGCTGCGGACGTTCTTTACGGACGGGCAGCTTGACCGGGCGAAGCTGAATGATCTCTTTGAAACGGCCTACCAGGCAGGCATCGAGGAAGATACGCAGTATATTGAGCAGTACGGCGACCTCAAGAAGTTCATCCGGGATCAGAAGATCTCGATCTCCGAGACGGACCGGCAGGACATTGCGGACTACAACCTGTTCCGGAAGGCAGCAATGGGAACGCTGACGATCAGCAAGGACGGCTTGCCGGTGGACGTGGCGTATCAGCAGCTGCAAGAGATGGCGCCGGAGCTGTTCCCAGCAGACATTACCGCGCCGAGCGACCAGCTGATGCAGATCTACGATGTGGCGCGCGGCATTCAGAAGGTACAGAAGACGCTGGATGAATACTACGGGGCGCAGGCGGCGAGCTTCAAGAAGTGGCAGCAGGCGAATTTCACGGAATCCATTGACCGGCTGACGAGCGGGCTGCGCGTGGCGCAGCGGTATCTGGACGCGCAGAACAAGGCCAAAGAAAAGCTTGCTATTCCGCAGACAGCGGAAGAAACGAAGCAGATGTGGGCGCAGCTGAAGGACGCAAGGCGAGTGGTCGAGAAAGCGCAGAGCAAGACGCTGCTGACGGAAGCCGACCAGAAGATCGTGAACCGGCTGCTGCGCGGGGAGACAAGCCCGGATTATGTGGCAGGGCTGGAAAACGGGCAGCAGATCCTGAAGGTCTACGAGGCAAAGGCAGACTATGACATGCTGGCGCTGAAGCTCAAGGCATGGAACGCGCAGCGCAAGCAGGGGCTGCGGGACTTTGCCGAGCAGGCGCTGACGGAAGCCGAGGCCGTCAAGTGGGTCGACAAGAACATGGGGATCCGGTACCAGCGCGAGACGATGGAGCGGAACATCCGGGATATCGCGCGGAAGGGCAAGGTCTCTGACGAAAAGGCCAATGCTTTTATCAACAAGTATTTCTGGCCTGTCCATGAGAACGAAAGCAAGCGTAAGAATTATCTGGTCGAGCAGCAGGACAGGATCCGGGAGCTGAAGCTGGACCGGCAGGTACGAAAGGAGAATCTCGTTTCCGAGAGCTACGCCGTGCAGTGGCTGGGCGAAGCAGAGTTTAACCGGGACTATCTCAAGCAGCATCCGCGTGTCGAAAGGCGCGGGGGGATGACGTTTGACGAGTGGAACGCGGCGATTCAGGAGTTTGAAAAGCAGAATCCGAATCTGGATCTCGGCAAGGTACGCGCGGCCGTGAAGGTTTTCCATGAGGTCTACGACAAGCTCTTTGAGGACATGAACCGGGTGCGCATTGAGAACGGCTATGAGCCGGTCAATTATCTGCAGGGATATTTCCCACACTTCCAGGAGAACGAGGAAGGCGGCAGCATTCTGCAGAAGTTCGCAAGGGCGGCCGGGATCGAGGGCGATGTGTCGCCGCTGCCGGCGACGATCAACGGCCTCACGGCAAACTTCAAACCCGGCATCCGGTACATGGCGAACATCCAGAACAGACTTGGCTACGCGACGGCGTATGACGCGCTGCAGGGATTTGACCGGTACATCGAGGTCGCGACGGACGTGATCTTCCACACGGCGGACATTCAGCGGCTGCGGGCGCTGGCGACGCAGATCCGGTATCGGGCGTCAGATGAGGGACTGAAGCAGCGGATCGACGCGATCATGATGAACCCGTTCTTCAACCCGGACGAAGCCAACGAGCAGGTGACGAACCTGACGAAGGAAGGACGGTATGGGCTTTCGAACTTTGTGGATGAGCTGGACGAATACACAAACCTGCTGGCGGGCAAGAAGTCGCGGCTCGACCGGGGGATGGAGAGGTTTTTCAACCGCAAAGTGTACAACGTCCTGAAGAAGTTCCATTCCCGCGTGGGCGCGAACATGGTCGCGGCCAACGTAGGCTCGGCGCTCACAAACTTTATTCCGATTGCACAGGCAGCAGCCCAGACAGGCGGCTGGAATATGGTGATTGGCATGCGGGCAACGCTGAAAAACTATTGGAACGCAGACGGGTTGAGCGCAGCGTCAGTGTTTATCAACAATAGATCCGGATATGGAAGACTGGCGGAATCTACGATGGATAAAGTGTCGGAGAAAGCCGGTATTCTCATGGAGGTTGTGGACGGATTCACAACAGGTAGCGTCGTCCGTGCGCGGTATTATCAAAACCTGCAAAGGGGAATGAGCGAGATAAGCGCGATGCAGGAGGCGGATCAGTTTGCATCTGGCGTCATGGCAGACAGAAGCAAAGGATCGACGCCGACATTATTTGCGGCACAGGCACCGTGGGTGAAGTTGTTCACGCAGTTCCAGTTGGAGGTCAACAACACTCTGAGCTGGGTATTCAAGGATTTGTACCAAGAGGAACGAAAGAAAGGCATACTGGCCTTATGCAAAGCCATGTTTGGGTGGATGCTTGGAAGCTGGGTATTGAACGAGGCCTACGAAGCGATGACTGGAAGAAGAATGGGCCAAGACCCGCTTGACATCATAAACGATACGGTTGGTGATATTACGGGCTATCAGATACCCAATACGATCGATGCGATGATTTCGGGCGAGTGGGACCTCACGACGCAGCAGGAAGACGCCTACGGCGTAGCAGCAAACCTGACGCAGAATCTACTGGGTGAGCTGCCGTTTACACAGGTGCTGACGATGCTCGGATTGGAGGTCGACAACGGAAGAATTGCTGTCGCATCGGCGATACCTGATTTGGGCGCGGTGCTCAAGGCTGCGACAAGCAAAGACATCGCACCGGAAAAACGGGGCTACACGATCCGGCGGGAGCTGGCGAAGCCCGCGTACTACCTTTTGCCGCCGTTTGGCGGAGGACAGGCGAGAAAGCTGATCCAGGGCGGCGTGGCGGCATGGAAAGGCGGAAGCTATTCGGTCGACAACGAGGGACGCGACATCTTACAGTATCCAGTGTACAATGGCAACGCAGCCGACCGGGCGAAGAGCTGGGCACAGGCGCTGCTGTTCGGCAAGACGGCGACGGAAGAGGCGCAGAGCTGGGTGGAGCGCGGGTTCAAGTCGCTGTCCGCGAAAGAGACTGCGGCGTATCAGGCAATGACCGAGGGCGGAGAGGACCAGAGAGAAAGCTACGCATTCGTGACCGCCATGAAGAAGGTCGACGACAAGAATGCAAAGCTCGCCATGCTGTACGCCTACGACATCCCACAGAACGCGAAGACGGCATATTATTATTCCGTCATGGCGTCTGACGAGGAGCAGGCGAAGATGGACGCGCTGGCAGCGGACGGCGTCGGCTATGACGCCTACATGCAGTACAAGCAGATGTACTTCAAGCAGTTCGGAACGCAGACAGTTTCGCAGGAGCGGATCCAGACCGTGCTGGATGGGCTGAACCTGACAAAGGCGCAGAAGGCCGCGCTCTGGGCAGCCATGGGGACGAGCTGGAAAGAAGAAAACAATCCGTACAAGTAACCGCAGGCCGGGGCAGATGCCCCGGCCTTTGCTTCGCGGCGTGGGGTGAATCCTGCGAGGGGGTCTGCTACACTGGATGAAAAGGAGGGATGCGGCATGGCGACGCCAATTCCGGGGGCTTATCCGAGCCCGAGGATCGACAAAGGGGTGCTGCGGTGGTACGAAGGGGACACGTTCTCGATCGTGCTGCGGTTCGACCTGAAGGACCAGGACGGAGAGGCCGTCACGATCGGGACGACGGACAGCATGGCGGTCGTGTTTCTGGACGATACGCGGCAGACCGTCCACACGTTCGGCTTTGCGAAGGTGGAGAATGAGCAGGTCACGCTGAACTTCGACGCGACGGTCACGGCAAAATTCACGAAGGGGAAATACACCTACGATATCCGGTACACGCACGGCGACAAGACGACGCTGGCAAGCGGGAACCGGGCGTTCGTGGAGTAAGGAGCGGACATGAGAGTAGAGATTCCGAACCAGATCTCGGTGAAAATCGGTGGGATCATTTCCCGCGGCGTGAAGGCCGTGGAGGTATCCGACGAAGGGAAGCTGATCTTCACGCTGACGGACGGCAGCACAGTCGACCTCGGCTCCGTCATCGGCCCGGCAGGCCCGAAGGGCGAGACCGGACCGGCAGGCCCCGAAGGCCCGGCGGGCGCAAAGGGCGACACCGGCGCGGCAGGCGCGAGCATTCTTTCAATCGAAAAGACGGCCCAGAGCGGGACGACATCGACCTACACGATCACGATGTCGGACGGGCAGACGTTTGAATTCGAGGTACAGTCCGACAAAGGCGAAAAGGGAGACAAGGGCGACACCGGCGCACAGGGGCCGGAAGGCCCGCAGGGAGAGACCGGCCCGGCAGGTATCGTCGTGCAGGAGACGGAGCCGACGGGGCCGGAGCATCCGGTATGGGTGAACCCGAAGGGCGGCGCATCGGATCCCGGCATCCTGGGCAAAGACGGCACGACCTTTACCCCGTCCGTCTCCGCATCCGGCGATCTGAGCTGGACAAACGACGGCGGGAAAGAAAACCCGGAGACCGTCAACATCAAAGGCCCGCAGGGCAAACCGGGCGAGAAGGGCGACACCGGTTCCCCCGGCGCAAAAGGCGACCCCGGCGCAACGCCCAACCTCCAGATCGGCACGGTCACGACCCTGCCAGCAGGCAGCGACGCGACGGCCAGCATGGGCGGCACGGCGGAAAATCCGCTGCTGAATCTGGGCATCCCGAAGGGTGCGGACGGAGCAACTGGCCTGCCGACCGTCACCGCCGACGATAACGGCAAATTTCTGCGCGTCGTGGACGGCGCGTGGGCGGCAGCTGAGATTGCAAGCGCAGGAGGTGTATCGTTTTGAGTGAGTATATTGCCGACGGCGCGGCGCTGACCTATACCGCAGACCGCATCCGAGCGAAGACTGGCGGCACTGACCCTATTACATGGGACGCTGCAAAGGGCTTTGGGGACGCAGTGGACGCAATTCCCGCAGGGGCCTCAGAAGTAACACACATGACGTTCACGCCAACAGAAAACTCACAAAGCATCGAACTCCCGTTTACGGATGTTATCGCAACAGGGCTAATAACTGCATATTGCGCAAACATCCAGGGGACATCCGATATATCACGGATAAAACAATTTTACAGCATGAAGCTTGCGCTTAATACTGCATATGCAGGCAGAATCGACGTAATAAATGCCGATGGAGCCGCGGATTATTGGACATCAGCGGGAATTACGATGGACGGCACAACAATCAAGTTGAAGACCGGCAGGCCGTGCTACTTTGCAGCCGGAGAGACATATGTCATCCAGATAACGGAGGTTGCGATGTGAAATATTATAAAAACATGGATAACAGTTATATCCAATGTCTGAGCACTGGAGCTGGGCAGATGGAAATCACCGAAGCAGAGTATTTGCAAATCATATCAATATGCAAGAATAAGCCCGCCGACACAGCAGATTACTATTACAGACTAACCGATGCGCTTCTGTGGGAAAAGAAACCGAGGATACGCGCCGAGGATGCCGAAAACCTCTCCGCCGAGGACGCTCTAAACATCATCACGGGAGGTGTGACATGACAGAGCAGCAGGCGCGGAAATACCGCGCGATCATCGAGCAGGGCGCACAGACATTGAGTGACGCCGAAGCGCTGACAGTAAAAACGCTCTATCCCGAGTGGGCGGATCTCGTCGCGGCGCAGTACACCACCGACAAGGCTGGCTTTAAGTTTACAAGCGGCGGCGACCTCTACAAGACGATCCCCGCCGCCCACACCTTCGCGGCGCAGTGGGTGCCGGGCGTCGGCACGGAGAGCATCTACACCCGCATTGACGAGCAGCACGACGGCAGCCGCTACGACCCCATCCCATATAACGGCAACATGGAGCTGTACGCGGGCCAGTATTACAGCCAGTCCGGCGTGACCTACCGCTGCACCCGCGCAACCGGCACAGCCGTCTTTAACCCCCTTGCCGACCTCGTCGGCATCTACGTGGAGGTGGCAACCGATGACTGACACCTGCGTATGCTGCGGCGCACCCGTGCCGGAGGGGAGAATGGTCTGCGGGGCGTGCGAGATGAGAGAAAGGAGGACACAGGATGATCCTGAATATATGGGACGAAGAGCAGGAGAAGTATGTGGCGGTCCCGGCGATCAAGGGATCGGACGGTAAGAACTTTACGATCCTTGGATTTTACGGGACGCTATCTGCTCTGCAGGCGGCCGTGCAGACGCCGGCGGCGGGCGACGCTTATGGCGTAGGCGCAGAAGCACCGTATGATATCTACATTTTCGACGGCGTGACAAATGCGTGGATCAACAACGGAGTGCTGCAGGGAGCGAAGGGCGAAAAGGGAGACAAAGGCGAGACAGGTCCGCAAGGCCCGACAGGCCCGCAGGGCGAGACAGGCCCGCAAGGCAAGACCGGCCCACAGGGGGAAACCGGCCTGCAGGGCGAAACCGGTCCGCAAGGTCAGACTGGTCCGCAGGGTGAAACCGGCCAGCAAGGCCCCGCCGGCCCGCAGGGAGACCCGGGGCCGAACACGGTGACAGCTGAGACGACCACGGTGCTGAGCGGCCTGTTAAAGGGCAACGGGACGAATGTCACAGTGGCGCAGGCCGGGACGGACTATGAAGCGCCGCCGGCGCAGGTGACATCCGGGACGCAGATCGCGCTGGCAGACAACACCGAATACCGACTGACCAGCGTGCAGACGCTGACGCTCACGTTCCCGACCGGGAACTTTGCATGCTGGCTGCGTATTACGACGGCGGCGAGCGGGACGGTCTCGGTCACATTCCCGGCAACGGTAAAATACATTGGCGAAGCGCCGGCGTTCGGCATGGGCGAGACGTGGGAGCTGTCCGTCAAGGACGGCGTCGTGATCGCCGCAAAGGAGGCGTCATGAGCTGGATGGAAAAGCGCAGGCGCGCCATGATGCTATCCGCGCAGACACCGCCGCTCGTGCTCGATCCCGTTTTCGCGAACAACGACTGGGCAGCGATCATCGCTGCCTGCCAGCGAAGGCAGGTGCCGGATACCTGGGCGGTCGGCGACCAGAAGAAGATGGACATCGGCTTCTCATTCACGATCGATATCATCGGCAAGGATCACGATACCTATGCCGATGGCTCCGGCACTGCGCCGCTTACTCTGCAGATGCACGAGGTCTATTCCCTCAGCTATGCTATGCGGTCTGACGGCCACAACACCGACGGCTGGGAGAACTCCATTGTCCGTACCACCGCGATGAGCGAGATCCTGAGCGCCATGCCGGATGAGGTCAGGGCGGCCGTGCGTGAGGTATCCAAGCTGACCGGCGCCGGAAGTGCGAGCACGACGATTGTAACGACGGCCGACAAGCTATTCATCCCGTCGCAGGTGGAGCTTTTCGGCACAGCAAGCCTCAGCGCGCCGGGCGAGGGCACGCAATACGAATATTACACGCTGAGCGGCAAACTGGTGAAATATGCACGATCCGGCGCGAATGTCGAATGGTGGACGCGCTCGCCGGTCGTGACGAGTACCTCCAACTATGTCAGGCTCTACCGAAGCGGCAGCGCGTACAGCGCCGAGCCGAAGAAGAACTCATATGTTGCGGCGGCGTGGTGCTTCTGACGAAAAAGGAAAGGGGAGAAGACAGAATGCTGTATCTGAAAGCAGGCAATATGGAATACCCGGCCTCCGTCACCGGCAAGGAGATCGACCGCGACTGGGACGGACGGGCGTCAAAGACCGTCACGCTGCAGATGACGTACGCGGAGGCCGCGCAGCTGTTTACCGACGGACTGACATGGTCGGTCGCGGAAAAGCAGCCGGACGAGGATGGCACGGAGCAGACCATGCGGGAGAACGATTGCTCCGGCTACTGCGTGGCCGGGCCGATCACAGACAACCGCGACGGCACTTGCACCTGCAAGATGGGCAAGAAAACGGCCAGTGATATTCTGGCGGAATTGGAGAAAGTATATGACGCAAGATAAATTGGAAAAGCTCAAGTCTGCCATCAAGGACGGCAAGCTGGTGCAGGAGGCGGGCGGCATCACCAGCACCATCACGCAGTCGGACAAGATAGGCTACAACTGGCGCAACATCTACGTCAACGACATTCTCGTCCGGCAGGAATACGTTGAGCAGGCCGTGAAACAGGGCACGGCTGACAATCCGATCGCGTGGGCTGCCGGCATGGCGCTCATCCAGAACGCCTACTACACCAACGGCGGGGAGACAAAAGTATGGATGGGCACGGCCGGGAAAAAGGCCGACTGGACAGACGCCGGCTTCGTGCCGATCTGATAACGAAGAAGGGAGATAAACATGGACTTGCAGGATCTGAGCATTGCAGTCGCGGAGATCAGGGGCTGCGTCGACCGGAACACCGGACGAATCAAGGATCTCGAAAAGAAGAACGACGCTGTGACCAAGCTGGCCGAGGCCGTCGCCGTCATGGCCGAGCACATGAAGGCGCTCGACGACAAGATCGACGACATGCAGACGAGCGTCAACAACCTCACCGGCCGCCCGGGCAAGAACTGGGACGCGCTGGTCAAGATCGTCGCGACCGCACTGGTCACGGGCATCATCGGCTGGGTGCTGGGTAAAATTTTGTAACACACGCCGCAAGGCGCGAATTTGAAAGGAGAACTACATATGAACGCAAAATGGTGGAAAGCCGCGGGCATCCGCGCGATCAAGACCGTCGCCCAGACGGCAGTCGCAACTATCGGCACGAGCGCGATCCTGTCCGAAGTAAACTGGATCGCCGTCGCCTCAGCCTCTGCGCTGGCGGGCATCCTGTCCCTGCTGACGAGCGTCGCGGGCCTGCCGGAGGTAAAAGAAGAATGATGGAGATCAATAGATCCATCCGGGCGAAGTGGCACGGCGGAAAGCGCAAGCTTTCCGCCATCACAGCCATTGTCATGCACTACACGGCCAACACCGGACAGATGGCGACGGCCAAGGGCAACGCCCGCTATTTTGAGGGCGGAAGCGAGGGACGAAAGGCCTCAGCCCACTACGTCGTCGACGAGGGCAATGTGGCCTACGAGTGCGTGCCGCTCGATACCGTCGCCTGGTCCGTCGGAGACGGGAACAAAGGCCCGTATGGCAAGCTCGTCAACAACTACAACTCGGTATCGATCGAGATGGTCAGCCACACAGACGCCGCCGGGCGGTATTACATCCCCATCGAGACGCAGCGGCACGCGGCGGAGCTGTATGCGCAGCTCAAAAATCAGCTGCCGAACGTCAAGTACGTCGTGCGCCACTACGATGTGAGCCTCAAAAAATGCCCTGCGCCGATGATCGACGAGGGCGAATGGAAGAAATTTAAGAATCTGCTGGAGGAGGCGGAAGAAGTGAGATACGAAAAGCTGAAAGACGTCACGAACAAGACGTACCGCGAGACGCTGGACAAACTGGTGGGAAAGGGCCTGCTCAAGGGCAAGGGCGGCGAGGGCGAAGATCTGCTGCTCGACCTTGCCGAGGATAACGTCCGGATGCTAGTCATCCTTGACCGCACAGGCGTATTTGATAAGTAAGCTGCCGCCGGCATGCGGCGGCTGGAAGGGAGTGACGAAGCATAACTGCGCGGCTGGCTCTGCCGAAGGAGCTGGAACACCTCACGCGCAGCGACT
>OIYG01000773.1_pt1 | contig 28276 bp, 28 predicted proteins | sample 1587861 | NCBI WGS metagenome assembly OIYG01 (sample SAMN03283272) | human gut metagenome | biome: human-associated habitat; material: feces | host: Homo sapiens | place: Peru | collected 2012 | reverse complement strand
GGGAGAACTTTGGGGAATAGCCGATAGAACTGACTATGACTTATCAGTTCATATGGAACATGCAAAATGTGATTTAAGATATTTGGATCCAGAAACTAATGAAAAATATACTCCTTATGTAATTGAACCTTCAGTTGGAGTTGATCGTTTATTTTTAGCTATTTTAAATGAAAGCTACAAAGTAGAAGAGTTAGAAAACGGAGATACAAGAGAAGTATTCAAATTAAAACCAAATCTAGCTCCATATAAAGTGAATGTTTTACCTTTAATAAAGAAAAATCATTCTGAAAAAGCTATGGAAATTTATCAAGAATTAAGTAAATACTTCCCAGTATCTTATGATGAAACTGCCAATATTGGAAAACGTTATAGAAGAGCAGATGCCATTGGAACTCCCTGGTGTTTAACTGTCGATGATGAAACTTTAAACAATAATATTGTTACTTTAAGAGATAGAGATACAATGGAACAAATTTCATTAAATCTTGATGAAGTAAAAGACTATATTTTAGATAGAATCAAATTTTAATTAATGTAGGTTAATTCCTACATTTTTAAATTCAAAGTGCAAATTTCGCACTTTGAAATAAAAAAGACAAAAAAGTTGGAAAGAGGTTTGTTTTATAACATTTCATAAAGTATAAAGACATTAAATTTCAATTTTAATGTTTTTTTATTTACTCTAAATGTTTAAATGTGGTATTATATATATAGTTAATATACGGAGGTGGCTTGTATGGCATTTGAATCAATAAAAAAAGCTTTGTTTCCAAAAGAAGAAAGCTTTGATGGCGGCGAAGAAGAAACTTATGAAACAGAGGCTAAGGATAACGGAAATAAGATGATATTGGTTGAACCTAGAGCTTATTCTGAATCTCAACAAATTGCCGATCATTTAAAAAGGAGAAATTCAGTTGTAGTTAATTTAAAAAGAGTAACTGCTGATCAAGCAAGAAGAATTATTGATTTTTTAAGTGGTACGTTATATGCTATTGGTGGTGATTTACAAAAACTTGGTAATGGAATTTATTTATGTACACCAAAGAATGTTACTGTAGATGGCAGAATAAGTGATGAAGAGGATAAAAAAAGTAAATCTAAAATTGAAGACGAAATGGATTTCTAACATAAATAGGGTGATGTAATGAAAAAATTTGATAGGAGTTTTAATGGTTATAACGTTGAACAGGTAAACAGCTTTGTAGACGATGTTATTTCAAGAGTTGAAGATATGATTACTAAGATGAAAAACAAAGACTTAGAAATCGACCGCTTAACTAAAGAACTTGAACATTATAAGAACATGGATGCAACGCTTAACCGAGCTGTTGTTATGGCAGAAGAAGCAGCAAGTAAGTATAAAAGCAATAGTATTGCTGAATCAGATTTGATTATAACTGAAGCTAAAAAGAACGCTAATAGAATAATAAATGATGCACTTCTAAAAGCTGAAAGTTTAGAAAATGATGCTGCAAGACTTAGAAGAAATATCATTACATACAAAAGAAGAATTAAAAGTTTAATTGAAGAACAATCGTCTATTATAGATGATTTAGATAAAGTGGATATTGACTAGTATTCACTTTTTATTTATAATAATTTTAGGAGGGTATAGGTTAAAATGAAATATTTAATAACTGGAATAAATGGCCAATTAGGTCATGATTTATATAAGATTTTAAATGATGGTAAAAACGAGGTTTTTGCACCAACAAGTTTAACTTTAAATTTAACTGATCCAGTAACGATTTACAAAAGTGTGTTAGAATTTCATCCGGATGTAATCATTCATGGAGCTGCATATACAGCCGTGGATAAAGCTGAGGAAGAAAAAGAATATGCGGAATTAGTAAACGCGGTTGGAACAAGTAGATTAGTTGATGCCGCTAAAATGGTTAATGCCAAAATTATTTATGTTTCAACTGATTATGTGTTTGATGGAACAAAGAAAACACCATATAAGTTTTATGATGATGTAAATCCATTAAACTGGTATGGAAAAACAAAAAGACTTGGAGAAGAAGCCGTTTTAGATTATGAAAAGGGCATGGTTGTTCGAACTCAATGGGTATTTGGAATAAATGGTAAAAACTTTGTAAAAACTATGCTAAAACTAGCTAGAACAAAAGATGAAGTAAATGTTGTTGCTGATCAATACGGAGCGCCAACTTATACGGTTGATTTAGCAGAAAAGTTAGTTATGTTAAGTAAACTTAACGAAAACGGAATATATCATGCAAGCAATTCTGGCGATATGTCATGGGCAGAATTTGCTAAGATGATATTTGCAATGAATGATATCAAAACAAAAGTAAATCCAATTCCAACATCAGAATATAAAACAACAGCTGTAAGACCACTTGATACAAGACTTGATAAATCAAGATTAGCAAATGATGTAGGAAATATGCCAAGTTCGATGGATGCATTTGAAAGATATATGGATGAACTTGTCAATGATGAAGAAATGAGTTTAGTGTTAAAGGAAGCGAAGAATAGATGGAAGAAATAAGATTTAGTAATGGAAGTAGAGCAATTCCGACAAATTTGGAAGATTGCTATATAATTGAACCAGCAGTGTTTGGTGATAACAGAGGATATTTTAGTCCATATTTCATGGCTGAACATATGGATCAACTTGGATTTGAAAGAGTTGTACAAACAAATAGAAGTTTAAGCTCAAAAGGAGTTTTACGTGGACTTCATTTTCAAAAAAATCCTTTTGCTCAAGCAAAAATTGTTGAAGTTTTAAACGGAAAAGCAATTGATGTAGTAGTTGATATGCGACTTGGTTCTCCAACATATGGTAAGTCAACAGAAGTACTTTTAATGCCTTATAACAAAGATATACCAGAAAGTGGAAGACAATTATTTGTACCTCGAGGATTTGCACATGGTTTTATAAGTCTTGAAGATAATACTTTATTTCAATATATAATTGATAATGATTATGCTCCTAAAATGGAAGATGGAATTCTTTGGAATGATAAAAGTCTTGATATTCCTTGGTATGATATGTTTAAAGAACATGGTTTAACTGAAGAAGACATTCTTTTATCAGAAAAGGATCAAATAAGATTACCATTAAAAGATAAAGGACCAATATTTACATATAACAAAGTACATAAGCAAATGTAAAAGTTTGCTTTTTTTATGGTGTGAAACTTTTTTATGAATTTTTGCAAAAAAAGTTTCACACTAAAATCGTTCTTCTAATCATTCAAAATACATTGCCATATATTAACTTATAGGTTAACATATAAATGACATTAGTAGTTTTACAGGAGGGTTAATGGTACATGTTTTGTATACAAAAAGTTATGATCGATTATTAAAGAAACTGAGCAAATATTCAATCTTTGAAAAGTAACGGATTAGCTAAAATGTATGGATTTGAGCAACTTTAACATAATTTACATAGATTTCATTCTTTCAATCTATGTAAGAATGGGGTGTTGTTTATCTTGATATAGAAAAAGAATGCATAGAAATTTTATATATTAGCTATAATCATTGTAAAGATTTTTTCTTTGGATAGTTGATGATAAGACGTATGACAAATTAAAACATAACTATAATGAATGTCCAGATAACATAGTAAAATTTTTTGCTGCTTATCGTCTTGCCATGATAAAACTATTTCATATCAATCGAAGTTTTATCAAAATAATAATATTTAATTAATCTTGACTAAGTTCAATATTTTTTTATGAATTATTATAAAATTTATGATATAAAGCAACAAAAAATTTAAAAGTTCTATTATTTCAAACTATTATATGATAAAATATCAAAGAAAGAATAACTTGGGAAAAGAATACGTTAATAGATTCAATTCTAAAAATGATTTCTAAAGTGCCTGTTATATGGTATAATTAAGAATGATAGGAAGGTGCTTTATGGCAAACTTAGGTAATGCGGTCAAAAATCTTCTTGCTAAAAAAGAAGAGGAAAACAAATATTATGTAAAAAATTATGAAATTGACCTTGAAAACAAAAAAGTTGAAGATGCAAATAAAAAGTTAGAGCAATACAAAAAGAAGTGTGAAGAACAACAATGTGAGTTATCAAATGTTTATAATAGCATGAGTTGGAAGGTAACAAAACCTTTAAGAAGTATAAGGGATTTTCTGAAAGGTGATGAATAATGGCTAAGGTTGATATTCTGTTAGCAACATACAATGGAGAAAAATATTTAGAAGAGCAAATAAATAGCATTTTAATTCAAACATATGAAGATTTCCAACTGATTATCTCTGATGATTGTTCTACTGATAATACAGTTAATATTATAAAGAAAATAAAAGATAAAAGAATAAAGTTATTTAATCAAAAAAAGAATTTAGGTTTTAACAAGAATTTTGAATTTTTATGTAGTAAAGCAACATCAAAATATGTAATGATTGCAGATCAAGATGATGTTTGGATGAAAGACAAAGTTGCAAAAATGTTAGAAAAAATAGAAGACAAAGAAACCTCACTTGTATACTGCGATATGAAGGTTGTTGATGCTGATTTAAATCAAATTTATCCATCATTTCATGAACATACTAAGAAGTCTAAACAATGTCAAAACTATAATGACTTTGAACTACTAAAAATAGAAAACGTTATAAGTGGTAGCTCGATTATAACTAAACTTGATGTTATAAGAAATGCTATGCCATTTGTTTGTAATAAGGCAATTATTTATGATTATTGGTTATCGTTGATTGCAAGTCAATATGGACGTATTTGTTATCTGGATGAAACCCTTCAATTATATAGACAACACGAAAATAATTCCGTTGGAGCCGGAAATAATAAAAAGATTCCAGAATTTAATCAATATCGAGATCATGTAATTGATTATAAATACTTACAATATAAGACACTTTATGAAAATAAAGAGCGTTTTGAAAAAAACTCTAAACAAATAGATTATTACTTTAATGTGATAAAAAGAATTAAAGAAAATAAAAAAAGTATAGGTGGAATAAGAAGATTATATAATACGGAAAAAGCAAGCAGAGTTATTAGTATGATAGTTTTATATAACTTTCCACATCTTGCAAAATTTTTATTCAAAATAAAATATAAAGGAGCAGTAAAAAATGAAAAAAATTAGTATTATAATACCTGTATATAATGTTGACCCTAAAAGATTTGAAAAAACTCTAAATTCATTAGTTAATCAAACTGTAAATGATTTTGAAGTTTGTATTTCTGATGGAGGAGAACATAAAATACCTAAAAAATTATTAGAAAAATTCGATTCAAAACTAGAAATAAAATATTCTGAATCTAAGAAAAAGTTAGGTATTGCTGATAACACAAATACAGCAATTAAGCTTGCAACGGGAGACTATATTGCATTTCTTGATCACGATGATAGAATACTTGAAAACGCAATAGAAGAAGCCGTTAAAGTTATTGATGATAAATATCCAGATGTAATATATTCTGATGAAGAAGTAGTAGATGAATATGGTAGAGTATTAAATAAGTTTTATAAACCAGATTTTAGTTATGATTTATTATATTCTCAAAATTATATATGTCACTTTTTATTAATAAAGAAAAGCGTTCACGATTTTGTTGGAAAAGTAGACTCAAAATATGATGGAGCTCAAGATTATGATTATATATTAAGAGTATGCGAAGCAACACAAGATATTTATCATATTCCAAAGATTTTATATGATTGGATATCTTGGCCTGAATCAACTGCTACCAATAGTGATGCTAAACCATATGCTCAAACAGCAGGATTGAATGCCTTGGATGCTCACCTGAAAAGAGTATATGGTAAAAAAGCAAAAGCCGTTGAAACTGAAAATTTATTTGTCTACAAACCAGAATTTGATATATTAGAAAACAAAAAGGTGGATATTATCATTCCAATGCGTGATAAATGGCCTTTAACAAAGCAATGCGTTGATAGTATATTGGAGTTAACAAAATATAAGAACTATCAAATAACTATAATAGATAATGGAAGTGTAGAAGATGCTACATTTGAATGGTTTAAAAAAGTGAAAGAGAAGAAGAATGTAAGAGTCTTAAGAGCTGATTTCGAGTTTAACTGGTCAAAATTACAAAATTTTGGGATAAAAAATTCTGATGCTGATGTTTTTATCTTTTTAAATAATGATACTATAATGGTTGATGAAAATTGGTTAACTGAATTATGTTCAAACGCCTTAAGAGATGAAGTCGGTGTTATAGGACCTTTAATGCTTTATGAGGATGGAACAATTCAACATGGAGGAATTGTTGTTGGTATGAATGACTATGCTGATCATTTATACAAAAATATGAAACCTATACATGCTGGAATCAATTTTCCTTCTCCAATGGTTGCAAGAAATGTTTTAGCTGTTACTGGAGCTTGCATGGCGATATCTAGAAAAACATTGGATAAAATTGGATATTTTAACGAAAACTTTATAATATGTGGAAGTGATGTTGAAATATGCCTACGTGCCTATGAAATGGGACTTAGAAATATATATACTCCAAACACAAGAATAATTCACTTAGAATCAAAATCAAGAGACACTTATATACCTGAAATTGATTTTAAATTATCCAAAGTATATTATAGTGAATATTGGGAAAATGGAGACCCGTTCTTTAATAAGAATTTAGATATCAATTCACCTATACCAAAAGAAAAAGGTGAAGAAACAGCAGTGTATGTTAATAATATAGGAGTAAAGACAAGAATGAAAAAATTATTGAAAAAAAGTAAAGTAATAACTTATATATATCGAAAGTTGAAAAAAACATTAAAGAAAAATCCTTTTGCAGTGAAAGTTTATCGTAAAATAAAACATTTACCAACACCAGCAAATGAACAAATAAAAAACAATAGGATAATTGTGGATTACACGATTCCAGAGATTAAAGAAATTACACCGATAAAGGGAGAAATAAATAAAAAATATCGAATTAACATATTAATACCATCTTTAAATAAAGATAAGGTGTTTGGTGGTATTTCAACAGCTATGAAGTTCTTTAATCAATTTAATGATGAAGACTATGCAAAGAGAATTATTGTTACAGATACAGCAATGAAGGATGACGACTTAGACAACTATAAAGATTATGAATTAATCGATAATTTAGAAGAAAGCAAAATAGATTTACAAGTTGTAAATATTCATGATCAAGCTAATTGTAACTTAGTTGTAACTAAAAATGACATATTCTTAGCAACAGCTTGGTGGACAGCATATAGTATAAGAAATATAATTAAATGGCAAAAAGAAACATATAAATTGAAAAAATGCCATAATCTTCTATATTTCATTCAAGACTATGAACCATATTTTTATCCATGGTCAAGTAGACAAAGCAGTGCTGAAAGTACATATCATTTAGATATTCCAACAGTAGCTATATTTAATTCTAAAGAGTTAATGGATTATTTTAATAATCACAATTATAAATTTGTTAAAAGTTATTATTTTTCTCCAATTTTAAACGATAGTTTGAAAAAACACCTTTTAGAAGACGAAGAATTACCTAGAAAAAAACAAATAGTTGTTTATGGAAGACCAAGTGTTGCAAGAAATGCTTTTGAAATAGTAGAAGAATCATTGATATTAGCATTCAAAGATAGAGATGATATTGACGAATGGAAATTTATTTCTATGGGAGAAGAACATTATGACGCTAAAATTAAAGATGACGTTACTTTAAAATCAGTTGGCAAATTAAGTTTAGATGAATATGCTTTGATGATGGAGGAATCGTATTTAGGAATATCTTTAATGGTATCGCCTCATCCAAGTTATCCACCTCTTGAAATGTCATCATTTGGCATAAAAACAATAACAAATAAATATGAAAATAAGGACATAAGTTACTTTAATGATAATATCATTTCGGTTGATTATTGTGATGCAGAGTATATATCTAAAGAAATTATTAAATTAGTTGATAATTACGATAAACTATCTAAAAAATCAAAAAAAATAATAAACAAAGATTACATTAATTCAAGCGACCAATTTGGTCCAATCATCAAGGATATAATTGCCATTAATAAAAAGGAGCAATAAGATGAAAGAAAAGACAAAAAAAAATAAAACATTGTATGCCATAGAAGTAAAAAATTTAAATAAATACTTTAATGTTTATTATGATAAAGCTAATACTTTAAAAGAAAGAATGTTATTCTTTTATAGAAACAAACATGAACAAAAGAGAGTATTTGAAAATATAAATTTAAAAATAAAAAAAGGTGAAACTGTTGCTTTAATAGGTGTAAATGGTTGTGGAAAATCAACGTTGTTAAAACTTATTTCTAAGATAATTTATCCTAACTCTGGAGAAATATTAGTAAATGGTAAAGTTGCTTCTTTAATAGAGTTAGGAGCAGGCTTTCACCCTGATTTTACTGGAAGAGAAAATATTTTCTTTAATGCTTCGATATTTGGTTTAAATAAAAAAGAAATTGAAAATAGATTAGATCAAATTATTGAATTTTCAGAACTAGGAGAAGCAATAGATGTTCCTATAAGAACTTATTCTTCAGGAATGTATATGCGCCTTGCTTTTTCAGTTGCTATTAATGTGGATGCAGATATTCTTTTGATAGATGAAATATTAGCAGTAGGGGATCAAAGATTTCAAGAAAAGTGTATGAATAAAATGCTTGAACTAAAAGATCAAGGAAAAACAATGGTGTTTGTTAGTCATTCACCACAAGCTGTAGAATTCCTTTGTGATAGAACTGTTTGGCTAAAAGACGGTGTTATAAGAATGGATGGTCTAACAAAAAAAGTATTACCAGAATATTTAAAAGAAAGTGGTGTTGAATAATGAAAGAAGTATTTCAATATAAAGAATTCTTTAAGACTTCAGTAAAAAAAGAATTTAGAGGAAAATACAAAAACTCATTTTTAGGAGTATTATGGTCATTTATAAATCCATTACTTCAAATGTTAGTTTATTCATTTGTGTTTTCTTTCATTACAAAAGCCGATATTCCTCACTTTACATCCTTCTTGGTAATTGCTTTAATACCTTGGAATTTCTTTAATTTATCTATAACTCAATGTGCTGGTTGTGTAATTGCAAATGCTGGAATTTTGAAAAAAATATATTTTCCAAGAGAAATTTTACCTATGACAATTGTTACAAGTAATTTACTTAATTTCATAATATCTTGCTTGATTATTGTAGCAGCTTTATTGATTTCTGGAATCGGTCTTTCATGGTATATAATTTTTGTTCCTTTAATTGTATTAACACAATATATATTTACATTAGCTTTAGGCTTTATTGTTTCATCGTTAAGTACTTATATAAGAGACTTAATGTATTTTATCAATATTATAATGATGTTGTGGTTCTATTTATGCCCGGTCGTATATTCTCCAGATTTAATCCCCGCAGATTATAGGTTTATTTTTGAAATAAATCCATTATTATACATCATAAATGGATATAGAGATTGTTTATACTATCAACAAATGCCTAATTTACAAGCATTAGGAATACTTGCTTTAATAAGTGTTGTATTATGTTTTATTGGATATAAAATATTTAAGAAGCTAGAGAAAAACTTCGTTGAGGAATTATAAAATGAATTCAATAAAAAAACACTTATCGAAATATATCTATGTATATTTATTTGCACTTGGATTTTTTATTCTATTATTAAGAGGTTACTATAATCTTGAAACTCCTATTATCTACGCCGAAGATGGAGATTGGATTTCACATATGTGGCAACACGGATATCTTAAAACGGCCTTTGGAGTAAGAGGTGATTATCCTGTATTTTGGTTAGCAACACTTTTAAAAATATCAGATATCTTATGCAATATATTATTTAGTGGCAATATTTCATACTTGCCATATACAATATTTTTTGTTTCAACATTTTCTTATATTTTTGTTGCTATGCTACCATATATTTTACTAAAAGATAAATTAGGTAAGAAAGCATGTTTGTTAATTTATTTGTTGATTTTATTATTACCACTTGGAAATACAAGTAATGAAATTTTGGGAAGAATATTACAAGGACACTTCTTTATGTGGTATGTCTTGTTTATTCTTTTAATATATAGATATTATAATGAAAAAGATTTGAAAAAACTGCTAGTAACTGATTGTTTTATAATTAGTTGCTTACTTACAAATCCTGTCGTGTCTGTAGAAATAGCAGGGTATATTTTATTTTCATTTTACAAAAAAATTATTAAAAAAAACACTTTTTATAATAAAAAGTATCAATTAATAATGTTTTTGACATCAGGAGTTTTGATGCTATATTTGTTTATTAGAATGATTAACTATGAAGCTGAGTCAGTGGATGTAATTATTACTTCTAATAATACAATTGAGTTTTTTGCTAAAAGTTTGCTTTATCCATTTATATTTGGAATATATGATAATCTTAATGATTGTTTATCAGTAATTTTGCTTTGTATAATGTCTGTTTACTACTATTTTGCTTATAAAAAAATGAATAAAGAAACTAAAACTATATTTATCCTAAGCATTGTATCAACATTGGCAATAACCCTAATTATGTATTTTACACGTTCTTTTTTAAGAGGATGCTTATTAGGTTATAAAACAGCAAATGTTCCAGATCGATATTTCTTATTGATGAATATATGCAGTATCTTGACTTTTAGTATTACATTAAATACATGGAATAGATCAAGATTGTTAAAATATTTTTCTATATTAATAATTTTATTAGTTGGTGTTGAATATATAAATAACCTAGAAATGATTTTTCCAAAAGAAAATAAATGTTTAGCGGTCTCTAATGTTACCTTCAAAGAAAGACTAAAAAATAGCAGTTATAATACTAAAAATGGCAATTTTGTGGTTGAGATAGATCCTTCATGGAAAATGGAAATACCTCCCTACAAAATGAAAACGTTTATGGAGGATATTTATGAAAACTAAAATGAAAAATTTAATTAAAAATTATTATATATTGATCTTGTTTTTTGTTGCTTTAGTTGTTTTTATGTTGCGTAGCTCCTTTGTATTAAATCATCCATCATTCTATGCTGAAGATGGATTATGGACAGGATTAATTTTTAATAAAGGTGCAATTTGGACTATACTTAATGCAAGACAGGATTACTATCCAATAACAATCGTATTGATGATTGATTTAGCTAAGCATTTATCTGCCATATTCTTTGGAAATGATATATCAACAATTCCTGTATTCTTATATTTCATTTCTTGTGTATTTTATAGTTTAGTTGCCATTTTACCAGTTATTACTTTAAAGAAAAGACTGAATAAGTATGCAAGATTATTCATTTATTTAGGAATTCTTTTATTACCACTTGGAACATCAACAACAGAAGTTCTTGGTAGAACTTTGCAAACACATTTTTATATATGGATAATAACTTTATGTTTATTAATTTATCGTTATGATCATAAAACAACTAATAAATTTAATATTTTTATTATAGATATCGCCTTAATCTTACTAGTTCCAACATTCCCATCAGTATTACTTATTTATGGAACATATGGGTTAATTGAAATATATAATATTATTTATCATTATTATTTTTATAATAGAGGATACAAAGAAAAGCGAATAACATTAGCTAAAACTAAAGAAATGTTTATCTGTGAACTTTCGAAATTTCACATTAAATCATTACTTATATCAGCATTTATAATATTGATTTTTGCTTTGAAAATTTTTATAAGAATGAAAAACTCTTCTATGGATTTTGGAAGCGGAATGTCTTCTAATATAATTGAGATTATTGTAAGAGCATTTATTTTTCCAATAGTTTATGGAATATATAACAATTTAAACAATCAGATATCATTGTTAATCATCATTGCCTTCATTTTATTTCTAGTTGATGGCTATTTTACGATTAAAAAAGAATCAAGAAATTTTTATATTATCTTGCTTTTAGCATATTTATCAATTGGAGTAATCACAATAACAACTAGATCATCAATAACATTATTTTTAAATAATTATCAAACATCTTATCCAGATAGATATTATATGTTAACAAATGCGATGATGTTTTTTCCAATAGGAGTAATAATATCGGACTGGCTAATTCAATCAAGACAAGGGTTAAAAATATTTGCAATGTTAATTATTTTCAGTGTTTTATTCATAGCCGTCTTTAATTATAAGAAAATATTTAGATTAGAAAAAAATGATCTTCCTTGGATTACTGAAAGAGATTTCAAATCTCAAATTATTGATAGTTACAATTCTGACAATAGAACAAATGACGGAAATTACTACATAATAGAAATAGATCCAGAGTGGGAAATGAATCTTCCAGTTAAAGTTGTAGACGATTTTGTCAAATTAAAAAATTAAGAGCTGCAATTAAATATAATATTTTTAAAATACCGACAAGTCCAAAAGTGATTGTTGGTAAAAACGATTGGTTATTTTTTAATTCTGGAACTGACGGCTTGACTGATGAAGTAGGAGATTACAATAAAACTACAAGATTTAGTGATGAAGAGTATAAATTAATTGAAAAAAATCTTGAAAGTGTTAATAAAAAAGTAAATAAACTAAAGGCTAATTTTCATTTGTTAATTCCTAATAATAAATCAAGTGTTTATAGAGAGTATATGAGTTCTTTATATAAAGTTGATGAAACAACTGATCAAAATAAAACTGAAGCTTTAATTGAAAAATTAAATAAGGATACAAATATTGATAATATATATCCGAAAGAACAATTGATAGCTAATAAGAATATTGCACCAACATACTATAGGTATGATACACATTGGAACTTATTTGGAGGTTTAATCGGTAGTCTTGAATTAATGAAAGCGCTAGAAAATAAAGACTATAATATAAATGATTACCATGTTAAGTATAAAAAGAATACTAAAGAAGATTTATTGATAATGAATCAAACTAAATCTTTGTCAAACGAATTAGAACCATATGTAGTAGAAGTTGAAGATATTGAATGTGACGAGAGTGAAGATGTAATTGAGTGTCATAATGACAATGCTCAATTTGACAAAACTATTATGCTAATAGGGGATTCATTTAGAATTGCAATGGTTAAATCTTTATCATCTATTTACAAACATGTAATCATAGTTTATGTTCCTTATTTTAAAAGTGAATATTTAACCAAATATGGTAAATTAGATGGAGTAGTGTATGAAGTTGTAGAAAGAAACACATATCAATTATTTACAATAGATAATTTCTTTTAGAAAATATACATAGCAATATGTATATTTTTTTTATAATATGGTTTATTTGTTTTTATTATGCTTGATACCAAAACCAATAAAAGATATAATTAACGTAAGGAGTGAATTTATGAAAGATAAGATTTTATTATTTATACCAGGGTACAACTGTGAAAAACAAGTTGTAAGAGTTTTAAAACAGTTGGATAAAAAAGTTATGAAGTATATTAACGAAATTATTTTTGTTAATAATAGAAGTACAGATAATACTGAAAAGGTTGTACTTGAATTTAAAAAAGAAAGTGGCTTGCCAATAAAAGTTTTAAGAAATGATGAAAACTATAATTTGGGTGGGTCTCATAAAGTAGCATTCAATTATGCATTAGAAAACAAATTTGATTATGTAATCGTTTTACATGGTGACGATCAAGGGGATATTCATGATTTATTACCATATCTAGAAAATAAAGAATACCAAAAATATGATTGTATCTTAGGATCGAGATTTGAAAAAGGCTCAAAATTAAAAGGATATTCTAAATTTAGAACTTTTGGAAATAGAGTGTTTAATATTATTTTTTCAATAAGTGTTGGAAAAAGGATTAGTGATCTAGGATCAGGATTAAATATGTATAATACGAAGATTTTTGAAAATAATTTTTATCACAAGTTTCCAGATAAATTAACTTTTAACTGCTGCATGCTATTTGCGATGAGTTATTATAAACACACTTATAAATTTATACCTATAACATGGAGAGAGGATGATCAAGTTTCTAATGTTAAGATGTTCAGTCAAGCAAAAGTTACTTTAAAAATTGCCATGAAATATTTTTTCAATCACAAATATGTTTTATCTGAATTTAGAGAAAAACCAATTGAAAAATATACTGCAAAAGAAATAAAAAAATAAGGAGATAAAATAATATGAAAAAAAATAAAATACATTTAATTATGCCAATGGGAGGAGCAGGATCTAGATTCTTTAAAAATGGATTTGTAATGCCAAAACCATTAATTGAAATAAATGGTTATCCTTTCCTTTATTGGGCTACTTTATCAATAAGCAAATTTGTTGATGTAGAAGATATTACTTTTGTTGTGTTAAAACAACACATAGAAGAATTTAAAATAGATGAGGTTATAAAAAAATATTTCCCAGAAGCTAAAATAGAAGTTATACCAGAACTTTTAAATGGAGCTGTATTAACCTGTATGCATGGTGTTCAAAGTATCAATGATGATTTACCAATTATATTTAATGACTGCGATCATATGTTTACTTGCAAAGATTTCTATTCATTCTGTGAAAAAGGAATCTTTGATATGCCAGATGGAGCTTTATTAACTTTTGAATCAAGTGATCCAAAATACTCATTCTTACAAATGGATGAAACAGGCAATGTTATACACACAGTAGAAAAACAAGCTGTAAGTACTCATGCTATATGCGGTGCTTACTACTTCAAAAATAAAAAAACTTTCTTGGAATGTGCCAATGAATATTTAGATAAATGTAACTATAGTGAATACTATGTAAGTGGAGTATACAATATTATGGCTGAACATAATATGCGTATTGATAACTTCACTTGTGATATGCATTTACCATTTGGAACACCAGATGAATATTATGCTGCAGAAAAATCAGATGAATTTGAGAGGATGCTTAAAAAATGATTTACTTAATTATTGCAATTGCTTTTATTTCTTTAGCTCACATGGCAAAAATTTTAAGACAAAAGCAATTTATTGAAATTTATGAAAAACCTAAAGATAAATATTTAATGCAAGGATTATCTATTGGATATGCTTTAAATTTAATTTTTCCGTTAAAACTTGGAACAATTTTTAGAATTATATATCCAGGTAAAAAAATGAAAAATGGTGTATCATTTTCTTGTGCTACAATTATTATAGATGTTATTTTAGACTTTTTTACAGTTGGAATAATTTATTTGATAATGACACTTTTCAAAGTGCCAGTAACAGAAAATTTAATTCATTATGCCGTAATCGGACTAATTTTAATTATTTCTTTTATAGCTTTTGAAATATTAAAAAAATATATTAAAAAGATTGTTCTTCATATATCTTCAATTTTTAACGAAAAAATTCAATTGAAAATATTAAAAACATCTTGGTATACAATTGCCAGTTCAAAAGATATGATTAAAAGAATAAATAAGCAAAAATTAATATTTTATACAATAATTCCTTGGGGACTTTATTGTTTATCGTATTATTTCTTAGGATTATATCTATCAACGAAAGCAGTGCCAATTAGTTTTGTTGATGTATTTAATATGTTCTATTCAATGGGAGGACTTATAACTCCAACAATATTAAATATTATAAAAGTAGTTGGTAACTCCAATACTATAATGATTTTATTATACGTTATTGTACCAATTGTTATCATCTATGCATTTTCATTCTTTTATAAAAATATAAAAGATGATAATAAAAAATATATTGAAATATTACCTCATAATAAACATCAAGACCAACTATCTTTCCTAGAAGGATACTTTTCTGGAGAAAAAAGAGATTATTATAAAAATTACATTGAACTTAATGAAGATGTTGCAATAATTGAAGACTATTCTGCTGGTTCTAATGCAACAACAATGTTATGCAGTAAGGATGGAAAATTATTTTATCGAAAATATTCTTTTGGAAAAGATGCCGATAAACTAAAAGATCAAATCGATTGGATACATGCTCATGAGAAAAAGTTAACTCTAACAAAAATATCTGATGAATACTACAAAAAAGGAGTTTGTTGCTATGATATGCCATACGTATCAGATGCTGTAACATGCTTTAATTATGTTCATACAACTCCATTTAAAGAAGCATGGAATACAATAAAGCAAGCATTGGATGACATTGATAAAAACTTGCATACAGTAAATAAAAGAAAAGCTGATAAAGAAACTATTGAAAAGTATTGTGATACTAAAGTATTAAAGAATATTGAAAAAATTGAAAACGGTGAATATATTAAGCCACTTCTAAAATATGATTATATTTATATAAATGGTAAAAAATATCCAAATTTAAATCACTTTAAAAAATACTTAAATAAAGAATATTTATATGAGGTATTTAAAAATGATAACTATTCAGATATTCACGGAGACTTTACAATCGAAAATATTATTTGTATAAAAAATAGTAAATCTAAAAAGAACTTCTATATAATTGATCCTAATACTGGAAATTTACATGATTCACCATATCTAGACTACGGTAAATTACTTCAATCTATTCATGGTGGTTATGAGTTTTTAATGAATACTAAAAAAGTATCTTATCATGATGATAAAATAGAATTTTTATTTGCTAAATCATCTACTTATTACAAACTATTTGATGAAGTAGTCAAATATTTAGAAAAGAAATTTGGAGAAGAAGGGATAAAAAGTATTTTTTATCATGAAATTATCCATTGGTTAAGACTAATGCCATATAAAATCGAAAAGAATGCTGAAAGGTCATTACTATTCTATGCAGGATTAATAATGGTTGCATCTGATGTAGAGGAAAGGTTTGAAAGATAATGAAACTAGCAATATTTGACATGGATGGAACTTTATATAATACCAATGACGTTAATTACTTTGCTTATAAAACAGCATTAAATACATTTGGTGTCGATCTTGATTATGATTATTATTGCAATTATTGTAACGGAAGACATTATAAAGTTTTTATTCCGCCACTTGTTGATAATGACGAAGAGAAAATAGAAGAAGTACATAAAATAAAAAAAGATGCTTATTCTAAATATTTAGATAAAGTAAAAGTAAATGAAAGACTTTTTGATATTATAAGACTAATAAAAAGCGAATATAAAATAGTTCTTGTAACAACAGCTTCTAAAAAAAATACTGAAGAGATACTTAAATATACAAAAAAAATAGAGCTATTTGATGATATCATAACTGCTGATGATATATCAAAACCAAAACCAGATCCTGAGGGATTTAACTTAGCTATTCAAAGGTTCAATGTTGATCCTAAAAATGCAATTATATTTGAAGATGCTGAAGTAGGGATTGAAGCGGCTAGAAAAACAGGTGCCTCAGTTTTTGTGGTAAACAAGTTCTAAAGGAAAATAGCTATGAAGAAAAGAATGATAATAAAAAACGCGAATAATATTTTTGCAAAATTTTGGAATTTTTGTTGGGAGATATATTATAAAAATCCAGAAATTTGGAACTATTTAATTGCTGGAGCTTTTGGAGTAGTAGTTAGTATAGTATGTTTTTATATTCCAAGAAAATTTGGACTAGGTGTATTAGAAAGTAACATTATTTCATGGGTTATTGGAGTAATATTTGTCTATGTTACAAATAAGATATTTGTATTTAATTCTAAATGTGAAAACAAAAAGGAATTAATAAAAGAATTTTTACAGTTTATTGTAGCAAGATTACTAACTTTAGCAATTGAAACATTTATTCTTTATTTAATGATTGATGTAGTTCATTTAGGAGACTTAATATCAAAAACTTTTGCTCAAATAGTTATAATAATAATAAATTACATACTTAGTAAGTTTATCATTTTTACTAAAAAGTAACTTTTTAAATTATTAAAGCGAGATTAATAAGCTTATTTAAAGTTGAAAAATTCTAAAAAAAATTATAATATATTGATGATATATTATATTTTTTTTACTTAATTGGAGGAAGTGTTATGGAGTGTATTAACAAAATGTATGAGAGGTTTAAAGATATAGTCGTTAAGGTATTTACATCTAAATTTTTATATCTTTCTATATCTATAATTTGTATTATAGTTTATTACTATAATCTACTTGTAAATAATATTAAAGGATTAAAAATAAAGAATTATGATTATTATGTATGGTTTATTATTATTCTAGGTTTATTGGTTATTGCCTCCATAATAATATATTATATTTTAAAACATACTGATTTAAAAATATATAAGAAATATTTCTTGGTAGCTATTATCTTATCAAGTTTTTATGTTTTTACACCTCCAATGTTTACTCAAAGTGATGAAACATTTCATTATATACGAGCTTATCAAATAGCTGATGGTCATTTAATATCCAAATATGATTCTAAAGGTAGGGGAACTGACAAACTTCCTAAAAGTATAAAAACAACTATTTTTGATGATAAAGACAAATATCCTGAATACCGTACTTATGCGGATACAGATAAAGCATTAGGTATAAAATTGGATAAAAATGTTAAATCAAAAACTTATATTCACTGCGCAAGTTATGTGTTTTTAGATTATATTCCAGCCGTTATTGGAATGAAAGTAGGAATGCTTTTAAATTTAAGTCCATATGTTATTGGCGTTCTTGGAAGACTTACTAATATGATTATTTGTACTCTTATTTTTGCTTTGGGCTTAAAAAGGCTTCCATATGCTAAAAAAACAATGATGATTCTACTATTATGTCCAGTAGTTTTAGCATACACTTCGTCAATAAGTGCTGATACTGTTATAAATTCGGTATCGTTCTTATTTATTGCAACTATTTTAATGCATATAAAAGCAAAGAAACAATTAAGTATAAAAGATTATATTGAATTAATTTTAATGATTATTATTATATCCGTTTGTAAAACAACGTATTTACCATTAATTGGTTTAATAATATTGCTACCAAAAGAAAACTTTGGTTCTATAAAGAGAAGAAGCTTATCTATAGTTTTATTAATCATTCTTGGACTTGTATCAAGTATCACATGGATGAAAGTTGGTGGAATAAGTATTGCTTCTGAAGTAGGAAATCATAACTTTATTGAAACTATTGTTATTTATCTTAATAAACTTATAAATACGATATTTAATGAAGGATTATCATACATCCAAAATATATTTGCAGGTGATTATTTCTATCAAAGACAAGTTACGCCAGCAGGAATACTTCCAATTATATATTTGTTTATTTTTATCTTTTCATATTTAACTGAAGAAGCAAATGTAAAAATTGAAAAATTCTATAAAGTAGTTGCAGGCTTAATCGGAGTTTTAATATTCTTGCTTATTATGTATGCTTTATATGCAGCAGCTCAAAAGAATAAAACAATGTTTATTTATGGTGTTCAAGGAAGATATTTTATTCCAATTATGTGGCTTGCACCAATATTTATAAATAAACAAATACTAAAATTAAAAAACACAAATGTTTTCTTTGTTGCCAGTGTTTTGATAAACATTTCCATAATTCTTACTATATATGTTTCTTTTATAGGATAATTTGGTATAATAAAAATAGATTGAGAGGATTAGTTGTATGAAAAAGAATCCAAAAGTGTTATTGATTATACCGGCATATAACGAGGAAAAAAACATTCTTACAGTATATAAAAATATATGTGATTACAATAAAAAAGCTAAAACTAAACTAGATGTTGTATTTATAAATGACGGAAGCATTGATGCTACAGAAAAAATATTATGTGAAAACAATATCAATCATATTAAATTGATACAAAACTTAGGAATAGGCGGAGCCGTTCAAACAGGATATAAATATGCTTTATATAATGATTATGATATCGCTATACAATTTGATGGAGATGGACAACACAACGTTAATTATGTTGAAGCATTAATTAAACCGATATTAGAAGAAAATGTTGATATGACAATTGGATCAAGATTCATCGATTCTTCATCAAGTGAATTTAAGTCGTCATTTTTAAGAAGAGTAGGAATAAAACTGATTTCATCATGTATTCATTTTAAAACTAGAGTTCGTATATATGATACAACAAGTGGGTTTAGAGCAGCTAACAAAAACGCTATCGCGATGTTTGCAATTCATTATCCACTTGAATACCCAGAACCAATATCTTCTGTAGATGTTATCTTAAGTGGCATGAAAATAAAAGAAGTTCCTGTAAGTATGAACGAAAGACTTGCCGGTAAATCATCTATAAACTCATGGAAAAATATCTATTATATGGTAAACGTTGTCTTATCAATCCTTTTAAGAAAGAAGGGAAAATAATGAGTATTAAATTAAGAATTGCTTTACTTATATTTTCAATTATATGGTTAGTTATAATCTTAAATCTTTTAAAAAGAAATAAATTACCAATAAAATATTCCTTAGTTTGGATTATTGCTATATGTGTACTTCTTATAATTTCTCTAGTTCCATTTATCCTAGAGTTCTTTGCTAAGTCATTTGGATTTTTAACGATGGCTAATTTAGTTATAGGTATTATGATAACACTTCTTTTAGGAATAACTTTAATTCTTACAGTTATCATATCTCAACAAAAGAAACAAATAACGATGCTTATTCAAGAAGTTTCGATTATTAAAGGTGCTAAAGATGGAAAATAGAAAAAAAGATTTTATTTGGAATTTTATTGGTTCATCAATTAACTCTTTTAATTCCCTTTTTTTTATGATTGCAATTAATCACATAAATTTAAAAAGTGAAGCAGGAGTTTTTACATTTGCTTATTCCTTAATATGCTTATTTTTTATTCTTTCAACGTTTTATAATCGTGTATATCAAATAAGCAATTATGAGAAATACACACCTAAAGACTTTATTGATTTTCGTATACTTACAAGTGTTTTAACTATTATTATAGTAACCATTTTTGCATTTATAAATAACTATAATTTCTTTAAAATAGGGGTAATTTTACTAATATGTTTATTTAGAATGATCGAATCGATAAGTGATGCTGTTTATGGGATATTACAAAAAAATAATCAATTATATAAATCAGGAATATCACTTACTGTTAAGGGAGTAGTTGGAATTATCGCTTTTGTGATTACGGATTTACTAACAAAGAGTATCTTGATTTCATTAGTAAGTTTAATAATTATAAATGCTTTACTTTTCTTCATTTATGATATAAAAAATGCTAAAGAGTATATTTATGGAATATTTAATTTTGATAATTTAAAAAAGATATTAAAAGATACTTTACCAATATTTATTTATTCTTTTCTAGCGATGTATGTAGCTAATTCAAGCAAGTATATACTTGATTATTTTGATACAGCGGAAGCTCAAAATATTTTTGGAATAATATTCATGCCATCAACAATAATTGGATTATGTTCAAGTTATATAGTTGTACCAATAATAACAAGTTTAAACAACTTATTTAAAAATAAAAATATAGATAAATTTAATAAAGTGGTAAGAAATATGATGCTTTCTTTAATATTTATTGGTGTTCTTGCTTGTCTTTGTGGACTAACAATTGGAATTCCTGTACTTAATATCATGTATGGAATAAATTTAAATGCTTATCGAATTCATTTAGTAATTGTTCTTATAGGAGCAACATTTTATACACTTGCAAATGTCTATTCACAAGTACTAGTTTTATTAAATGTTCATAAAGAACAAACTATAATATATTTAATTATGACAGTTGTATCAACTATTATTTGTTATGTGTTGATAAGTGCTTTTAAACTCACTGGTGCGATATATGCATATCTCATATTTATGGCAATTTTATTGATAATGTATTTATTTTTGTATTATAGAACTTTGAACAAATATAAAAGGAATTGATTTTATGAAATTAGTAAGTATTAATACAGTATGTAATGGGTCAACTGGTAAAATCATGGGTAGCATTTCAAGAGAAGCAAGAAATGATGGCTTTGAAGTGTTTTGCATTTATGGAAGAAGAAAAGGTTATACTGATATACCTTGTAAAAAAATAGGGGGACCTTTTTCTTTTCTTTATCATGTATTTATAACAACTATCTTTGATGCTCATGGTCATGGTTCATATTTTAAAACGAAAGAGTTAGTTCGTGAATTAAAAAAAATCAATCCTGATATCATTCATCTACATAATATTCATGGTTATTACATCAACTATAAAATCTTATTTGACTATTTAAGAAATGAATATCAAGGAAAAATATTTTGGACTTTACATGATTGTTTACCAATGACTGGCCATTGTGCATATTTTGACTATATCCACTGCGATCGTTGGAAGATGGGATGCCATGACTGTCCAAATAAGAAAAAATATCCCATAAGTTTAGTTTTTGATCGTTCAAAAAAGAATTATGAAGAAAAGAAAAAATTATTTGCTGATCCTAGAATAACTATCATAACACCGTCAATTTGGCTTCAAGATATTGTATCTAAGTCATTTTTAAAAATATGTAATGTAAAGACAATAAATAATGGAATTGATTTAGAAATATTCAAACCTAAAAAAGATGAAACTATTTATGATAAATACAATATTCCTAAAGATAAAAAAGTCATTTTAGGGGTAGCAAGTATTTGGGAGAAACGTAAAGGATTTGACGATTTTTTATCCTTAGCTGATAAAATAAGTGATGAATATGTTATAGTCTTAGTAGGCTTAAATGATAGACAAATAAAAGAAGTAGAAAACTATAGGAATATAATCCCTATAAAAAGAACGGAAAATCAAGTTGATTTAGCCACTCTTTATAGCCTTTCTTATTGCCTTTTAAATCCAACATATGAAGATAATTACCCAACAGTAAATATTGAAGCTCTTGCATGCCATACAAGAGTGGTTTGTTATGATACTGGAGGTTGTGTGGAACAAGCTAAAAACAAGAATGTCTATCTAATAAAAAAACAAGGTAAAGAAGAAAATATTAAAAATATTTTAAAGACAATTTATTCACTTAAAGAATATCAAGAATATGATACATCCCTTTATAGTGATAAACTCTTTGCTAAAAAAATTATTGAAGAATATAGAAAGTAGTTGGTTTTATGAAGGTCCTATATTATACAAATATACCTGCACCTTATCGAGTAAAATTTTTTAATCAATTAAGTAAACATGTTGATTTAACTGTTTTATTTAATGGAGATAAATCAGAATCTTATCGTAATAAAGAATGGTTTAAAAATAATAACTTTGAATTTGAGTTTATAAATCTAAAAAAAATTGCTTTATTTCAATTGAATAAACTTCTTAATGAAAACAATTATGATGTTGTAATAATCGGAACATATGCTAATATGAATGGAGCAATTTTAAATATTTTACTTAGACATAAAAATATTAAATTCTTTTTAAATGCTGATGGTGGAGTAGTTCCTAAAAAGGAAACATTTATTTCTAAATATTTAAAAACAAAATTTATATCAACCGCATCATATTATCTAAGTACTGGAAAAACAACTAATGAATATCTTTTAAATTATAAAGCTCGTTTAGAAGATATTTATATTTATCCCTTATCATCTATTGAAAAAAGCGATGTTTTATTACTTCCAATGAAAATGGAAGAAAAACTTAAGCTAAGAAAATCTGCTGGATATAACTATAAAAGATTATTTGTAAGCGTTGGTTCATTTATTGAAAGAAAGGGCTATGACCTATTTTTAAATTCTCTTTTAATTAACAACAACGAAAGAAATGGTTATATAATCATTGGTGGTGGAGAAGAAAAAGAAGACTACGAAGACTTTTTAAAAGAACACAATATCAAAAATGTGCATTTTATTGATTTTTGCGATAAAGAAAAAGTATTTGAATATTATAAGATGAGTGATGTATTCTTTTTTCCATCAAGAGAGGATATTTGGGGACTTGTAATCAATGAGGCTATGAGCTGTGGGTTACCAGTAATTGCAACTTTTGAAACAGCATCAGCTAGAGAAGTATTTAAAAAAAGTCAACTTTACCAATGTGATAATATTCGTGCACTTTCTAAAAAAATAAATGAATATTCATTAAAAAGTGCCTTGGATCTTTATAAAGAAGGATTAAACAATTTAGAAATAAGTTCTAAGTATACGATTGAAAACATGGTTGATAAACACTTAAAAATATTTGAGGAGGTAAAAAAACGTGAAAAGAAAAATTAGTATTATAACAGTTTGTTATAACTCCGCATCAACAATTGAAGATACGATAAAATCCGTTTTAGCTCAAAAATATGATACCTATGAGTATTTAATAATTGATGGATTAAGTAAAGATAACACATTAGATATCGTAAAAAAGTATGAAAGTAAATTTAAAGGAAAAATGAAAGTTATCAGTGAAAAAGATAAAGGTTTATATGATGCGATGAATAAAGGAATAAAACTTGCAACTGGGGATATTATTGGTATTATAAATTCCGATGATGTTTTGATTGATGAACATGTTTTTGAAAAAATTAATAGTTCTTATACCGATGAAACTGATGTTTTATATGCTAATCTAATCTATTGTGATTCTACACTAACTCATCCAATAAGAGATTATATAAGTGGTAAAAGGAAGAAAAATGAATGGTGTCCGGCACATCCAACTATGTATATAAAAAGAAGTGTATTTGATAAAGTTGGTTTATACAACTTAAATTATAAAGTGTCATCTGATTATGATATGATGGTAAGAATTAATAAAGAAAATTTTAATTTTACTTATTTAAATGATTATTTAGTTTTAATGCGTTTGGGTGGAGTAAGCAATGGTTTAAAAGGATATGTAAACAATTTTAAAGATGCATATATGATTTTAAAGGACAATAATATTTCACTTCCATTTCTTAGAACATTAAAAAGAAGTTTAAAAACTGTTTTCCAATATTTAAGAACATATTTTAACAAGCCAAAAATTGACTTAACAAATAATAAATAGCAACGAAAAAATCGTTGCTATTTATTTGAGTTGACATAAATATACCGAATATGTATAATATTTTTACGAAAAAAGCGTAATAATATAGTATAATTATTGTAAGGGGAGATAGAATATGTTATTAGAGTTTAAAGTAAATAATTTTAGAGTTTTTAAAGATAAAAATGTCTTTTCTATGTATAAAAATCAAAGTAATGCGTTAAATGATACTTTAATTGAAGTTAAAAGAAATCGTGAACATTTTTCTTTGCTACCAGTAAAAGTAATATATGGAACTAATGCATCTGGTAAATCCAGCATATTGTTAGCAATAGATCTATTGAAAAAAATATTGTTAAATAAAACCTTGATTTCTAACGATAAAGATAGTATTTATCAAAATTCATTGATCTATCATTTTATTCATGATGATAAAAAGTATAACGAACCAATTTCGTTTTATATATCATTTCTTAATAATGCTAAATACGAGTATGAGTTAAAAATATCAAAAGACGATAATCTTGCTGCGAAAGTGGCATACGAGAAACTAACATATAATAATGTTGTTATTTTCAAAAGGATCGATAATATAGTTGCATATAATCCTTCTAGAAATAAAGAATTTAATAAATACATTGCATTAGATGATGCTTATATAAAAATGAGCGAAACTCTTCTTAAGGATAATTTAAATGATACTTCTGTATTTACTCAATGGTTCAATTTAAGTAAAGAAATAATGGACGATTTTAATGAGTATGTTTATAAAAAACTATTCATTTATTTTAATATGAATCAGATAAAAATTTTACCTGGAATTTTAAGGGAAGATGATTCAACAAAAATTGTAAATGATGTGTTATTTAGAATGGTAAAGGAAGCTGAATTTGGACCACAAGAAATATATTTTAGTCGTTCTGATAAAAATTCAAATGAAGTAGAACTGAGAGCTAAGTATAATACTCCGGAAAATTTTGAAGTAACATTGCCATCATATCTAACTGAATCTGATGGTACAATAGACCTAGTTTATTTTCTTTTTCCATTCATGAATGCGATTATAACAGGTGGTGTATTGTTTTTTGACGAACTTGATGCATCACTTCATCCAGAAGTAATGGCTGCAATAATAAAATGTTTTGAAAATCCAAGTGTCAATAAAAAGGGAGCTCAATTAATTTTTACGACTCACAATCCAGTATATTTAAACAAAAACTTATTTAGAAAAGATGAAATAGTTTTTGTTGAAAAAGATAAAAAAGATTATTCATCTTCTATATTCACTTTAGCTGATGTTGAAGCTAGGTCTGATGGCTCATATCTAAAAAAATATTTAGAAGGAAAATATATTGAATTTGCCAATATTGATTTCTCAGAAATAATGAAAGATATCATGAAATAAATTTATTGATAAGGTATGAGTATGCATAGAGAAAAAATTACTTATTATGGATCTTATGAAGGATTACAAGAAAAGAAATATTTAGAACGATTGAAATTTCTTATCTCTCAGAATGAAGAGTCAAAATATGATGTATCATTTATGTTAAAGAATTGTTCTGGAGGTTCTCCACTTGATATCTGTACATATGCTTTAAGAACTATCACATTTTCCGATATTGCCAAATTAAAAAAAGAAGAAAGGATAATCGCGATATTTGATTATGATTTTAAAGATGAAGAATTTGTTAAAGCAAACGAGTATTGTTTGAAAAACAATATAGTAAATGCTTATACAAATGTTAATTTTGATCTTTTTCTTTTATTACATAGAAAAAGTTATAATAAACAAATTTATACCAATGATGGATATAAAGAGGCTTTATGCAAATTGTTTAATCTTCCTCCTAAAAGTGATATTAAAGACGAAAAGATAATCGATAAAATTATGAGTCAAATAACATTAGAAGACGTTATAAATGCTATAAAAATGGCTAAAATTATTTGCAAAAAAGCAGAAAATTCTGGGAAAGAGTTTAATAAATTAGTTGGACATTATGAACAGCCGTATTTAAGAATTCATCTTTTTATTGAAAAAGTTTTAATTAGATGTGGCATTTTATAAAAAGTAGATGATAACATCTATTTTTTTTGTTATAATTAACTAAAGGATGATGATTCATGAAAAAGAAAAAAGTCTTATTTGTTTCTAGTATTGGTGGACATTTAACTCAATTACTAGAATTGAAACCTTTATTTAAGGATTATAATTATTTATTAGTAACTGAAAAATCAGATGTAACACTTAATTTAAAAGATAAATATAACGTGGTGTTTTTCAAATATTGTAATAAGAAAAACTTTTTAAAATACTTTTTTATAAATGTATTAAATGCCTTTCATTCAGTATTTTTATTTTTTAAATTTAGACCAGATGTAATTGTAACCACAGGTGCAAATACATGTGTGCCTTTATGTTATATGGGTTTTATCTTTAGAAAAAAAGTCATTTATATTGAATCATTTGCTAAACAAGAAGGAAAAACTTTATCAGGAAAACTTGTTTATCCAATTGCAACTCATTTCATAGTTCAATGGGAATCGATGAAAAAATATTATCCTAAAGCTATATATATAGGAGGTATTTATTAATGATATTAGTAACACTTGGAACTCAAGATCAAAAGTTTTATAGACTTTTAGATTGTATTGAAAAATCTAAAATAAAAGATGAAATAATCGTTCAAGCCGGAGGTTCATCTGATTATGTAAGCAAGAAAATGAAAATCTTAAAATTTATAAATTATGATGAGATGAATAAACTTATAGATGAAGCAGATTTAATAATAACTCATGGAGGAACAGGAAGTATTTTAACTCCATTAAAAAAAGGCAAAAAAGTAATCGCGATGGCTAGATTAGAAAAATATGGTGAACATATAAATGATCATCAAAAAGAAATAGTTTCCCTTTTTAAAAAAGAAGGATATATTTTAGAATTATATGATAACACTAATTTAGATGATTTAATAAAAGAAGCTGAAAAATTTAAAGTAAGAAAATATGTAAGTAATACAGATAATTTCATCTCAGAATTAAAGAAATTAATTGATAATTAGAATGCAGTAGATGCATTCTTTTTGTTCACAAAAGATGTAAACTTTGTGTAAATCCACCGAATTGACTTGAAAATCGGGGGGTATTATAAAATGGAATAGTAGAAAAGGTAGGTAAAAATATGAGAAAGAAAACTATGATTATAGTAGTGGTTATTTTAATATCAATTGGATTTGCAGCAGTCTCAACAACATTAATAATAAACGGTTCTACTAAGGTAAGTGAAAATCATGAAGATTTCTCTGTAATCTTCACTGAAGCAAGCTTAGATGGAAAGGATGTATATTCAACAGCAGTAGATGAAACAAAGAAAATAATTACATTTACAACAAGTGAATTAAAAACATTAAATCAAACAAGTATACTAACATATGAAGTAACAAATAATTCAAGCAATTATGATGCAAATGTAACAGTTACAT
>OIYG01000771.1_pt1 | contig 28301 bp, 31 predicted proteins | sample 1587861 | NCBI WGS metagenome assembly OIYG01 (sample SAMN03283272) | human gut metagenome | biome: human-associated habitat; material: feces | host: Homo sapiens | place: Peru | collected 2012 | reverse complement strand
ACTCGAACCTATGACCCCTTGCTTGTAAGGCAAGTGCTCTAACCAACTGAGCTAAGCATCCAAATACATATACGTGAGAACGTATATAAATATATCAGTATTTTTAAAAATTGTCAAGTAAGTTTTAAGAATTTTTGTTAAACTCTTCCATTTTTTCTTCAATCCACCCTGGCAAAGCCGATTTAAGAAGATAAAAACCAAAAACAGTTTCTTTTATTTTTTTTCTTTTTTGCTCTATAATTTTATCATTAAGTCCCTTTGCAGACAATCTTAACTGATTATGTTTTTCGGGTATTGATACTATCTTTACACTTATTACATCGCCTATATTTAAATAATCTGTAACATCACTTACATATTTTTCTGTTATTTCAGATATATGAATAAGTCCACTGTAATCCTCATCTAGTGATGCAAATGCTCCATATTTTTCTATAGCACTTATTTTTGCACTTACAATATCCCCTTCCTTATATTTTTTCATATTTAGCACCTTCCAAAATAATTATAACACATGTTTTATATACTTTACAATTTTTCTTTACTTAGAAGGGTCTTGGTTGTATAATTAGTTTGGTGATACACATGAAAGTAGAAAATAAAATAATTGAAATAATAGAAAAAATAAGACCTTTTTTAAATCAAGATGGTGGTGATGTTAGCTTTGTCAAATTTGAAAACGGAATTTGCTATGTAAAATTAAGTGGTGCATGTGCAGGATGTATGTTTGCTGATATGACACTTCAAAATACCGTTGAAGAAATGCTAATATCTGAGGTGCCAGAGGTTATAAAAGTAATGAATATCGAAGAAGCTTAAATATGGCTTCTTTTTATTATCCATTCAACTTCTGGAATATATTTACCATATAACTTTGTTAAAAATAAATATACATTTGTTAAAAATATTTCATAATCATCAGCTTTTTTAATTATTTTATCGATTAAAACTTCTTTTAAATCTTTATTTACTATTTCGTCATATAAATCAAAAAAATAAGACGGATATAAGAGCCTACCAAAAAAAAGCAAAGCTTCCTTATAACTTAAATAGTTATTTTGAAAATATTCTAAAACTTTAAAATAAGCATTTTTACCATTAAAAAAAACAGACTTAATATATTCACAAACATCTCTTATCCTAAAATCATATATATATCTTAACGGATTATATAATTCATATAAATTATCATTTAATCCAATTCTTTTATGGCATATACCCATTAATGTTATATCTTCTAATTTAGAAATTTCTTTAATGTATTGTATGGCATTTTCTGCAAGTCCTATATAATAATTTGCATAATTACACAAATTTGGATATTTTTTTCCTATTTCACCTATTTGTATTTCAAAGTAATCATTTTTTGCTTCCCATAAGTTTATCCAATTACTTCTGTCTAATACTTTATCACATTTTATTGAAATAGAATTATTATTAATATAACACACATCAGACAAATTTATTCGTGCATTTAAATTGACATATAACTCCATCAAAACATAAGAAACTCCATTTACATAGGTAATTATATTATTTTCTTTATTTAAGATTATTTCATGAACTAAAATATTTTTTTTGATCATTTGCTTATTTATATCATATAAACACTCTAAATCACTTTCTGGCCTTTTAAGACGTTCTAATACATAATTGTTATTAGAATACTCAAAAAAATATTTATCGTCTATATAACTAATTGTATCAGGGTGCAAATCATAGTAATATGATAATATATTTTTCATAAAAGGCCTCCTTAATAAATAATATGAAAAAAACAATAAACATATGTTTATTGTTTTTACTTAGCTTCTTCTACCGCTCTAGTTTCTCTTATTACAGTTACCTTTACTGTTCCTGGGTATTGCATCTCTTTTTCAATTCTAGTTTTTATATCACGTGCTGTTTTATAGCTTCCTAAATCATCAACCTTATCTGGTTTAACAATTACTCTAAGTTCTCTACCAGCTTGCATTGCATAAGCTTTATCAACACCATCAAAATCAGTTGCAATTGATTCTAATTGTTCTAAACGTTTTACATAATTTTCTAATGAATCATTTCTAGCTCCTGGTCTTGCTGCTGACAAGCTATCAGCTATTGCTACTAAAACAGAAATAACACAATTTGGTTTTTTATCTCCATGGTGAGATTCTATTGCATTTAATACAACTTTGTCTTCGCCATATTTTTTTGCTATATTTGCACCTATTTCAACATGACTACCCTCAATTTCAAAATCAATTGCTTTTCCGATATCATGAAGTAGTCCAGCACGTTTTGCAAGTGCTACATTTTCTCCTAATTCAGCGGCCATAATACCTGCTAAATGAGCAACTTCTTTAGAATGTTTTAATGCATTTTGTCCATAGCTTGTTCTAAAATTTAATTTTCCTAAAATAGTAACTAATTCTGGATCTAGTTTTGTAATCCCAAGTTCGAACATAGCTTCTTCACCATATTCTCTTATTTTGATATTTAATTCTTTGCATGTTTTATCATATAATTCTTCTATTCTAGATGGATGTATTCTACCATCTTTAATTAAAGCTTCTATTGTTTGTCTTGCAATTTCTCTTCTTAAAGGATCAAAACTTGATAAAACTATGGCTTCAGGTGTATCATCTATTATAAGATCAACTCCAGTTACAGCTTCTATTGTTCTTATATTTCTTCCTTCTCTACCAATTATTCTACCTTTCATATCATCATTTGGTAAATTAACTACACTTACAGTTTGTTCATTAGTAACATCTGATGCATATTTTTCCATTGATTCAACAAGTAAATTTTTTGCTTTTTTATCAACTTCCATTTTAGCATCTGCTTCTTTTTCCTTTATGAACGCTGCTATTTCTTTACTCATTGATAATTCAACTTGTTTCATTATTTCTTCTTTTGCTTGCTTTTTTGAAAAACCAGATATTTTTTCTAATTTTTCTATTTGCTCTTTAATTACATTTTCTGCTTTTTCTTCTAATTTTTGAATGTCTTTTTGTTTTTTTATAATACTATTTTCTTTTTCGTCTAGCATTTGCTCACGATTTTGAAGTAAACCATCACGTCTATCTATACTACTTTCACGTTGCAATAAACGCTCTTCATTAGATTTTATTTCTTCTTTCTTTTCTTTTATTTCTTTTTCTGTTTCTAATTTTAGTTTATAAGTTTCTTCTTTTGCTTCTAAAAGAGCATCACGTTTTGCTTTTTCTGCTTCTTTTTTTGCTTTTTCTATTATGCTAGATGCTTTATATTGTTCACTTTTCTTTTTTAGTGACATTATAATAAAAGCAATTATTGCTCCAACAAATAATCCAACTATTAGAAGTAAAACAGGAATTAATACATTTCCCATTTTATTTCCTCCTTATTTTGTATAATAGATATACACTTATATTGTAGAATTTATCTAAGTCAATGTCAAGAAAAAGAATTTTGTAAAAATTAGAAACCGTAAAATTAGTTAGCTTTTTTTTGAAATATTTTTTTAAGAAAATTATTTTTTTTATTTTCTCGTTTTTCTTTTACTTTTACATAAAGTTTTTCTTTGTGTATTTTTTTATTTCCAAGTTTGATAATTGCATATCCTATATTTTCACCATTTTTATAAGTCTTTTTATCAAAAATTTTATATTCAATGTTTATAAGTTGTTTTTCTTCTTTTGTTATTGGATAGTAATAATCATCTTTTGCGTATATTTTTTGGTTTGGAAGATTAATTTTTCTTCGATCAAAAATCTTTTCCATAGAGTAATTTTCAAATGCGTAATCATATAATTCTTTATGGTTTTTGAAATCATTTGGGTCATTTAGAGTAACTATAATTAAATCCATATTGTTCTTACTAGCGGATGTAACTAGTGTTCTTCTTGCTTTATCAGTGTATCCCGTTTTTCCTCCTGTTGTATATTTATAGGTGTATAAAAGTTTATTTTTATTGGTCCAAACATATGTTTTTTCATTTGTTTTAACTATGTGTTTTTTACAACCTGTAATTTTTCTAAATGTAGGATCAGAGTTTGCATAACGCATTAAAAGAGCCATATCGTATGCGGTTGAATAATTTTTTGTTTTTTCATCTAACCCATGTGGATTAAAAAATGTGGTGTTTTTCATACCGATTTGTTTTGCTTTTTTGTTCATCATTTTAACAAATTTTTTCTCTCCGCCAAGATAATCTGCAATCATAAGAGCAGCATCATTACCACTTTGCATCATAAGACCATAAACCATATCTCTTAATTTCATTTTCTCACCAATATTTAAATAAATAGCAGACCCATACGCTTCAAGTACCTTATCAGTTACTTTAACAGTTTTATTTAATTTTCCAGATTCTATAGCAATTATTCCAGTCATTATTTTTGTAGTTGAAGCGATTAGTTTTTTCTTATTCATGTTTTTTGAAACAAGCACTCTTTTTGTATCTTGTTCCATAAGCACAGTTGCTTCTCCAAGACTGTAAGCATTTATTTTAACTGGAAGTAATAATAAGATTGTTATTAATAAAAGTAATTTCTTCAAAAATATCACCTATGTAATTGTATGAATTGAAATTTAAAAAAAATACCTCATTTGAGGCATTTTCATCTACAATTTAAGACCACTTTTTTCTAGTGTATCAATAATTTTATACGTATCTTCAAAATCTCTTTTTGAAATACCATATAAATCATTAGGATTTGTTATATTTATAAAGCCACCTTTAGCTATTTTCATATCACATCCCCATTGTTTTAAAATTATATTATCAGTAATTTGAACAAATTTTTGAATTCCACCTTTTGGTTTATAAATAAGAGAATCTGTATCTTTTTCATATTTTTTATGAAATGTATCATTATCTATAATCCACCTATTATCATGACCGTTTACATCAATTATAGGCTCCCCATTAGAATCTGCTTTTATGGCAATCCAAGGCATATTTCCTTTTGCATCAGGCTTAATAAAATCTCTTTTTTCTAAGACTTCACCCTTATCTTTATCAGTGCTCCATGAAATTACCTCTTCTCCATTTGAGCCTTGTTTTGCTATTATTCTTGCAAATTTCTCAGCTTCTATTACCGAATTGTTTTTTAAAACTTCATTTACATATTCTTTTATATCAACTTTTACATACTCTTCCATATTTGATTTCTCCTGTTTTATTGTAAGTGTTTTTTTAAAATAAGCTAGTTTTTTTCTAGCTTATTTACATTATTTAGATAATAGTTCACAGACTAAAGAACTTAACTCTGTTGGATTAGAAACTGGAAGTCCTTCAATTAATCTTGCTTCATCATATAAAATTTTAGTATATTTTTTTAGCATTTCTTTATCTGTTTTGTATAATTCTTTTATTTTTTTAGCAATATCATGGTCTTCGTTTATTTCAAGAACTAATTTAGCATTTACATGTTCATCTGTTGGCATTGCATTAATTACTTTTTGCATTTCAACAGTAACTTCTCCCTCGCTTGTTAAGCAAAGTGGATGTTTTTTTAATTTATTTGTATATCTTATTTGTGAAACTTCATTGTTTAAAGTTTCTTTCATAAATGAAAACATTTCTTTATCTTCTTCATTTTTCTTTTTTAGTGTTTCTTTTTCTTCTTTGCTTGATAGATCAAAGTCATTTGATGCTATGTTGACAAACTTTTTATCTTCGTATTTGTCAAGCATTTTAAGTACGAATTCATCAACGTAATCTGTTAAATATAATACTTCCTTGTTTTTATCTTTTAGGCTTTCTACTTGTGGCATCATGTCTATTTTACTTGTAGTCTCACCGCATGCATAGTAAATTGCATCATCTTCTTTATCCATCTTATTTACGTATTCTTTTAATGTTATGTTTTTCTTTTCTTTTGATGAATAGAAAATTATAAGATTTTTTAGTTCATCTTTTTTAGCACCATAATTATCATAAATACCATATTTTATATTGACACCAAATGTTTTAAAGAATTCTTCGTATTTATCTCTTTCGTTTTCAAGCATTAAGGAAAGCTCTTTTAAAACTTTCTTTTCAATTGTTTTTGCAATAACTTTTAATTGTCTGTTTTGCTGAAGCATTTCTCTTGATATGTTAAGTGATAAATCTGGAGAATCTACAACACCTTTTACAAAGTTTAAATAATCTGGAAGTAAGTCTTCGCATTTTTCCATTATTAAAACTCCGTTTGAATAAAGTTCTAGTCCTTTTTTATAGTCCTTTGTGTAAAAGTCATATGGTGGGTTTTGTGGTATGAACATAAGTGCGTCATAGCTAATTAATCCTTCAGCTTTAGTGTGAATTACCTTAAGTGGCTTTGTATAATCCAAAAATTTATCTTGATATAAGTTAAAGTATTCTTCTTCTTTTATTTTACTTTTGTTTTTCTTCCATAAAGGAATCATGCTATTTATCGGATCAGTTAATGTTTCTTTACCTGTTTTTTCATCTTTTATTTCCATTTTTATTGGATAAGTTACGTAGTCTGAATATTTTTTTATAAGTGCTTGAATCTTAAATTCTTCTAGGAATTCATCATAGTTTTCGTCTTTAGTATTTTCTTTTATATGAAGTGTTATTTTTGTTCCAACATCACTTTTATCTATTTTTTCTATTTCGTATCCACTTGCACCATTAGATACCCACTTATAAGCATCACAGTCTGTTTTTTTACTTTCTACGCATACTTTATCTGCAACCATAAAGCTTGAATAAAAGCCTACGCCAAATTGTCCTATTATGTTTATTTTATCTTTTTTAGTTAGTCCTTCTTTAAATGCTAAAGAACCGCTTTTTGCAATGGTACCTAAATTTTCTGATAACTCGCTTTCTGTCATACCAATACCATTATCTTCTATAGTAAGTAATCTTTTTTCTTTATCTACTTTAAGTTTTACGAACAAGTTTTTCTTATCAACCTTTAATTTTTTGTTTGTTAGTGATTCATAGTATAATTTATCTAATGCGTCAGAAGCATTTGAAATAAGTTCTCTTAAAAATATTTCTTTATTTGTATAAATTGAATTAATCATTAAATCTAATAATTTTTTTGATTCTGCTTTAAATTGTCTTTTAGACATATTAGTCATCTCCTTATTTATTTAAATTATAAGTTAATTATAATACCAAATATTAGCACTGTCAAGTAAACAGTGCTAATAAAATTATTAAAAATAATTAAAAAAATTAAGAACAAAAAGTTCTTAATTTATTAATATAAGCCATGAATTTTTGATATATCAGTACTAGATAATTCATCAACAGTCCACATTCCAGCTTTTTTTGTTAATGAAAGATCTATAGTGTGTGTTATAGTATCTTTTACATTTTGCATTTTTTCTATTTTATAATCCATGTACTTTTCATTGGAAAAGTTACCTTTATCATCATTAAATTTTTCTGGATGGTTTTTTAATTCTTCTTCAGCTTTTAAAATTGCACTTCTATAATTTAGTACAGTTACATGAACAGTTGCAATTGCTTTATCTTTATCTTCTTTTATATCTTTTATAACGTATGATAAGCTATCATATTGTTTTTCCATAAGATTTTGATATTTTACTTTTTCATCATCTGTTAAAATTTCGTTTTCAATAGTTTTCTTTAACTGAGTAATTATGTTATCATCTTTTGCTCTATATTTTTCAAAAAATGTTTTAACTGCTTCTTCTGGTTTTCTATCGTTTAAACTACAACTACAACCTGCAAAAAGTAAAATAGCAAATACAATTGTTAATGACTTTATAGCAATATTTTTCATATCCATTCCTCCTTCGTTTATTAATTTGTGTGACTATTAATTTTTTATACTATTTTTTTAAAACTTTAATTAAATTTCTTAATTTTTCTATAATTTTAAAGTCTAATTTATTAATGCTGTTAAATAATTTTTCATATGCATCATTAATACTTACTATTTCTTTATTGAAACATTCAAAAAATATGTATTTAATCTCATAGTCATTGCCTTTTTTTTGTATATGTTTTAAATAATTTAATAAATTATAAATTATTTTACTTTCATATCTTGTATAAAAAGTATTTACTTTTTCTTTATTTGTTATTTTATAACTTATTTTTGTTTCTTCTAAAGAGTAAAATGTTGTTATAATATCATCTGCTTCATCAAATAGTAAATTACTTTTTCCAATTATATTTCCATTTTTATCAAATTTAAATGAAAAGGCATTATAAGTTGAGAATAAAATACATGCATATGGTTCTTTAATTATTAAACCTTTTACATATATTTCAGTTTTGTTTTTTATCATATTTAAAAAATCATTATCAACATTTATATCATAATTATAAAAATCTAGTAAACATTCATCTGATACCTTAAATGTTGGTATTACCTTAATATGTTTTACATCATCAGTTTTATTCCAGTCATAAAATTCATATGCAATTTTATGATAATTTACTAAAATATCATACGTTTTTTTCATTTTTGTCTCCTTTACTAAAAATAGATAAATTAACTAAGAAAAATCCAATTATAAAATAATATAATTCTGGTAATTTTATTATATATTCTATATACTCTTTAAAATTATACCCAAAAGAAAATAAATTTATGTATAAAATTAATGTAGATAATCCAAGAAGCATAAATCCAAAGCCTATTAAAAATAAAAAAAAATTTGTAAGCATTTTCATCACCTAATAAATTTTATTTATTATGGTATATTTTTAGTATAAATTATTATATTTTTTATGTTAAAGAATATATAATTTATGATATAATCTTTTTGTAAATAATAATCATATATATTAGTGGAGGGCATGATGAATATTATAAAAGTTTTACAATATATTTTTTTAGGAGCTATACAAGGTTTTACTGAGCCTATTCCTATATCTTCTAGTGGTCATCTTTTAATTTTTAAAAAATTATTAAAATTTGATATGTTAAATGATATGAATTTTGAAATAGTTGTTAATTTTGGTTCTTTTTTAGCTATTATATTCTTATATAGAAAAGAGATATTAAAAATAATTAATGACTTTTTTAGTTATTTAAAGACAAAAAAAAGCGAATATAAGGAGAATTATAAATATGCTTGGTTAATAGTAATTGGAACTATCCCAGCAGGCTTTATAGGACTTATTCTTAAGGATAAAATAGATTTATTATCTAATAACATTAAGTTAGTTGGAATTGCTCTTTTAATTACATCATTAGCATTATTTTTAATAAAAGATTTTAAAGGAAAAAAAGATAAAAATGATATATCAATTATAGATGCAATTAAAGTAGGATTATTTCAAGTTATTGCACTATTTCCAGGTATCTCTAGAAGTGGTTCTACAATAGTTGGTGCAATGATGAGTGACTTTAAAAGAGATACAGCAGTTAATTATTCTTTTATGCTTTACTTACCCATTAGTATGGCAACTATGATTTTAGGTGTTAAAGACTTAATTAATACACCAAATATTATTGAACTTGTAATGCCATATACTTTAGGAATGATAGCAAGTGCAGTAATAACTTATTTCAGTGCTAAATGGTTTATTAATATAATGAAAAAAGGAAAATTAGGATATTTTTCACTATATTGTTTAATAGTTGGAATACTAGTTATATTATTTCTATAAAATGAAAAAAAACATCAGTACTGATGTTTTTTTATAATAATATACCAATAATTATAATTATAATTAATAAAATTATTGAAACAACTATCTTTTTTATTACACTTTTCTTCTCTTCTTCAGTTAGGTTTTCCATTTTATATCCTCCTATACTATAAGTTAATACTATCATAAATATAGAAAAATATCAACTTAAATATGTAGAAGAAAATCCTCTAAACCAGCTTTTTTATCAACAGAACCTGTTTTTATCTTAAAATCTAATTCATGTAATTTCTTTAAAATATCTGATAATTCATATACTAAAAAATTTGTATTCATTGCAAGTTGAATTCTATATGGATGAACCTTTAATATTTCTTTTATATCATTTTGATTTTTACCATTTTGATCTAATAATTTAACTTGATAAATAAATAGAAATTGATTAGCTAATAATGAAATTATTTTTATTGGATCTTCTCCTATAATTAATAAATCATTTAAGCATTCATACATTTTATTTAAATCTTTATTCATAATAGCATTGGTAAAATCAAATACATTATCATTTAGTCCTCTACTTGATATTTCATTAATATCATCTTTAGTTATTATATAATTATTTTCTTTATATATAATCATTTTATTTATCTCACTAGATAAAATATCTATGTTTTTTCCAACATAATTAACAAAATAAACTGCAGTTTTATAATCTATTTTGTAATTATTTTCTTTAAATTCATTTATAACAAAATTAGGCATATCCTTTTCTTGTATTAAACTTTTATAAATTACTTTACAATATTTTTTTATATCTTTTACTATTTTTTTTCTTTCATCTATTTTATCTGATATAACAGTTAATATTACTATGTTATGATTATTACTATCTTTTATGTATTTAGTTAAATAATCAAAATTATGGTTAATATTTTCTTTTATAGATGTTAAAAACAAAGCATTTTCGCCTATTAAAACTTTTTTATCTTCAAACATAGAAATGCAAGATGCATCATCTAATAATTCATCTATTTTATTAAATGATAAATCATATTTTACTATATCTTTAATACCACTTGTTATTTTATTTATCTCTTTTTTTATTAGGCTATAGTCATTTCCATAAATTAAATATGTATTCATATTACCACCTAAAGATATTATACAATAAAAAAAGAAACTATGCTAGTTTCTCTAATAATTCTGCCTTTTTCATTGAAGTGTACCCTTCGATACCCTTTTCTTTAGCCATTTTTTTAAGTTCTGCAACTGTTAATTTTGATATATCACTGCTTTCTTCCTTTTTAGGAGCAGCTTTTTTAGTTTCTTTCTTTTCTTCTTTTACTTCTTTTTTAGCTGTTTTAACTTCTGCTTTTACTTCCTTAGGCATTTTTCCTTCTAAAGCATCTTTTGCAACCTTAACTAATTCTGCGAATGCTTTAGGTTCGTTAATTGCTATTTCAGAAAGCATTTTACGGTTTATAGCAACACCTGCTTTTGATAATCCATTTATGAACTTTGAATAACTAATTTCGTTTTCACGACATGCAGCGTTGATACGTACTATCCATAATTTTCTAAAGTTACGTTTATTTTGTTTTCTATCTCTATATGCATATACATATGAATGCATTACTTGTTCTTTTGCAGTTTTGAATAATCTATGTTTACTACCAAAGTATCCTTTAGCTTGTTTTAATACCTTTTTACGACGTGCTTTTGTTACAGCACCATTTTTTACTCTTGCCATTTTATTTCCTCCTTAATTCTTACATATTATAAAGTATCAATTATTCTCTTTAATCTGTTTGAATCTGCTTTACTTAAAGCTGATTTTGATCTTTTTGTTCTATTAAATGCAGAATTTTTACTACCTGTATTATGTCTTGATCCTGGATGTCCTACAGTAATTGTTCCGCTTTGTCTTATATTTAAAACTTTTTTAGTACCTTTATGAGTCTTTTGTGTTTTCTTTGCCATAATAATTCCTCCTATTTCTTAATTGGGCTAATCATAGCCATCATATTTCTTCCATCAAGTGTTGGAGCACTTTCTAATGTTCCTATTTCATTTAATTCATCTGCAAATTTTAATAATACTTCTTTTCCTTTATCAGTAAACTGCATTTCACGTCCTCTAAAACGTATGGATAATTTGATTTTATGACCCTTCTCTAAGTATTTTTTAGCATTTGTTAACTTAGTATTAAAGTCATGCACATCAATATTTGGTGACAGACGATATTCTTTAGTTTCAGCATTACTTTCTTTTTGTTTTTTCTGAGATTCTTTTTGTTTTTTCTTCTTTTCATATTTGAATTTGTTATAATCCATTAATTTACATACAGGATTTTCTCCATTATTAATTAAAACCAAATCAAATCCAGCATAAGAAGCAAGTGTTAATGCTTCATCTTTTGATTTAATACCAAGTTGTTCACCGTTTGGGCCAATTACAAGCATTTGTTTTGCTCTTATTTGTTCATTAATTGGCATTTCTTTTTCTTTTGCTATATCAAGCACCTCCAAAATAAAAAGTGAATACGATTATTAGTATCCACCTTAAAAAACGCTTTATTATTTATATATTTTAATTGGCGTTTGACCCACTGTTTAATTACAATCGGGTGAGATGAATACTCGTCTTCTTTCCTTCATATCAAAATTACTTTATTAGTATACAACATATTTTATTATATTGCAAGCATTTTTATTCGTTTTATCTTAAACTTTCTATTTGTTTTTCATAGTCTTTTTCGTTCGTAATATAAGAACCTGAAACTACCATACTACATCCTGATGTTTTGCACATGTTAATGGTATCTTTATTAACACCACCATCAATGCTTATTAATAAATCTTTAGGTGCAACTTCTTTTAATTGTTTTATCTTATTTATTACTTCTTTTTTAAAGGTTTGCCCCCCGCTTCCTGGAGTAACACTCATAAATAAAACCAAATCTATATCATTTATATAAGGCATAAGCTCTTCTATGCTAGTTTCTGGGTTTATTGCAAGACCTACTTTTGTTTTGCTTTCTTTAACATATTTAATCAAGCTTGAATCTTTTATTATTTCTACATGAAATGTAAGTAAATATGGCTTAAGAGTTAAATACTTTTCTATCATACTATAATCTTGTACCATCATATGAACATCAAGCTTTTTTTTAGAAAGTTGTACTACCTTTTTATAATCTTCAAACAAAAAGGCTTTATTTTCAACAAACTTTCCGTCCATTACGTCAACATGAAGAAAGTCTGCACTTGATTCATTAACTTTTTTTATAGCATAATCCAATCTATTACATTCTTTTAATATTGATACAGAAACCTTCATAATCTTACCTCTTTAACTCTTCTATGCTTTCTATAAATTTCTTATAGTTTTCATATCTTGTTTTTCTTATTTTACCATTTTCAACTAATTCTTTTATATAGCATCCATCTTCTTTTAAATGCATGCAGTCTTTATATTTACATTTGTCTTCATTCTCATAAAATTCTTTAAAGTTATCTTTTATATCTTTTTTATCCATTCCATTAAAATCAAGGGATGAAAAGCCTGGAGTATCTGCAACTAAACCGCCTTTTACTTCTAGAAGTTCAACGTGCCTTGTTGTATGTCTTCCTCTTCCTAAAGCTTTAGAAATTTCACCTGTTGCTAAATTTAAATCTTTTTTTAAACTATTTAATAAAGATGATTTTCCAACTCCTGTTTGTCCTGTTAAAACGCTTAATTTGCCCTTTAAAAGGCTTTCTATATTAGCTAAATCATTGTTTATAAAAACCTTATATCCAATACTTTTATAATAATTAATTACCTCGTCTATTTCACATGTAGAATCTAAAAGATCATACTTAGTAAAACAGATAACCGGAACAACGTTATTATACTCTATTACAACAAGCATTTTATCTAGTAAGTTACTAGAGAAATTAGGTTCTTTGCAACTTACTAAAATTACAGCCTCATCTATGTTTGCAATAGGAGGTCTTATAAGCTCATTTTTTCTTGGTAATATATTAGTTATTATGCATTTTTCTAAATCAAAATCAACCATATCACCAACAACAGGAGAAATCTTTTGATATCTAAATTTTCCAATTGATGAACATTCATAATACTTATTATTTGCCTCAACAGTCCACTTATTACTTATTAATTTTATTACCCTACCTTGCATTATTCTTCCTTTAAATTATCATTTGTAGTTGTAGTTTCTTTTGTTGTTGTAGTTGTTATAGTAGGTTTCTTTGAAAGAACAATTTTAACTTTATCCTTTTCAAATATTTCTTCACCTGCTTTTGGAGATTGTGCTAAAACAATTCCCTCATCTACTTCATTAGTTTCTTTATAACTTGGAGTTTGAAGTGTTAAACCATATTTTTTGCAAAATTCCTCAACTCTATCTAATGTCCAAGATTCCTCTACCATATTTGGATACGTTGATAATATTTTTGGTATATAAAGAGTCAAATGTTCACCTGAAGATAATTTTTCTCCTTTACTTACACTTTGTTCTATTATTAATTGTTCTTTTCCTTCATATTTAACAGAATCAGTTACTTCTTTTTCCTCTATTGTTACATTTATTCCTAATAGTTCTAATTTAGCTTTAATTTCATAAGCATTTTTTCCTATATAATCTTCAATTTCTATTTTTTTAGATCCAGATGAATAATAAATTACAACTTTACTTCCCTGTTTTACATATCTATTTTTACTAGGAGATGTTTCAATTACTAAATTTTCTTCTACATCATCGCTTGTCTTTTCTTTTGATTCTATCTTAAGACCTGATTTTTTTAACATATCTTCTGCTTTTGAAATTTCCATACCATAAACATCTGGTACTTTAACTTCTTTTGTTGAAGATAATTTAGGAATAATTATAATAATTAAAAATAAAGCAAGCACAAATAATGCTATTATAGACGATAGAAGAATGATTTTATTTTTATTAGACTTATTTATTTTTTCATCCTCATTTATTTGTTTTGCGACTATTTCATCATTTTTTGATTCTTTTTTTTCTTCCTTTAAAGAATCAACTTTCTTTGTATCTGAAAAGTCTGTTTCTGGATATTTAAATATTATTTTTTCTTCATTTTGTCTTTCTTCATCTAAGCATGTTTTTATATCTTCTGCCATTTGTCTTACATCATGATATCTATTTTTTGGATTTTTAGCAGCAGCTTTTAAGATTATATTTTCAACTGACTGAGGCACAACGGGATTAATCTCTCTAACCGAAGGTAGAGGATCTTTCATATGTTTTAGTGCAATTTCAACTGCACTATCCCCATTAAAAGGAACTTTACCCGTTAGCATTTCAAACATTAAAATTCCAAGTGAATATATATCACTTCTAATAGTTGATCCTTTACCACTTGCTTGTTCCGGTGGCAAATAATGAACACTTCCCATTACAGAATTAGTTTGAGTAAGTTCGGTATTATTTAAAGCAACTGCTATACCAAAGTCAGTTATTTTAACTAGTCCACTATCTTTTATCATTATGTTTTGGGGTTTTATATCCCTATGAATAATATATGAATCATGTGCACTTTTAAGTGCATCTAATAGTTGAAGCATTATATCAATTGTTTCGGAAATAGTAAGTACTCCACGCCTTTTAATTAATTGTTTTAGTGTTTTTCCCTCAATAAATTCCATTACTATATAAAAATTACCTTCATCTTCTCCAACATCATAAATTTCTACTATATTAGGGTGTGATAATGACGATGCTGATAAAGCTTCCCTTTGAAATCTTCTTACAAATTTTTCATCTCCAGCAAGATCTCCTCTTAGTACTTTTACAGCAACTTTTCTATCTAAAATAGTATCACGTGCTAAATACACATTAGCCATTCCACCTTCGCCAATTAGTTTTTCAATTTCGTAGCGATCATTTATTTTTTGTCCTTTTGCGATCACTTAACTTCACCACTTTCTTTTTCTAAATATGCGATGGATACATTATCAGTTCCACCCCTTAAATTACTCTTTTTAATCAATTTAACAATTTTTTCTTCCATTGTTAAATCACTATTTAATACCTTTTGAATTTGGTCAAATGTAAGCATATTGGTTAATCCATCACTACATAATAATATAGCATCACTTTTCATATCAACATCAAAAATATCAACATCTATTGGATTATTTGCTCCAAGTGCTCTCATAAGTACGTTTTTTCTAGGATGATTTATTGCCTCTTCTTTAGTAAGCTCACCTGTTTCTACTAAAAGGTTAACTAGTGTATGGTCTTTAGTTACTTTATATAATACTTTATCTTTCATTACAAATCCAGATGAATCACCAACATTTCCAAAAAGAATATATTTATCAGTTACTACCGCTAAAACAAGTGTTGTTCCCATTCCTTTACTTTCTGGAAATTCATCGGTATATTTAAATATATCATCATTTAAAAGACCTACATTTTCTCTTATCCATGATACTGCATTTTCCTTATCGCCAATCGTTTCTAAGTTTTTAAACTTTTCAGTAAGACCATTTACAACTATTGATGAGGCAACTTCTCCAGCTTTATGGCCTCCCATTCCATCTGCTACTACCATTAAATATTCACCAGATAAATTTTTAATTATCATAACAGAATCTTCATTATGAGTTCTTACCTTTCCCGTGTCAGATAAATAATAAGCTTTCATTTTAATTTTCCTTTCCAGAAATTTGTTCACTTCTAAGCTGTCCACAAGCTGCAGATACTTTAGAACCAAACTCTCTTCTTATTGTAACATTTATATTATTTTCTTTTAATATATCATAAAATCTATTAATTGTCACTTTAGGTGATGTTTTATATTCAATATTAGAAGTTTCATTATATGGAATTAAATTTACATAACAATTAATTCCTTTTAATAATTCAGCTAAACTTTTAGCACACTTTTCACTATCATTTACATCCTTTAATAAAATATATTCAAAAGTTACACGGCGATTAGTCTTTGCAATATAATCTCTTACCGCATCCATTATATCTCCTATCTTATAAACCTTATTAATAGGCATTATTTTATCTCTTATTAAATCAGTTGGTGCATGAAGACTTATTGCTAAGTTAACACCTATCTTTTCATTTGTAAATTCTCTTATTTTAGGAATAATTCCACAAGTTGAAATAGTAATATGTCTTATTCCTATATTTATACCTTTTGGATCATTTATTATATTAATAAATTTCATAACATTATCATAATTATCAAAAGGTTCTCCTATTCCCATTAAAACAACATGGCTTATTCTTTCTTCTATATCTTCTTCAACCTTAAGTATTTGAAGCACTAACTCAAAAGCATTTAAATTTCTTAATTTTTTAAGTCTTCCACTTTCACAAAAATGACATCCCATATTACATCCAACTTCAGTTGATACACATAAACTATTTCCATAGTCATGCTTCATTAAAACAGCTTCTATTTTATTTCCATCATAAAGTTCAAATAAATACTTTTTAACATCAATATCACTTTGTTTTTTTACTAGTTTAAGTGTATCCATATTAAAATTTTCTTTTAAATATTTAATTAAATCTTTTTTTAAATTAGTCATTAAATCAAATGACGTAACTCTTTTTATATAAAGCCAATCAAAGACTTGAGATGCTCTAAACTTAGTTTCACCAATTTCTAAAAAATAGTTTTCCAATTCTTTTTTTGTATAATTATAAATATTATTCATAAATACTCCTTTATAACAATAGTAATTATATCAAATATAAATATAAAGGTTAATAAATTCCGTTAATAATTATAAATAAAATCATTAATTAAGCTATTATTTACACATTTATATGTATAGCAAAAAAATATTAATTTTCAAATAATTTTAAAAATTGTTTTGGCACATTACAAGAAAAAATCATTTTTCTTTTCGTTTTAGGATTTAAAATTTCAAGATTATAAGCATGAAGCATAAGTCTTTTTGAAAAACTTTTTTTATTACCATATTTTTTATCCCCTAATATAGGATTACCTATATCACTCATATGAACTCTTATTTGATTTTTACGACCTGTTTTTATTTCTATATCTAAAAGAGAATATTTATCATTTGATTTAATAACTTTATAATTTGTTATCGCAAGTTTCCCATCTTTTTTATCATTTGTAGAATATACCATAAGTGTTTTTGTTTCCTTAAGATATGATTTAATAGATGCTTGTTTTTTTTCTAAAATGCCTTCTATAACTGCTACATACTTTCTTTTTAAAACAAGACTATCCCAAGCATTTTGATAATTATATTTAACACTTTGATTTTTTGCAAACATAACAATACCTGATGTATCTTTATCTAATCTATGAATAATAAATATTTTATTTTTAGGATTACTTTTTTTAACATAAGAAGATGCTTCATGAAATAAAGTTTTTTCTTTCTCATTAGGGGTTGATACAGTAAGCATACCACTTGGTTTATTTATTACTAAAATTTCTTTATCTTCATATATTATATCTAATTTCTTCTTCTTTTTCTTCATAATATATACTCCTATCATATAATGATGTTATCATTTTAAAAAAATTTTTTCAATAAAAAAGTGACAATTTATGTCACCTAATTTATTAATAATTATTTGCTTTTTTCTCAAAGAAACTTTGTGGATGAGCACATACTGGGCATACTTTTGGAGCTTCATCTCCTACGTATACATATCCGCAATTACGGCAAATCCAAACCGTTTCTTCACCCTTTTTAAATACTAAATCATCATTTATATTTCCTAATAATTTCATATATCTTTCTTCGTGATGTTTTTCTATTTTAGCTACTTCTTCAAAAAGAGTTGCTATCTTATCAAATCCTTCTTCTTTTGCAGTTTCGGCAAACTCTTTATACATATCTGTCCACTCATAGTTTTCACCTTCTGCTGCTGCTTTTAGATTTTCTTTTGTTGAAGGAATATCTCCGCCATTAAGTAGTTTAAACCATATCTTAGCGTGTTCTTTTTCATTATTAGCAGTTTCTTCAAAAATACTTGCTATTTGTTCATATCCTTCTTTTTTAGCTTTACTAGCAAAATATGTATACTTATTTCTTGCTTGACTTTCTCCTGCAAATGCAGCAATTAAATTGCTTTCTGTTTTACTTCCTTTTAATTCCATAATTAATAATTCCTTTCTTTTTTACATTTTTCACATATTCCATTTATATTAAAACTACTATCAGTAATTTTAAAACCTGTTTTACGTTCTATTTCTTTTATTTCTTTACTATTAAGTTTTGGCGTGATATCTATTACCTTACCACACTTTATGCATTTTAAATGGTTATGCAAACATAACGTTTTATCAAATCTATCATTACCATCATCAAGTTCTATTTTTCTTATTAATCCTTCATTTGCTAAAGTATTTAAGTTTCTATAAACGGTACCTAAACTTACGTTAGGTATTTTTAATTTTACTAGTTCATAAATTTCTTTAGCATCTGGATGATTATTAGAATTTAAAACCGCATTTAACACTTCTTCACTCTGTTTCGAATACCTCATATATAACTCCTAAGTAGTAATGATTACTACTTAAGTATACTTTAAATTAAATTATATGTCAATGGTTTTATTAGTTTTTTTCTCTATTTTGTAATTAACATATTCTCTTAATAGTGTGTATAAAACAGATGATATTGGTATACTTATTATCATTCCAATAAATCCAAATATAGAACCTCCAATTAATACTGCAACAATAGCCCAAAGAGCTGGAAGGCCAACTTGCTTACCAACTATCTTAGGATATGTAAAATTATCATCAAATTGTTGAAGAGCAAAAAATGCTATCGCATACCATAGAGCATTCATTGGATTTGATACCGAAACTAAAATAGCACCAACAACAAGAGTAATAAATGCACCAACATAAGGTATTAAAGCTGTAACTGCAAATAAAACACCTAAAATTAATGCATAAGGTAATTTTATTATTGATAATATCACAAAGAATTCAAAACCAGTTAAAGAAGCATCTAAACATTGACCTGTTAAGAACTTAGTAAACGTAACATTAGTTAATTTAACTATTCTAACTACTTCATTTGATGCTTTTAAAGGCATAAATGCTTTTAATAATTTTTTTGTTTGTCTAGCAAGGTTTTCTTTATCTGCTAATATATAAATTGCAATAATAAATCCAAAGAAGAACATAACAAGTTTTGATATAGTACTTGTTAAAAAAGATACAATTATATTAACTATATTTCCCATTTTAATTCCACTTGTTGATAAAATATTTTCAAAATTTATTAATTTTATATGATTTTTAAAATCCGGATATAATCCTTGAACTTTGTTTATTAAATCATTAATCCAATCAAAATTAGATGGTAAATTATGACTTATTTGTCCTACTGCTTCTATAACTTCTGGAATTATTAAAAATAAAATAAGTCCTAAAACGCCAAAAATTAAAACAATAGATAATATAAGAGATATTAATCTTATAAACTTCTTATGTTTTCTTTTGTCAATTTTAAATATTTTTCTTTCAATTTGTTTCATTGGAACATTTATTATAAATGCTATTGCAATTCCAACTATTATTGGCATTGCAAGTTTTAAAATAAATTTTATGAAATCAAAAAATAAATTATAATTAAACACACACCATAAAACTACACCTGTAAAGATAATAAGTTCCATTAATTGTTTCTTTAATTTTTTAGTCATATGTTTTCTCCTTTCAACTTTCTTTTATAATTATAGCATGTTTTTCTTGTTTAGTATAATTTTAGAGTAATTATCAATTAACATTTTTATATATTTTTTCTTTTCTTTTTCACTTATAAAAGCTGCATTAATAGCATTTATATTAAATGTTAAAAAGTCTTCATTAGTAAAATTAAAATAAGATCTAAGATATTCATATTCTTTAGATAAAGTAATATTTGATACAGTATTATTATCAGTACTAATAGTTATTAAAACACCCTTTTCATATAACTTTTTTATAGGATGATTCTTATATAAATCTACCACTTTAGTTTGAAAATTACTAGTTGGACAAACTTCTAAAGTAACTTTATTTTTTATAACTTCACCTATAGCATTCTCATCATCTATTATTCTTATTCCATGTCCTATTCTTTTTGCACCAAAACTTATTGCATCTAATACACTACTTGCATCATCAGCTTCTCCTGCATGAATTGTAAAAGGAATTTCCTTTTCTTTAGCTACCTTAAATAATTCTTTATAATCTTTTGTTTTAAAATGCTTTTCATCACCTGCTAGATCAAGCGCAACTACACCCTTATTTAGATATTTTTCTGCAATTTCTATCGTTTTTAAATTGTCTATATAACTTGCACCCCTCATCATACATAAAATTATGTTTATTTTTATGTTACACTTTTTAAAACCTTCTATAACAGAAAGCACAACATCATCATAAGATAATCCTTCTTTTGTATGTAATTGTGGTGCAAACCTAACTTCTGCATATATTACATCATCTTTTTTTAAATCTTCACCTAACTCTCTTGCAATTCTTTTTAAATTTTCTTTTGTTTGCATAACTTTTATTGGCATGTCAAACTTAGTTAAATACTCTGTTAAACTACTATTATAATCATTTACATGTAACTTATCTTTTATATCTTCTAATTTTTTATTTAAAAGTTCTGCTATTGTACTTTCCCTTACACTTCCATCTAAATGTAAATGTAATTCTACCTTTTTCATATAAACTCACTTCCTAATTATAATTATAACTCATTTTTATTTCAAAAAAAATATTAATCAAAAGTGATTAATATTCTTTACATTAATTTTTAAACTGTGAATTATATAAATCAGCATAAAAGCCATTTTTTTCCATAAGTTTTTTATGATTTCCTTGTTCTATTATATTTCCATCTTTCATAACAAGTATTAAATCAGCATTCTTAATCGTAGATAGTCTATGCGCAATTATAAATGAAGTTCTTCCTTTAGTTAACTTATCCATTGCCTTTTGAACAAGTTCTTCTGTTCTTGTATCTACTGATGATGTTGCTTCATCTAAAATAAGAAATGGAGCATCTTTTACCATACCACGAGCTATTGTAAGAAGTTGTTTTTGTCCTGCTGATATTGAATTACTATCTGTAATTTCATAATCAAGTCCTCCAGGAAGAGATTTTACAAAGTGAAATGCACCTACTGTATCTAATGCTTTTTCTATTGTTTTATCAGAGACGTTCTTTTTATTATACTTAATATTATCCCTTATACTTCCATTAAATAGCCAAGTATCTTGAAGTACCATTATAAATAAATCATGAATGTTTTCTCTTTTTAATTCTTTAACTGATACATCATCAATTAATATATCTCCATCATTTATGTTATAGAATTTCATAAGTAGGTTAACCATTGTTGTTTTACCTGCTCCTGTTGGACCTACTATTGCAATTTTTTGACCAGGTTTTACCTTGCAGTTAAAATCATTTATTATTATTTTATCTTTATCATAACCAAACTTAACATGTTTAAATTCTATATTTCCCTTAACTTTTTTAGCATTTAATTTCTTTTTTAAATGTTTTTCATCTTCCATTTCGTCTTCTTCAACAAACTCAAATACTCTTTCAGCAGCTGCACAAGTAGATTGTAGTGATGTCATTCCTTGCGCTATTTGAGATAATGGAGATGTAAATAATCTTACATATAACATAAACGCAACTATTACACCAAAACTAATATTTCCATTTATTGTTAGAAGTGCTCCAACAACACATACTGCTACATACCCAAAATTACCAATAAAATTCATCATAGATGGCATAAGTCCAGATAAAAACTGACTCATACGATTACATTCAAATACATTTTCATTTAATTTATCAAACTTTTTTTCAGCATCATAATTACCATTATATGCTTTAACTACGTTATGAGATGAATATATCTCTTCTATATGACCATTTAATTTACCTAATTCTACTTGTCTTGCTAAGAAATATTTTTGAGACTTACCTAAAATAAATGACATAAATATAAAGCCAATAAGTGATGATAAAATAGCTGTTATAGCAAGTATCCAGTTAGTTTTAAACATCATTACTATGCAGCTTAAAAACAATGCTATAGCAGATACAAATGCCCCTAAGCTTTGAGACATTGTTTGCGCTACTGTATCAACATCATTTGTAACACGTGATAATATGTCACCATTTGAATGAGAATCAAAATATTTTAAAGCTAATTTATTTATTTTTATAGATATTTTAGTTCTTAAATTTCTTGCAAAATCATTTGCAACACTAGCCATTATAAATCCTTCTAAAAAGTTAAATAGCGCACTTACTAAATAAATAGTAAGTAAGAATATAACTATTTTCTTAACAGCATTCATGTTAATTGAAGGTTTAATAAGACTAGATATACTATTTGGTAATTTATCTAATTTAGCATAAATATCTTTTGCAGATGATTCTTTAGTAATACCACTCATTTCTTTTAAAAATATAACTTTATCACTAGTAGTTATTTTCTTTTTATTAATCGTACTTTCTGGAAGAAGTAATCGTTGAATAGATTTTGGCATATCTAAAATACTTTTTATCATAGCACTGCTATCATTTTTATCCATGCTAGAAATTATTTTCATAAAAGTTGCTTTATCTTCATCACTTACACCAGATATATCTTCATTTTTATATATTTTAGTTGTTATTTCTTTTATACTTTCCTCATTTAAAGTAGAAGAAATATCTTTATTTATTACTTCTATTTTTTTCTTATCTAAAATAAGTCCCTTAGATAACTCATCAGTTAAATCACTTAATTTATTAGGACCAATTATTGATAAAATAGATGATGCTACTGAAAAAATAAGTGCTATTACAATAAATGGCATAAAACTTTTTAAATAGCTCATCAATTTCTTTACAGTTAAAGATAAGTTCTTAGGTTTTTCAAAAGAACCACCCCTATTTGGTCCACGCATTCTTCTTTGAGGCATCTTATCTTCTTTTTCTAAATTACTCATTATTAAGTTCCTCCTTTGATAATTGTGATAAAGCTATTTCTTTATAAACCTTACATTTTTTTAATAATTGTTTATGACTTCCAGAACCAACCATTTTACCATTATCTAAAACAATTATTAAATCAGCATTTAAAATTGTACCTATTCTTTGTGCAACAATTATATTAGTTTTATCTTTTGTTTTTTCTTTTAATTCTTTTCTTAAAATATAATCTGTCTTATAATCAAGTGCACTAAATGAATCATCAAACACAAATATTTCAGGATCTCTTGCAATTGCGCGTGCTATTGCAAGCCTTTGTTTTTGACCACCAGATATATTAGTTCCACCAGAAGATATATTAGAATTATATTTCTTTGGCATATTATCAATAAATTCAGAAGCTTGTGCTATTAAAGAGGCGTTTTTCATATCTTTTTCACTTACCTTTTTATCTCCATAAGAAATATTATATTTAACACTACCATTAAACATAACGGCACGCTGTGGCACATAGCCTATCTTTTTATATAAAGCATCTAACTTATATTCTTTTATGTTTTTACCATCTATTAGTATTTCACCTTCAGTTGCATCATAAAAACGCATAATAAGATTTACTATGGTACTTTTTCCAGAACCAGTTGAACCTATAAGTGCTAGTGTATCTCCCTTTTTTGCTTTAAAAGAAATATTTTTAAGAATATATTCATCAGCATCAGGATATTTAAATGATACGTTTTTAAATTCAACTTCTCCCATTAATTTAGTATTACCTAAAAATTCTCCATCAGTTATTTTTGTTTTAGTATCAATAACTTCCATAATACGTTCTACTGATACACTAGCTCTAGGATACATAACAAATATCATTGCAAGCATTAAAAATGCCATAATAACTTGCATTGCATAACTTGAAAATACTACCATATCACTAAATAAATTTAATCTATCAAACATACCTGCATTATTAATTAATCCAGCACCTATAATATAAATTGAAAGTGGAAGTAAATTCATTATAAGGTACATTGTAGGAGACATTATAGACATCATTCTTTGGTTAAACATTTGAATTGATGTTAATTTTTGATTAGCATCTTCAAATCTATCTTCTTGATACTTTTCAGCATTAAATGCTCTTATAACTCTAATACCAGTTAAATTTTCACGAGTCTTATCATTTATATTATCAATTAACTTTTGTACAATTTTAAACCTAGGTAAAACAATAAGCATTAACGTACCTATAACAGATAACATAATAACAACTGCAACTCCTGTTGCAATACTCCATTTATAATTCTTACCTAATATTTTAAGAATTGCCCAAACAGCTGTAATAGGAGCTTTTATAAGCATTTGAAGCCCCATTGATATAAACATTTGAATATTCGTAATATCATTTGTTGTTCTAGTAATTAAACTACTAGTTTTAAACTTCTTTATCTCTTCCATACTAAAACTTTGTACCTTGGAAAATAACGTTTTTCTAGTTTTTTGAGAGAATGTTGCAGAAATATAAGATGTTAAATATCCAACTACAAACGCTGATATAAGCGAACCTAATGCACACAAAATCATATAACCACCTTGTGATAGTATTGAAGACATCTTACTTCCTTCCGTTTGAACTAACTTTGTTATTTCAGACATATAATCAGGAAGCCTTAAATCAAGCCATACCTGAAATATAATTAACAAAGTACATATAAATACTAATAAATAATCTTTTTTATTAAACTGTTTTAATAATTTAGTCATAATTTATTCCTTTCTTATTTTAAATTATCTGATAACTTATCAATTACCTTAAAAAACATTTTTTTCTCTTCTAATGATATGCCATTTAATAGTTCTTTTTCAAACTTTTTAACTTTTGTGTCCATTTCATTATGTCTTTTTACACTTAAATTAGTTAAAGTAACTTCTTTTTTTCTAGTATCTTTTTTTGAATCAATTCTTTTTATTAAACCATTTTTCTCCATCGTTTTTAAGATACCAGATACAGTCGAACGCCTTATATCAACTTCCTTTTCTATATCACTTTGATATATGGTATTACATCTATTTACATACAAGTATCTTAATATTTCAGCTTGTACGTGGGATATATTTTTTATGTTTTCTTTTTTTAGATACTTTAATATTTTCCTATTTATTAAATTATCAAGTCTTTTTACTTCAAATGCTACTTTTCTTTCCATAATATTCACCACACTTTTGTAAGGTAACTAACAAAAATAATTCTATCAACTTGCTATTTATAAGTCAATAGAATTATTATTAAAAATTATTAAAATCACTCTTGTACAAATATATACTTAATATTTAAATTAAGCTTTATATTACCCTTCGGAAGTTCATTTCCATCAAAACTCATTTTTAAATAACAGGAATGAACTTCATTTGGCTGAAGTGTTCCTTTAAAGATTTTATCTTCTATTATGATACTATAAGTGCTATAAAAGCCATTATTTTTATGTTTTTTTATTTATTTTCTTTCATAAGACTATCTCATATTTTCTAAAATGATATTAACACAACACTTAGATTTGGTCAACCTGTTTTAATTTTCCAATACCTATATGAATTTCTTTTTTATTTATTAATAAACTCTTTAATTTTACTTGTAAAGATGTTTTACATACTAATAAATTATAGTCTTTTATATAAACGTCATTAAAAACAAAATCCAAAATATCTCTAGTGCACTCTCCCATTGATTTTATAGAAAACAACTTACTAAATTTTAGTATATTTGAATTATCATCTAATAACGCTAAGACCTCAGGACTTAAAAGCCACGACTCTATATAATAATTAATATCTTTAATATTAAAATATCTTTCTATTTCATAAGTAGATTTTCTTATTGAACTACGTACGTCTTTTTCTTTTAAACTAGCTCCTTTCGGCACGTGCATTTTTATGCATTCTTCCTTCTCTTTAGTAATAGGATTTTCTGATACTAACTCGTACTGAAAACCACCTACTTCAATTATTCTTAAATTAATAAAGTAACTAGCCCAAAGCATCTGAGATATTCTAACACTTTCATATCCTCTTATATATATATCATCTAATAGTGTATTTTTAACTCTTTTTATATGAATACTTTTTTGTTCGTCCGATAAGTTATATTTACTCATATTTTTCCTGTGTATATCATAACCTAATAAAATCATAACTGATGTTATAAACAAATTGCATTCTCCAAATAACTCACTTACCTTTTTCATTTTCCAATACTTAGAAAGGCCTTCTTTATTTCTATCATATAGTTTATAAAATAATTCTTCTACTTTATTTTTTAACACTTCATTATTATTTATATCATATACAACTTCAAGACATCTTTTTTTATATTCCTCATCTTTAATACCATAAAAATGTAACGCTTCTATTATTTTCTCTTGCATGTTATATCCCTCTGATTTCTATTTTATATATCCTTGTTCTTACACTTAAAATATTAACACATTCGGCATACCTTGACAATTGTTATTTATAGGTAATCAAGGTAATATGTGATATAAAGTAGATATGTTTTAAACCACATAAGTTTATGAGCACGTATTATATACTTATTATAACATAGCATTAATTCTTTTTAATAATTCTTGAACAAATATCTCTTCATGCTCTCTATTTATATAACTGTAACTTTTTCCTAAATCTTTTAAAGACATTCCGCTACTATATACTATATTTCTGTCTAAAATAATATATCTATCATGAAATGGATTTTTATTTATAAATTCTATATTTTCATATTGAGTTTTATATTTTTTTACTAATAATTCATCTATATTTTTAGATATAATTATTATTTTTTTATCTATATTTCTTAATATATCAAAAAGTTCTTTATTAGAATAATTATCTATTATAATTATTTCATTATTTGCTTCATTAAAGATATCTATTAAAATACTATAAGAGTCATATATCTTTCCTTCATAAATAATTGTTTTTTCTTTTGATGAAAATTTATCAAATGACTCTTCTAACTTTAGTATTCTTTCTTCATGATTTATTAACATTTTATTATTTTTTAATTCTTCTGATATATATTTTTTCATCAAAACAAATGCATCCATTATTTGGAGTGTCATTTGTGAAGCTTTTTTTCCTTTTAAAATTGTAGCAAGCATATAAACTCCTTGCTCAGTAAATACTCTTGGATTACTTCTAGATTTAGAACTAACATTTGCGGTCAAATATTTTGACCACAAATCTTTACATTCATGATTTGTTAATTTAAAGCTATATCTTTCAGGGAATTTATCTATATTATTTTTTACTGCTTGATTAACTTCTTTAGTTCCATTTTTGCATTCATAAAGTCTTGCTAAATCAGAATCTAGCATTATTTCTACTCCTCTAATTTTATAAATCATATTTTCTATTTTTTCTTTTTCCATTAATTTATTCATAGTTTTTTTCTCCTTTGCAAATAAAAAAGAGACATACCAAATAAAAGTATATCTCCGCATTCATGCATATAAGATTAGTTGCTTTATCTTATAAACTCTAGTCGACCAAATTGTCATATTAATACTTAGTAACTTAATTAATACGTATAAATTATATCAAAATAATATTTCTATAACAAGGTATATTTAATAAATATGGCCTATTAATTTATAAGTTAGTTAGATTTTCTTTCCAACACACATACACATTCAACATGCCATGTTCATTAATTATGAATAGTTGCTTTTTATATGTTTGGGTATAACTGACTATG
>OIYG01000770.1_pt1 | contig 28370 bp, 24 predicted proteins | sample 1587861 | NCBI WGS metagenome assembly OIYG01 (sample SAMN03283272) | human gut metagenome | biome: human-associated habitat; material: feces | host: Homo sapiens | place: Peru | collected 2012 | reverse complement strand
AAATAACATTGACATCTTTTAAAAAATCCTCTCTTGCTCTCGTACTTATATAAAGTTATTCTTTCCTAAAAAATTGCTTTTTTAGGATTATATCTGTTTACAAAACTTAACACAAAGGTGCATTAGCCCGTCTTTATTGACGTTCTAAGGTGCGTTAAGTGATATAATAATATTTTTTATTCCTATATATAATTTAAGTTTATTTATTCCTAAAATTTGCCTATTTAGTATTGGCGTGGGTTTTAGGGTAAAAAGCCCCGCAAAAAACTTTTGCGGGGCTTAAAAAACTCTTATAACTATGTTCCATAGTATTCAATTGCTGCAATATCATCTTTCCAATTCATAGCGTCTCTGATTTTTGCAATTGTTTCTGGAAAGTGTTGTTGCAAGTATTGTGCTCTTGGTCCTAAGCAACTAACTTTTCCGTCAGTAAAAGTATTTGTAACGGCGTTTGTTTCTGCTACAACTTCTGCTAATCCGCCCAATTCGCCTTGGTAGTGACCTTTTGCTTGAGTGAAGTATGAAACATGTTCACGTTCGTCGTCAGAATGATACTTATTAAATGTTTCACGTTCTTTGAAGAAAGTTTTTTGAATATCTTTATCGTTAGTGAATATTCTGCCGTCGCCAACAAGTTTATTGAAGAAGCCCTTTTGATTTTGTGCATCTTTTGCGTGTCCTAATTCGTGCAAGAATACAAATAAATCATCACCGATATTGATATTTTTTGTCACAGGGTTGAAGTATGATTCTAAAACATTCTTTTTACCTGTCATTTTCTTAATACTATCAACAGTTTCAAACAATTCTTCGCCTGGAACTTTTTTCAAAAGGTTAATTAATTCTTCTTTGTTTCCTTTACATTTTTTCTTGAAATTAATAGAAGTTTCTGTATTGTGGTGCAAATCTTTTACTGTTAAATTTTCATCATCAGTTGTAATATCGTATTTGTAACCATTTTTTGATGAGATAAAGTGATTTTTGTCTACGACTTCAAAACTTTGAGAATTAGACATTAAAATTTTGCCGTTTTTATCTGTAATTTTATAATCTACAATACGGTTGCCTTGAGGGTCATCTTCGTACAAGAATTGAGTTCTTGTGCCATTTTCAGATTTCATATCTTTTTTTATTGTTTGAATACCTGTTTTTTTATCAACAGTCGCTTTTGCAATTTGTTTTGTTTTTCCATTTGCATAAGTATACTTAACATCAAATGCGCCCTTGATTTCAGACGGAGTTGTAACTTCTTCTCTAAGCATTTTGCCGTTTTTGTCATTTTTAATAACTTTTTGTTCAACTAAAACAAAGTCACTTTCATCTCTGTCGTAATAACTTTTGTTTGTTGTTACTGTATTATTTTTAAGGTCTTTTGTTGTTGATTTCATTGTAAACTCATCTTTATCGTTTACTTTGTCAAAATCTGTATCACGGCTTGTTTTAGCAATAATATCGCCTGTTTTAGCATCAAATTTATATGAATAACCTAGAGGGAAGTTTTTATTTACGGCTTCATCTAATTTATTCATATCCTTTTTTGATACTTGCAAAGAGAATTCTTTATTTGGTTCAAACTTGTTTTGTTCAAAATGGTCAGGTTTTTGATTTGGCATCTTTGCAATCGCATCATTAACCTTGTCATAAAAATTATCGTCTTTTAAGTCACGACGCATTGCATAAACGACTTTCATATCGTTCATGTTGAAATTTGTATTGTCCTTAAAAGTATTGATTGTATCAACATCAATACACTTTACGGACATTGCTAATTTAAAATCTGTAACTTCGGCTTCGGAAAATCTTTTATTTCCGTCAGCGTCTTTCATTTGAGCAACTTCATTTGCTGCAATGTCAATAGGACTTGATTTTTTCTTAGAAAATGAAAAAGTATCTTTAATTGGTTCGTTTAAATTCGCTAAAGGTTTGTTTTTGTTTTCTTTTTGCGGATTGAAAGTTGGAATACTAAAATTAATTTTTCCGATGCCCATAAAAATTCCTTCACTATTACATTACTTATAAACGCATTTAGTAATTTTTTATTGCCTAAAAATACTAAATTTATAAGTGTAATATTTACAAAAATTTATTTAATTTGTCCTTTTAATTCTTTTCTAACTTCAGCAAGAGGACTCTTATTTGGCTGGACAAGATTTGACCAGTATTTTTTTGCATAGACAAATGGGAATTTTGGAATCCAACCCAATTTCACAAAAATAGAAACTGTTTCTGCACCTTGAGATAGCATTAAATCGTCAATTGTTTGCTCATAGGCAGGTGAAATTGAAGCAAAAATCTTCAACAAATAATCTGTTGCCGTTACTACCGTATATCCAGTTCCGATACCGGTATTTATAAAAACTTGAGTCATTTTGAAATCTTGATTATCCATATTGAATTGAACAGAATCATCCGGAAGTTTTATAGATTCATTTTTAGAAATGCTTTCTATTTCATACCAATTGCCTTTATACTGAATTCTCAAAGTTTTTGGGTTCGGCATATATATAAAATCAAAATCATTATCTAAAATCACGTCGCCTTTGTTGTTATAAATTCCATATTTATAATTCTTACAAGTTAAGAATCTTCCGCCAAAAAGCGGATCAATTGATGTAAATTCAGGTGGAATAACGGCTTCACCTTTATCGTTATAAAGTCCATAATCTTTTTCATTACCTAATTTTGCAAATCGCCCAAAAATTCTTTCTACATGTGAATATTTTGGTTTGATTAGATAATTACCGTTACAATCAATCATTCCGAACTTGTTCTTTTCTTGAATAATCCAAGCATTTTCCCCTAATCGAATAAGTTTTTTATACTTTGCATAGACAACAACCTTATCCGATTTATCTTTAAGTCCATATTTATTATTTAGACTATAAATTGTCAAATCACTTACTTTATAAGCGTTTTCAGTCGATAGAGCAATTGATTGAGTACAAATTATTATTAAAAATATGACTAAAATTCTTTTCATATTAGTATAATATCATAAAATATGTTATAATTTGAACACTATGAACAAGCTCTCTTTAAATGCCAAAGTCGGTATAATTTCAGGATTAGTTGCAATTCTTATAATTGCAATATTAATTTTCACATACATTGTTGCACTGCCAAAGCTTGTATCTAACGAACAGTTTTTAAATTACCTTACACAAGCGGTAAAAGAACAAGTTGGAGCAGATTTAGTTGTTGAAAAGCCTGTTTTAAAAACAAATTTTTCACCTATTATAAATTTCAAAACTAATAAAATTTCGTTAATAAAAAATGGCAAAACTCTTTTAGATGTCGAGAATTTCGATACAGAATTTTCATTAGCAAAAATATTACAAAAGAAAATCATTCTAAAAAAACTGGGTTCAGATGAAATTTATGCAGATATTAATGCTCTTCAAACACTCTCTATGAAAGAGCCGGAAGAACAAAAAACTTCTGAATTTAAGGTAGATTGGTTAAGTTCATTGCTTTATGTAAAAAAATGTATGATTTTGTATAAAGCCAATGACAAAGTTTCTATAAAACTTTTAGCAAGAGATTTAGAAATTACATCAGAACGAGAACCAAAGCACATACATTTTGGCATATTGGTTGAAATTAATAATCAAAATGACAAACTACGTCTAGGTTTTAGAGATTTTGACAAGGTATATATAAAAGATAAAAAATTAATTGTAGATAATTTTGAATTCATAGTAAATCGCTCAAAAGTTTATGTTGATTCAGTTGCAGATGAAAAGAATTTTAATTTTAGAATTCATTCAAACAATTATGATATAAAAAGTATAGAACAATTTTTAAACTCTAACCTTGTAATTCCAAATGGTAGCGATGTTTTAGCTTGTTTCAAAGATTTAAAAGGTAACATCAAATTTAATTTTGATTTTACAAAAAAGGGCATGAACGGAACTGTCGGAGTTAACAAAATAGATTTCAAGCTTATTCCACTTGCGAACATGCCTATTTCCGTAACAGACGGAAGTTTAACATTGGACTCTAACAACATTGATATCAAAGGATTTAAAGGTTTTTATGACAATCGCATAGCAAATAAAGTTGAAATGTCCGGAGTTGTAAAAGACTATACTAAAAAAGCTGATACAACACTTGCAATTACCGGAGATGCAACAAACAATTTTGCAAATTACGTTTCAAAACTTGCTAACTGTAAATTGACTCTAAAAGGTAATACACCGTTTGCTTTAAAAGTTTTATATGATATTTCAGGAAAAGTTGAAGTTGCCGGTGGTGCAAAGGTTCCGGCAGGTTCAGATATTTTAATTGAAAATATGTCAATAAGCCCAAATAAGTTTGATAGAGCTTTAGGTATAAAGCTTATTTTAAAGGGTAACAATGTTGAAATTAAACACTTAAATTACTACATTGCTGACAAAATTGCAAATGATGTTGCTCCAACAAAACCTATGATTACGTTGAAAGGTAAGCTAAACGCAATGACCGGCGCTATCAAGGAATTAGAATTTGACATTCCTGAGCCGTTACCAAGCGAATTTTTCAATGTTATAGCAAGTCAAAGACTCTTCAAAAACGGGACTATTAGCGGTAAGTTGAAATATTTTGGAGAAAATAAACATTACCTTGATGGCAATATGACTATGAGAGGAGTAAGAATTTCCGGACAAAAATTATCTATAAAAAACGGAACACTTACAACAAATAGAGAAACTGTCCACTTGGCTGCTGACGGTCGTTTCAGACGTACTAATTATACCTTTGACGGAGATATTAAAAACGAAATATTATTCCCAATTATCGTCAAAAACATTAACTTAAACATTGATGATTTAGACGTAAATAGAGTTATCCAAAGTTTTGCCCCAAGAGATCCAAACAGGCAAATTGATCCGAAACGTTTGGCAGAAATTAGGAAAAACGTTGTAAAGAGCAATGTTTCAACAAAATATTTTGAAGTAGAAGAAAAAACTCAAGCTGAGTCAGGAAATGAAGAACCTATTGTATTCCAACCAAATTTAGTTGCAATTGAAAAATGTCAATTTAACGTTAAAAAAGGTGAATACAAAGATATTAAATTTGGCAATCTTCATGCTAATTTAACCCTAACAAAAGCCGGCATTTTAGAGATTAAGTCAAATAAATTTGATTTTGCGGAAGGTATTTCTACATTAAAAGTATATTGCGACTTAGTAAAAGAAAAATACAGCATAAGACTTGGCGCAAAAGACGTTGAATCAAACTTGATAGCAACAACAATATTGAATTTACCTAATGAAATTTCAGGTAAATCAAAAGCTTTATTAGAATTCTACACAGACCATGATGCAAAATTGAACGGTTCTATCAGATTTGCTATAAATGATGGTTCAATTATGAAATTAGGACTCGTTCAATATGTCTTGAATATGGCAGCATTATTTAGAAACCCTATTGTTATGATTAGTCCTTCTACGATTGTTGATCTTGTAAATATTCCTGAAGGTTCATTTAAGCTTATTAATGGTGAAATGAAGATTAGAAACAATGTAATTGAACGAATGTGGATTAAATCATCTTCTCCTCAATTAAGTGCATTTATTATTGGTCGTATAGATTTAGAAACTTTTGATTCATCTTTGAGAATTTATACAAAATTCAGCAACAGACACAAGGGTTTTGCAGGTTTCTTAAGAGCATTCTCGTTAAACGCATTGGCTAAAAAAGCATCTTCATTTACATCTCCTCCTGAAGAAGTCAGCTATTATGCAACAGAACTTTCTCAATTACCAAAACTTGAAACCGGAGAACAAAACGCTCAAGTATTCTTAACAACTGTTGACGGAGATGTTCAAACTAACAACTTCTTGTCTTCATTGAAAAAAGTAAAATAACATATTGTAAACTCATGTTAAATGGGTGTTTTAGACAGTAAATTTATTGAACCTAAAATACTTTATATATTTATAAAGTAAAGGGTTTCATTTTCGCATGGGTACAATGCAAATAAATAATATAAAGGCTATTAACAATATTGGAGTTAAAAACACTCAATCTCGACATTTTTTGCCTGCACAAAAACCTGATACTTTTGAAAAAGCAACTAATAAATTTAACCTTGACAATGCAATGGCTGAATTAAGCGAATTAAAAGGCATTACAGGAAAACCTAAATTTAATGAAGAAAAATTAGAATTTATAAAAGGTGAATTATCTAAAACACCTGAAAAGTGGCAACCATTCAGAACTTTAGTTCAAAATCCTAAAGTTATTAGTTCAATTGCTTGCGATTTCTTGGCAAAAAATACTGAAGACTTAAAAAATATTGCAGAAATTTCTCAAATAAAAGAGAATGATGCCCCAAAATTTAGCCCGTTAGAATTAAAAAACATTTCAAATTCATTAGAAGGTAAACAACTTGAAAAGTTTAAAGCTCTTTCTAATGCAAGTTTGGGCATTGATAATTTAATCAAATTGGCTCAAAATGATAAACTTAAAAATACAGAAAAAGCTGTTGCTAAAGTTAACGAAATGAAAGCAAACTGTCCATCTAATATTCTGGATTTAAAACTGGATACAGATGAATATGACAATGATGCATTTGCTGTTACTGCAACTTTATTGGATGGCAAAAAAGTTGAACTTTTAGACAGAAATTTGAACAGAACTGCTATTGACGAAACCCAAAATATTACACGAAACGGCAAACAATACCAAATCAAAAAGAGCGTATATTACAGAAACAACACAACCTCTAAAGTAACTCTTGAGATGAACAAAAAGTTGCCTCAACCTGTATTGATTAATGAAATTCGTGTTGTAAAAGACAAAAACGGCAAAAAGGTTCGTACTGAATATACTACTCAATCAGAGGTAGCCGGAGTTTTAAACATCAAACACGTTATGCCTGATGGTTCTGAAAAAATTATTTCATCTGCAAAAGTCGATAAAAAAACCGGAATTACAACTATCAAGAAAAATATGGAATCTCTTGATGGTACAAAAACTGAATATTTATACGAAGATGATCCTAAAGGTAACAGAATTTCTGATTACAAAATTACGGATAAAAACGGCAAAGTGTTATTAAACAACTCTTTAAGCTTTGAAGTTATCAATGACAAAAAATTTATTTCTTCTAAAAATGACCAAAAATACGAAATTACAGTTGAAGACAAAGCCATAAATGTTAAAGACATGAAGGATGGCAAAACTTCTACTATTAATTTTAAAAACTATATCAGCGGTAACCAAGACAAAATTCTTACTGTAATGAAAAAAATGCCTGGGGAAGAACTTATTGCCCTAAGCAAAAAAACAAAACAACTTGAAGGAATTGATGATATTCTTCATTCAACTTATGGCGCAGTAAACAAACGCATCAAAACAGGCGACAACTTGTTTGTAATGCTTCACGAACTTGGACACGCTAAAGATTACGGTGAAGTTGATGTAAAAGAAAAAGAAACTCTTACAAAATCTATTTTCAATAATAAAAACGTAAACGAAATTTTTGAAAAAGAAAAAGCTCAATTTAATAAAGCATTTCCAAGCGCACAACGTGACCACATTAATTACTTCATTAAAACATCAGAAGTTGGTGACGGAATTCAAGAAGCAATTGCGGAATCTAATGCATTATTAGGTACTTACAACAACGATGACTTATTCTCAATTCGTTCACAATACTTGCAACAATACTTCCCAAGAACAATTGCACAGTTATCACACGAATTAAATAGGTAAAAGAAAAGCTGGAAAAATGAATAGTATTCAAATAACTGATGTAAATTTATTGAATAAATTAAGCAGCAAAAAAAATTCAAACTTAATGACAAGGCCATTTTTGCCTGCGCAAAAACCAGATACTTTTGAAAAAACAACAAAATCTTTTAATATTGATAATGCAATTAAAGAATTAAAAGAGATTAAACATTGTTCTTTTAAAAATGAACCCGTTTTTGATGATAAACAATTAAAACAAATAAAAGACGAACTTTCTAAATCTCCGGAAAAATATGAACCATTAAAAACAATTGCAAATTCAAAATTTATGAAAGGTGATATCGCTTGTAAACTTCTAAAAAAAGATTTAGACAGTTTAAAAGAACTTGCAGATATTACAAATATAAAAAATAATGATTATTTTAAAACTCAACGATTTAAACCTAAAGATTTAGAAAAATTTGCTGACGAATGACGGAAATAAAAATGATGCAATAGAATTAATTAAAAAATTATCGGGCGAGGAATTACTTGCATTAAAAGAAAATGTTAATAAATTAAAAGTAGAAAAATACGTAATTACAGGTGGTTGCTATGAGTGTGAAACAAAAAATGTTTTATCTAATAATAACTTTGATACATTGTTACACGAATTAGGACATGCTAAAGACCATACATTAAAAAATAAAAAAAATAACATTAGAAATGGAAAAATCAGTTATGGAAATAAAAATGTTGTAAAGTCATTTGAAGAAGAGAAAAAGTTATTTATAAAAAATTTTCCACAAACTCAAAGAAAACAAATTTGGTACTTTTTATCAGACGGTTTAAATGAAATAGTGGCAGAATCAAATATGCTAATCAACTACCATGCAAATGGTAACGGTATATCTGCACGTGCTCGAGTGTTACAGCAATATTTTCCAAAAACAATTGCACTTATAGCACAAGAACTAAATAAATAGTTTATCGTATTCTCGCTTAATTTCTTGAATATCTTGCCACATAAGCCATTTAGGAGAACCTTTTTCACGGCTGTCGTTTCTCAACAAATATGATGGGTGAAAAATTGGCATCATTTTTGAACCATAAGGTCCATCAAACCATTTACCACGGGCACGTGTTATTCCTCGTTCGTTCGGCAGCATTGTGTTTAGAGCAATATTACCACAGACAAGTATAATCTTAGGCTTTAAAATATCTAGTTGTGCTTGTAAATACTCTTTACAAGCCTCTTTTTCCTCCGGTAACGGATTTCGATTTTCAGGCGGACGACATTTTATAGTATTACAAATATAAACATCTTTTTGTCGTGATAAACCAACTGATGCAAAAATTTTATCTAAAAGTTGTCCGGCTTTTCCAACAAATGGCAAACCTTTTTTATCTTCCCAATATCCTGGGGCTTCGCCGATTAAAACAAGGTTTGAATTTGGTACACCGTCAGAAAATACAGTGTTGGTTCTGCTCTTTGCAAGCGGACATTTCTGACAGTTTTTACATTTTTCTCTAATTTGTTCAAGTTCCTCGTACATATGAAAATTATATTATAAAATTTTTATTTCGTATTATAATAGAGTAAAAATATACTAAGGAGGCAAAAATGTATCAATTATTTGTAGAAACAGAAACATCATTTGCGCCGGATTTGGCGGGCGAATTTAAAGAATTGGACGATGCAAGAGCAGCAGCAAAACAAGCTCAAGCAGAAAATCCGGATATAATGTATGAAATTAAAGAAACAGACGGACACGTAAACAATTATGGCGAACTAATCGCAACAGTTGTAGAACGTGGTTAATGTAGTCTAAAAACAACTTAGACCAAAAAGAAATCTGAAGAATTAGCTAAAATTAATTTAGAAAAAATAAGAATAAGATAGAATATATCGTAAAAACAAGCTGGTAAAAGATTGTTTGAACAAGGTAAATTAGACTCACCTCCAACAGCAAGTAACTGGGCTCAACATGATGTAGATACTTTAGAATTATTTAAATAAGGGTTGTGCAAATCCAGTTTTGTACAAACAATAACAATGCTTAAAGGGCTCGGAACGGTAATCGTTCCGAGCCCTTTATTTATATATAAAATTTTAAACCAACTTAACTCCACAAAGTTGTAGAACTACACCTACAATGGCTGCAAAAAAGAAATAATATAAAGGATTTTTCTTAAATTTGAATGACAATGCAAACAAACAAATAAATAAAATTAATGCAGGCAAGCTTGTCACATTATCTTTAAAAAATCCCATTCCCACTGCGGCTAAAAGTCCACAACCGGCAGGTTTTAGCGAATATAAAACCGCTTTTACCCAAAAATTATCATTGAATGTTTTTAATACTTTTGAAATTGCAACAACAAACAAAAATGAAGGGAAGATTAAAGATAATGTTGCAATAACACCGCCAATTATTCCATATGTTTGAAAACCCGCAAAAGTAGCCATATTGGCACCAACAGGACCTGGAGTAATCATAGAAATTGCAATCATGTTTGTTAATTGTTCTGTTGAATACCAACCATATGTGTGTACAAGTTGGTATAAAAACGGCATAGTTGCATATCCCCCACCTACGGAGAAAACGCCAATCTTAAAAAATTCTATTATAAGGTGCAATAATGTCATCATTTTTCACACCTCTTTAAGATTAATTTGTATGTAACACCTATTATAACAGAACCTATAATTGCTAATACAGGTGAAAACTTTAAAAAGAATGATGAGGAAAAACAACCTAAAAATATTATCCATGACATTACATCAGTCAAACTGTTTTTCCACATTTCTTTGATTGTAAGATATACAAGGATTATTACTGCAACACCTACACCCCAGAAAACACTTTGAATAAAAGAAATTCTTAATAGGTAATCTACAATTAATGCAACAATTAAAATCGAAATAATAGGTGATGTGATAATTCCCAAAAGAGCTGTTGCGGCACCTCTTTTTCCACGTAATTTATAGCCAACAAATGCTGAAATATTTGCGGCAATGATTCCCGGAATACTTTGACTTATTGCGTAAAAATCAACAAGCTCTTCGTTTGTAATCCAATGATGTTTGTTAATAATGCTTTGTTGAATAAGTGGAACAATAACGTATCCACCACCTAAAAGCTGGATTCCGAGAACTAAAAATTCAAGGTATAAATCTTTTAAAGATACCTTCATAATTTAATTATATAATAAAATAAAAAATTATATCTTGAAAAAAAAGATTTTCTTTGATAGAATGAAGTTACAACTTGAATATAAGCGCTGTAACCTAGCCGGCTGTTGGAGCTTTTACGAAGTTAAAAGGACAACGTAAGTTAAATGAAGCTCTATCCAGTGGCAGGGATACAAAAATAAAGTTAAGAATGCGCGTGTAGCCCAGCTGGATAGAGCGTTTGGCTACGAACCAAAAGGTCGGGGGTTCGAATCCCTCCACGCGTAAATTAAAAAGACTTCTTGGTAGAGAAGTCTTTTTCGTGCTAAACCACATTATACCACTGTAAGTTATTTGGGTGTAAATTACCAGTTAGTTTGAGAAAACGTATCAGGTAAAGTGAGAATTTTATGATCGATTAGCAATAAGTTTATTACAAAATTATAATAATTATTACTTATTCATTTTTTCTATAAAACCAACCCAACTATACTTTGTTTTTAACAATTCTAACAAGGCTTTTGTTGAACTAATTCCTGTAGCAGCAATACCTGATATTCCAGATACAATTGGATTGCCAGTTGCTATTCCTGCTATACAAATTGGTAAAGTTATCAATGTTGATATATTTGACCATTTTTCTATTTTAGGGAAATGTTTTTTTAATAATTTATTTATTTTAGAAGCCTTGCTTTTGTATTCGCTTAAAATATCCGTTATATCATTTTGGGTAATAATTTGGTTTTTAGAGGATTTTATTGTAATAATTTCATTTAAAACATCTCTTATTTGGAACAGTTCGTCAGTTTCTCTATATTCAAATATTTGTATAATATTAGATTCGGTTTTTTTTAGGTAATGCTTTTCACATGAAATAATCATTTTGCAATCTTCGCAATACTCTTTTGTTCTAAATGTAAAATCAGGAAATATCTTAATAGGTGGAACTAAAGAACTAAAAATCTTTGATATTACTTGATTTTTAGTATTTGAATTTGGAATATGACTATTTGTTGCACCAAATTTATATTTACAATAGTTTAATGATTCTTGTGTAAACATTATTTGAGCATTTAATTGCATAGATAAGAATAATGATGCATAAATTTGCCAAACATATGAAGAACAATAATGATAATCTCCAATAAATAATTCTCCTGGGCAATTATCATTCCCCTTTTTTATTATTTCAGGAAATATCTCAGATAAAACATCACGATCTTTTTTTGTTTGTTCATATAATTTATTTGCTACATCATTGCTAATATAGTCCTCAATATTAATAATTTCTATCATTTGTTTGTCTTCTAATACTTCAAACAAAAGTTTTATTCCTTCATTTAATTTTATATTATTTGAGGATTTTTTATCTTTTATCGTATTTAGAATATTTTGAGGAACTATAATCTTATCAACCCAAAGTAAAGATGATGGATTTTGTATTAACCAATCAAAATCAAAATTGCAAACAGGACATAATCCTATATCTTTACCTAAAGCTAAACCTGATAATAATATTTTATTCTTTTGCATAAATATTTCCTTTACAAATTAACTAATAATTTTTCTTCTATTTCAGATTTAGATAATACAGGTATTAAATCTTTCATAATTTTACTTGCTAACGCATGAGCCATATTTACAGGAACAGCATTCCCTACCATTTTGTAGCCATTTGCAAGATTTGAATATTTAAATTCAAAATCATCTGGAAATGTTTGAATTCTTGCGCATTCTCTTAATGATAATCTTCTATAAAGATGTTCTTTCCCTTTAACAAACTCTCTTTTATTTTGTTCAATAAAAGTCATTTTAGGGGCTTGAGGGTGAATTGGCGCATGCCGTCCACCTGCTTGTATAGTAAACGAAGGTTCATCCCATGCTCTGACACGATTTCTCGACATAAATATTGTAGAAAACCCACCTATCATATATTCGTGGTTTGGAATAATACATTTCGAGCCATTTGTATAATTTTTTTCTTTAGCAGGTAAAGCTGTTTCTCTTAAATCCCAAATTGCATCTTTTAAAACGGGTTTATACTCTTGTATTTCTGGAAATTCAAATTTCAAATTTAAATCACTTCTATATCCAACAAAAAATACACGTTTTCTATCTTGTGGTACATTGTAATTGTTTGCATTTATCAATCTAAAACTTAAATTATATCCTGATTCTTTGAATAACTTTTTAATATTTGATAATGCTTCCGCATGTCTTTGAGCTAACATTCCTTCAACATTTTCAGCCAAGAAAAATAAAGGTTTTTTATCTCTTAAAATCCTAATAAATTCATAGAATAATTGTCCTCTTGAATCGTTTATACCTCGCAAAGCACCTGCTTCACTCCAACTTTGACAAGGTGGACCACCGATAATTCCTATGCAATCAGGAATATCATCTGATGAGACATTTCTGATGCTTCTTTTATCAAGAATTGTATTAGGGAAATTATATTCAAAGGTCTCCCAAATAGTTGAGTCATATTCATTAGCCCATACTATGTCAAAACCTGCTTGCTCAAAACCTTTATCTAAACCGCCTGCGCCTGAAAATAAGCTTATAATTTTTTTAGTCATAAATAAAACTCCAAAAATTTAATATTTTCCAAAGTAGCAGGATTATTTGGATTTTTAATTTGTAAATTAGTCACAAAAAACTTTTGATTATCAATTAAGTTTTCTAAACTTGTTCTATTTTCCTGTGAAAAAGAATTATATTTATTTTCTTTAATTACACAATAAAATGCGAACCTACAACCCTCTTTTTTCTTTGGAAGATAGTTAAAAACTTTTTTAGGATGGAAAATTGACCACATCCCCCTAACTCTTAAATCAGTTATTCCAAGTGGGTCAACTTTTTTTATTTTCCCTAGTTCATTTGTTTCTGCTAATTCGATATCTGGAATAGAATGTAAGCCGGTTATAATTGTATTCTTTATACGTTCATATATTTCTTTGTCTGCAGCATAACAATCACCATATACAAACCATAATTCTTTTAAGCTACTATCGTCAGTATTTCCAACAATATAAATTATATCCTTTTCTGTCCATTGTTCACAATTTCTGCAATTAGATGTAATCATTGTACTATCTGAATATAGTTTTGCTTTAGGATAAGAACTGTTCAAAGCAAGAGCATTGGCATTCCCTTGCACTTTTTTTACTTCAATAGCATCTCCATTTTTTAAGATAATATCTGGAGGATTGTTTTGGTTACCCGTATAAGAAAAAACATCATTGTATGCTTGTAATCTGAAATAGTCATCCTCACAGGATAATGTATTTGCAAATAAATCTTTAATGTATTTTTCTAAAGCATCACCAATACCATTCGCACGATTTCGTCCTGAATAATGTGAAGTTAATTCAATTACAGGGCTTTCTACTAGATTTTTAATTGCAATTAAAATATTTGAACTCACATTTCCCCCTATACAACCTATATTATACATAAAAATAATCATTTTTACATATTTGTAAAGTTTATACATTAACCAATTATGTTAAATGTTTTTTGCCAATACCACAAAAAATCTTCCCACCCTTCGGAAGTTTTTATCCTCTTTCTATCCTTGCTAAAATTCAACCCCTGTCCGAGCTTAAGGCAAATTTCCTAAAATAAGCAGGAAAAAAGGATAATTCTGAGGATAAGAAAAGGATAAAAAGGATAATTTTTCTTAAATCGAAGGAAGTACCTTAAATCTAAACAATACCTAAATTGTACCAATATTCATTCTTATAAATTTATCTGTCAAATTATATTGGGACTACCAATATTATTAATAATGATTTGTTTTTAACCTTTGCTGTAAAATTTGGTTGAGTCATAACAGAATTAACTTTCATAAAATTTCCGTTCTTCAATTCACCTATAATTGAACTTTTTATAGTACAACAATTATAAGTGTAAAATTCAAACACAAATATTCAAAACGTTACCATTATTTACAAAATATATTTGAATTTTTTAGGATAAGACATGTAATCGCCAAATTCATCTTCTAACACTTTTAGATAATTTTTTGGACACTTAAATTCTTCATCTTCAAACTTTATTGTTGTTAATGGGAAAATATCATCATATAGCTGACAACATTTGTCCATAGGGTGATGAAAATCTACACCGTAAAACAATATTTTTGTAGCATTTTCATTATTTGATGAATGTGTTTTAACAATGTCATTTGTGATCTTTAAGGCATCTTTGTTTGCTTCTTCTCTAGAAGTTGCACTGGTATATTTTTTACCAATTTTATCAAAAGCATTAAATGCTTTATGTACTAATTTGTTTAAAGAATTCAAAGATTTTTCATCTGAATTATCAATATAAATTTCATCCATTGGGAAAATATCAAGACCAATATGTTCATTTTTTGTGTTATAGACTCTTAATTGGAAATCCCTGTTGAAAAATTCACGAACATTCCACTCTTTATCATCTTTTAAAGCTTCTTTCAAAATTGGATAAATCTTTTCGTAGTCGCTTCTTTCCATATCAAGATCAATATCATCATCCCAAGGAATAAAGCCTTTGTGTCTATATGCTCCAAGCAAAGTTCCAAAAGCTAACCAATAGTTTATATTGTTTTCATCACAAATATTTGCAACTTTTTTTAAAATTTCCAAACATTTTAGTTGCTTTTCTCTTAAAACGCCTTTTGCTTGAGGCACTTGAGTAATATCAACATTTCTTTTTTTATAATCTTCAAAATTATTTTCTTTTTCTATATCTTTTAATATTTTTTTCATTGCATTATTTTTAAAAGTAATTTTTATCTTATTAAAAATTACAATTTGAGTATTTACATCATACTTAATAATTTTGAAAATATTTTTAAACATTAATTACTATCCCATTATATTTTTTATTTATAAAACCGTGTTGGTTTTATTAGAAAGAAAATTTTATTTGTATATTCACATTATATTTCTAAAAGACAATATGTAAACAAAAACTATATATTATTCATTAGTTTTTCCCGAATTTGCGGATATTTATTCATCAATTTGTCATATATACTTAATGTTACATCTGCGGTAAAAGCTTTAGATAAGCCCGTTCCAAAAGTTTCATCTAAAATATAGAATTGTTTATTTAAACCACTGACTTCACAAAATTTAGTTCCGTTTAAAACTGCCATTGCCCAGAACCATAAATCATCGTGAGAGGTTGTAAGTTCTCTTGCACAATCAATGTTAAAAACTTCATCCGATAGGCAATGAGGCGGATACAAACATCCTGAACCACCAAAAGGACTGTTCAAATATGAAGGTTCACTGAACAAATCAAACAATCTTTCTTTTGCTGAATGTTTTGAAACTTCGCCATTGTTTTTAAAATACATTCTACAAATTCTTTGAACATATATATTGGAAGGATCTTCTTTGTATGCATTATACAATGTTTCTAACCAATCTTGTTCATAATATAAATCATCATCTGCAGTAACGATAATATCTTCCGTAAATTCTCTTAGTGCCGGCATTAACTTTTTAAATGACATTAAATTTTCACACCAACGAATTTCTAAACCCAAATCTTTTAATTTTAACAAATCTTCTGTTAAATCTTTTTCTTTATTTGGAAATTGATCATAAGCAAGCCAAAGAATTACCCTATCCGGCTTTAAGGTTTGTCTTAAAAGTGTATTAATAACCTTGTGAAGCGTTGGTATTCTTTTTGGATAACTTGTTAATGAAATAATAATTTGCGGAGTTCTTTTTTCTGTTGTAACACCATATTCTGTTGCTTCATGGTAATCAAATTGAGATTTGTGTCTAAAAGATATTTGAATTTTGCCGAAAAATATTAAAACATAGTGGCTATCTATATTTTTACAAGCAAAAATATGTTTTTCAAAAAAATCTTTTATTGACATTAATTTAATTCTCCTTTGATTAATTTTTCATAAAAAGTTCCGCTCAATTCCTGTTCTTTTTTCAAGCCTAAAGCTTTTGATTTGTATGAAAGTTTGTGAATATTTGACTGTTCTTTAAACGCATTCCATTTTTGTTCATCAAATTGAGTCATTAATTCTCTTTGAAAATGTTGAACCGGAATAAAACTTACGAACGGTACTTTAGCCCAAATACATTTATTTTCTTCGTCAGACTTTGTTAAAAGAGTGAAAATGTGCAAATAGAAAAAGTAATTCATCACATAATTGTTATCTTTCCAATATTCTTCAATTACATCCAATTCATCTTTTAGCATTTTGTTATTAGGTTTAGAGTGAATGAAATAATTTGCCATATTCAAACCGTCTAAATCTACATCTTCATAATTTTTAAATAAAAACAGATCCGAATTTGTAATATATTCAGGTAATTTTCCGGTCAAATATACTGTTGAATCTATCCAACAACCGCCGTATTTTATTAAAAGCATTGTGCGCAAAATGTCTGAAAAATGCGCCATTTTCATTTTACCTGCTTTTAACAAGTCATAATATTTTTGAGGAATATCTATATAATCCTTTATTGTGTCAAAACTTAAAATCACGTGTTTTTTATCAGGTTCGTATTTATCAATAGTTTCAACACATCTTTTTACAACCTCAGGAGCGTTTTCTATACCTTTATCCCAAAATTGCCAAATTGTATATTCCTTAATTGGTTCAATTTGAAGATTTGCATTTTTACCTCTTTTTGCAACTCTTTTGACATATGTTTTTAAATAATGTTTTGCAATATTGCCCTTTAAAATTCGTCTAATTTTTCTATTGAAAACAAAAACTTCTAAAAAAATTTTTTTAATACCATTTAAGGCTTGCTTTAAAGGTGAAAAAAGTTTCATTGTTATTTATTCTCCTTTAAAATATCCATGATTTCTGGATATTCTTTAACCATAACATTCATAGCTTCAAGAGCTGTTAAACCTGTACTATTTGTTTTATTTATTTTACACAATCCACAATCTTGAGTATCTTCTATTGTTGGCAAGTTACAAGAATAACCATCTACGATTCGAATAGGAGTTTTATTTAAAACTGCCATTGCCCAAAACCAAACGTCATCTTGAGTTGGTAAAACTTGTTTAATTTTTTCTTCATTAAGAATATCCGCATGCAAAGAATGTGGTGGATATAAAACACCTCCACAACCTGTTAATTTGTTGTATACAGTCTTTTCTGCGCATTTTTTCCAATCAAAATATTCTTGGTTTCTTGAATAGTATTTTATTGTGTCATTTTCAACATAAAAACTTACGCCTCTGTGAGTATAAACATTTTTAGGATTTTTCAAATATTCCTCGTATAACTTTTTGATAGAATCTTTTTCGTAATAAATATCATCATCATATGTAATAATGATGTCTTTCGGATATTCTTTCAGTGTTGGTAAAAGCTTTTTGTAAGATCTTAAATCTTTACACCAACCTATAGTTAGCCCGAATTCTCTCAATCTTAAAAGGTCTTCCGGCAAATCATTTTCTTTGTTAGGGAATTGCTCTTCTGCCAACCAGAGAATTAACTTGTCAGGTTTTACGGATTGAGTTAACAGTTGCTCTATAGTAATATGAACTGTTTTTATGCGTTTTGGGAATGTTGTCAAAGAAACTATAATTTTAGGGCTTCTTTCTTCCGTATTTAAGCCATATTCACTAACTTTTCGTTGTTCTATATTTTTATTCTTGTATCTTGATTTTATTATGATTCCAAAAATTGAAAAAATATGATGAGAATCAATGTTTGTGTATCTAATCAAATTCAAAAAGTTAAAATTTTTAACTTGAGTGCAACTATTTTTTTTCATTAAATCGTCTTTCTTTAAAGCCTTCTAAGCACTATCCCTATTGGATTATGCGTATTATATAACTATGCATTCAATTATATCAATTAAATTTTCATTTGCAAGATATTTACTCTCTAAATAAAATCTATGTTTATTGTATAATTTTTTTATAATTACTTATAGATAAAGAGGATTTTATGGAAAAATTTTATTTAACAACAGCTATTGACTACGTAAACGGTGCACCTCACATCGGTCATGCTTACGAAAAAATATTAACTGATATTATTGCAAGACACTACAAAAAAAGATGCGATGATGTCTATTTCTTGTCAGGCACAGATGAACACGGTATCAAAATCCAAAAAACATCTGCAGCTCAAGGTATTACACCAAAAGAACTTTGTGATGCAAATGCACAAAAATTCCAAGATTGTTGGAAAGCTTTAGGCATAGACTATAACCAATTTATCAGAACAACAGACGAACAACACGAAAAAATTGTTCAAAAAATCTTCAAAAAACTTGTTGAAAAAGGGGATATCTACAAACATTCTTACACAGGTTTGTATTGTAGCGGTTGTGAATGTTTCTTAAATGAAAAAGATTTAACCGAAGATGGACTTTGCCCTGATCACTTGAAAAAACCGGAAGAAGTTTCAGAAGAAAACTACTTCTTTAAACTTTCAAAATACAAAGATGCAATCATTAAACATATCAAGGAAAACCCTGATTTTATTGTTCCAAGTTTTAGAGCAAACGAAGTCTTAAACCAATTACAAGATATTCAAGATATTTCTGTATCACGTTCAATTTCAAACGTAACTTGGGGCGTTCCGGTTCTTGATGATCCTGAACAAGTTATTTATGTTTGGATTGATGCACTTTCAAACTATATTACAGCTCTAGGATACAATCCTGATGGCGAAAGTGATGAAAAATTCAATAAATATTGGCCGGTAGATGTTCATGTAATCGGTAAAGATATTCTTAAATTCCACAGTATTTATTGGCTAGGAATATTAATGGCTCTTGATTTACCGTTACCAAAACAACTTTTAGCTCACGGTTGGATTACAATTGATGAAACAAAAATGTCAAAATCTTTAGGCAACGTAATTGCACCTCAAGATATTTTAAAAAACTTTGAACTTGAAACACCTGATGCACTTCGTTACTATATGGCAACATCTGCACCTTGTGGTAAAGACGGTAACTATTCAGATAACGATTTCAAAGAAAAAGTTAATGCCCACCTTGCAAACTCAATGGGTAACTTATTAAACAGAACTTTATCAATGCTTGTAAAATATTTTGACGGTGAAATTAAACCTGAATTCAAAACAGATGCAAGTATTTTAAATACGGCTAAAAATACTATTGATATTGTAAAAAATCACTTTGATAAATATGAAGTTGCAGAAGCAGGAAATGCAATCATTTCACTTGTCGACGTAACTAACAAATACGTTACAGACAATGCTCCTTGGACTTTGGCAAAAGAAGAAAAAATGCTTGAATGTGGTCAAGTTTTGACAACCGTTCTTGATATTATGTGCATAATTGCATCATTAATTGAGCCATTCTGCCCTAATATTGCTAAAGAAATGGCAAAACAATTATCATTTGATTTATCTATAAAATATAATGACTTAACTATTGATAACATCAAAGTTGGCAAATTAATCTCAAAAGAAGATATTCATCCGGTATTTTTACGTATGGATTCTGAACTTGCTGACAAATCAACTAAGAAAAAATAATTATGGATATCAAAGATTTAAAAAGCAGAATAGCAAAAAACAAGGAGTGTCTTTGACATAGAAAACTCTAAAAAAGAGCTTTCTGAACTTGAAGCGAAATTACAATCTCCTGAAGTTTGGACTGATCAAAAACTTGCAAGCGAATTAGGTCAAAAAACAAGAGAAATAAAGGAAAATATTTCTCGAGTTGAGCACTGGGAAGAAATTATTTCTGATGCCGAAATTGCATACGAAATGCAAGATGAAGATTTAATCAATGAAGCTAATTCTAATTTAGAAGTTTTAGAACAAGAATTGAACAAATTTGACATTCAACTTATGCTTTCAGGAGAATATGATAGTGCTGATGCAATGCTCACTGTAAATGCCGGCGCAGGTGGTACTGATGCTCAAGATTGGGCTGGAATGTTACTTAGAATGTATACTCGTTGGGCAGAAAAAAAAGGTTGGAAGGTTACACTTTTAGATAAATCAGAAGGTGATGAAGCGGGTATTAAATCAGCAACAATTAAAATCACAGGCAAATTTGCATTTGGTTACGCAAAAGCTGAACGTGGAGTTCACAGATTAGTTAGAATTTCTCCATTCAACGCAAACGGCAAACGACAAACAAGTTTTGCAAGTTGTGAAGTTTCACCAATCATCGAAGATTATGAAAAAGAAATAATAATTCCGCCGGAAGATATTGAGTTAGACACAATGCGTTCCGGTGGTGCAGGCGGACAAAACGTAAACAAAGTAGAAACTGCTGTTAGAATTCTGCACAAACCTACAGGTATTGTAATTAAATGCCAACAAGAACGCTCTCAACTTCAAAACAGGACCATTGCAATGCAAATGCTTGCCGCAAAATTATTGGCAATACGTCAAGCTGAGCATGAAAAGAAGCTTGCAGAATTAAAGGGACAAAATTTTGATATTAATTTTGGTTCTCAAATTCGCTCTTATGTCTTCCATCCATATAAAATGGTGAAAGATCACAGAACAGGATATGAAGTTGGAAATGTTGATGCAGTAATGGACGGAGATATTGACGGATTTATTGAAGCTTATTTAAAACAATAAAAAAAAAGGCGGGTGGTTTTATAAAACCACCCGCCTTTTTAACAACTTTATTTTCTAACTTTATTTTCTTCACCCTTCACAAGACGTTTAATATTTTCTCTATGAAGATAGATAATATATAACGCACCTATTGCACAATATACAACGTAAGCAATTGGTTGGTGGAAAAAGTACATTAAAACAGGAGCACAAGCTACTGCAATAATTGAACCTAATGAAACATATTTTGAAGTATATGTTATTGCACCCCAAATAGCGGCAATAATCAAGCCAACTTGCCAATTCAAAGCAAGAATTGTACCAACACCGGTTGCAACAGATTTACCACCTTTAAAAGCAAGGTAAATAGATTTACTGTGACCGATAATTACAGCAACAGCCGCAACTACGGCAGGAATACCCAACTCAGCTTTAAAGTGAGCAAACATTACTGCTAAAATTACAGGGATTGCTCCTTTAAGAGCATCTAATAGCATTACTATAAAGAAGTATGGAGTACCCAAAACTCTTTTTACGTTTGTTGCACCGGTTGAACCAGAACCTACTTCTCTAATATCTTTACCTGTTTTGGCTTTTACGATAATGTAACCTGTTGGAATAGAACCGATTAAGTAAGAAACAACAAAAACGATTCCTAACATATAAAACCAAGTTACAAATTCTTTTAAAATTCCAACTATATTCATAAATTTCTCCTTTTTGTAGATTATAAGATATTATCTTAAAATTATCAAATAGTTAATATCAGGTTTTACATCTTTATTTTTAGGCATTTTTTTCCATAATTTCATATGAATTGTTGCAGGATATGCCATTGTAGTAAATTTCAATTCATTTTGAAGAGGTGAACCGTTGTTGCATCCGCCTTGAACGCCACAAGCATTGCCTAAATGAATAAAATCTTTAAACGCATAAATATTTGTTGAAACATTTTCTTTTTGCGTAAATACTGTATTTTTCAGAACATCCGCATATGCAAATTTAAACCCTAAATCTCTGGCATTCAACCCTTTTAACAAGAATGTATGACCAAGATTTCCTCTATATGCCGAAACCTCAAAAATAACTTTTATTGTATTTTCATCTTTTGAATAATTAATCTTTATCGGAATCAAATAATCAACAGGTGTACAGTCTTTTTTATCTTTATCATCAAAACTTAGTCTATCAAGTCCGACAAGCATTGTAGGATTGTTTATATAACGACTTTCCTCTGATAAACCTATATTTGCTTTTACACCTCTGCCTGTACAAGTAAGAGCTTCTATACTTAACCAAGGTTTTTTATCAACGATTTGTCCAAAAACTTCTTCAGTTGGGACATAATTTCTGTTTTTAAAGATTGTTTTTTCAACATAGTTTTTTCTTAACTGATAAATTTCACTTCTTTTTTTGTAATTCAAATCAGTCATTGGATTAATGGGAACACTTCCTGTAACCCAATATTCATCAACTTCTTCTTTATTAAATTTTTCAAAAGGATTGTTTGCTTCTTCCTTTTTGAATTCGTTTTCAGGATATTCCAGATGAATATCAACATCGTCAATAGTGTCGTCTTCATCTTCAAGTTCCTCTTGCCAAGGTTTTTGAGAAGACAGCTTCAAAGCACCTTTTTTCTGTATATTACCAAAAAGGCTTGGGTTAATCATAAAATACAAAATCAATCCGACAACAACAATAATAACTATCAGAAAATTTTTAAATTGGTGATTATCCGAATTCATTTTATTCTCTCTTTTTCAAGTTTGTCTATTAAGCAATATCCCAACGTCCGCAAGTACCGCCCCAACGTGCAATAATATTACCTTGAATATCTTTGATATTTTCGTAATGCGGATGATTGTGTTCATCCATACCTTCAACAATAGTAATAACTTCACATTGGTTAGAGCATCCGTTACAATCACAAGTAATTGATGCAAAATGCATGTCACCTACTTCCCAACCTCTGAATGTTGTTGGTTTTTCAGTGTATTGGTGATTTTCCATTGCCAATAGTGCAGCACCGATAGCACCCATTGTTTGGTGATTTTCAGGAACTACAATTTTTGTTTTTAATTCTTCTTCGAATGCCTTAACCATACCTTTGTTAGTTGCAACACCACCTTGGAAAGAAATTGTTGGTAACAAATCTTTTCCTAATGCTAAGTTTGCCAAATAGTTTCTAACTAAAGCTTGGCATAATCCGTATAATAAATCTTCTACAGGGTAACCCAATTGTTGTTTGTGAATCAAATCACTTTCAGCGAATACACCGCAACGACCGGCAATACGAGCAGGATTTGTAGATTTTAATGCTGTATCACCAAATTCTTCGATTGGAACATTCAATCTTTGAGCTTGATGGTCTAAGAAACTTCCTGTACCTGCTGCACAAACAGTATTCATTGCAAAATCTGTAACAATACCGTCACGTAAAATAATGATTTTACTATCTTGTCCACCGATTTCAAGAATTGTTTGTACTCCCGGAATATTTACACTTGCAGCAACCGCGTGCGCTGTAATTTCATTTTTAATAATATCTGCACCAACTAAAGCACCTGCCAAGTTACGACCTGAACCGGTTGTACCAACACCTTTTACGTCATATTCTTGTGTAGCTTGAGCCTTCAAGTGTTTCAAACCTTCTTGAACCGCCATAACCGGTTTACCAGCTGTTCTTAACATATAACTATCAACGTATTTGCCATTTTCATCAACCAAAGCTAACTTTGTTGTAACTGAACCTACGTCTATACCTAAATATACTGTTAGTGCCATATCTATACTTCCTTTTCTTTTTAGTAATTAAATATTAGCACAAACAAATGTAACGAATTGTAAATATACCTAAAAGCATGTCTAAAGTTTCTTTTCACCCTTACCGTTATATAAAATGCAGGTAGAAAATTAGAAAGTGTGTATTTATGGTTCAAGGTATAAATTGGAATAATTACTCTCCAAATCAAATTGTGGAAATGAAACAAAATGGCTTTCAAGTTCCGGATGACGTTTACAATAAAGCCGAAACAACTTTGTCAGAAACAGAAACAAAAGAAGTAACTTCTGAATCTGCTGATGAAAAAGATGTTGAATACGCTGTTACAGATGATGCTCAAGCTATTGATGTATCTGAATATGAATCAAAAATTCAAGATGCTGCAGAATTTAAAAAACAACTTGAAGAAGAAGGCGCAAGCTTAAAATCAATGGTTAAACAATTCACAGCAAAGACTAATGAAAGCATTCAAATTATGAATGTTTCACTTGAAGAAATTAGTCAATTCTCAGATTTAATTTTAGAAAAACAAGATGCAGCAACAGAAACTCAAACCCAAGCTGAAGAAGAACAAGCTGAAGTTCAAAAAGCTGTGGAAGAAATGAACGCAGAAGTTGAGAAAAAACAAACTGAATTAGAAACAGTTAACGACAAAATTGAATCAGGTGAAGCAACAGAAGATGATGTTGCTAAAGCTGAAGGTTTACAAGGTGAAATTGGCGATGTAGTAGCTGCAGGAACAGCAGAAATTGAAACAAAAGCTACAGTTGCAGAAGATTTAACAACAGAAACAACAGAAACAATGAGTGAATTAGAACTTCTTGGCAAAATTACAAATATTAGTTATAAAGAAGCCCAAAAAGGTACAGAATTATCTAAAGAAACTTTTGATTTATCAAAGAAACTATACAACAAAGGTGCTAAAGCAGGTAAAATTGCTGCCGCTCTAGGTAGTTTAGCAGGTGGTATTGCCGGATATTTTGGTGGTAAAGCCGCTGGTACTGCTATTGCCAACAAAGGCATTGAAAATTACACCAAAAAAACAGGCATAGGAGTTACTACTGCAGGAAAACTTGGTGAACAAATTGCAGCGAATGAAACTAATGCATCTACAAAAATTTTAGCAGGTCAAATTGGTGGCGTTGTAGCCGGAGCTAGCATTGGAGCATCTTTAGGTTCATTATTTGGCTCACAAAACAGAAAAATCGGTCAAGCCGGTATGAATGCAGCAAACCAATTAAACCAAGTTTCTGCTAACCAAATGAACACTGCACAAAACGTTGCAAACAACAATGGTATGGCTATTAATGTAACAACTGATGCAAGCACTGTTGTTAGCGATTTATCAGACACTATTAACAGCGCTGATAAAGACGTAACAGACAAAGCAGATGTTAAAGTTGCAGAAGCTCCGGTATCTACAAATACTAATCCTTCAGCTGTAGATGAAACAAATGTTGATGATGAAAACAAAAAGAAAAAAGAAGCATAATTGACTTTGAATAAAAATAGGAATAAACAAAAAGCGGTTTGTGTAACGAACCGCTTTTTGTTTTAAACTTCATATAAGCTTACACATTTATTTAGCAATAACAAACGCAATTGCCTTTGTTTTATCGTGAGAGATACTCAACTTAAAACGAAGGTTTTTAGAAATCTTTTTCAATAGTCTAAGTTTTGGACATCCGTTTTTATCGTGATATGTTTCAATATCAGTTAAATAAACTCCTGTAATACCATACTGTTGAAGAGCTTTAATACAAGCTTCTTTTGCACAAAACTTACCTGCAAAATGTTGAGAAGGTTTTGCTTGAGCCAAACAATATTCTTGTTCTTTATGTGTGAAAATTTTGTCTAAAAGTTGTTTTGAGCGATATTCAAATCTGTTGCTATCTTCAATATCTACACCAATTTGCATAAATTTTACCTCTTTTTAATATTCTATATTCTAATTTATTTTATCATGGTAAAATAAATTTATACAGTAATTATGAAGGGAAAAAAATGAATAAAGAATACTTTCCACAAGAAATAGAAAAAAAATGGCAAAAGTATTGGGAAGAAAATCACACTTTCCATACTCCAAATGACAGTGACAAGCCTAAATATTACGCTTTGTCAATGTTCCCATATCCAAGCGGAAAGCTTCACATGGGACATGTTAGAAACTATACAATTACTGACGTAATTGCACGTTTCAAAAAAATGCAAGGTTTCAATGTTCTACATCCAATGGGATGGGACAGTTTCGGTTTACCTGCTGAAAATGCAGCAATGAAACACGGTGCTAACCCTGAAACTTGGACAGATGAAAACATTGCCTACATGACAAAACAACTTAAAATGTTGGGACTATCTTATGATTGGGATAGAGAAGTTACAACTTGCAAACCTGATTACTACAAATGGACTCAATGGTTATTCTTACAACTATACAAAAAAGGCTTAGCTTACAAAAAAGAAGCTGCTGTAAATTGGTGTGACAGTTGCGGAACTGTACTTGCAAACGAACAAGTTATCGACGGCAAATGCTGGAGATGTGATAGCGTTGTAGAAAAGAAATACTTATCACAATGGTTCTTAAAAATCACAGATTATGCAGATAGACTTCTTAAAGACCTTGACAAACTTGATGGTTGGGGTGACAACGTTAAAACAATGCAAGCGAACTGGATTGGTAAATCACAAGGTGCAATTTTAAAATTCAAAGTTGCAGAAAAAGATATGGAAATTCCGGTATACACAACTCGTCCTGATACAGCTTTTGGTATTACATACCTTGTTGTAGCACCGGAATATAAAGACATTGAAGCTCTTACAACAGAAGAAAACAAACAAGCTGTTGAAGAATATAGAGCCAACGCTCGTAAGTTAACTGAAATTGAAAGACTTTCTACAGACAGAGTAAAAACAGGTGTTCCTTTAGGAACTCACGCTATCAATCCATTTACCGGAGAAAAATTCCCTCTATGGACAGCTGATTATGCTTTAGTAGAATACGGTACAGGTGCTGTAATGGCTGTACCTACTCACGATGAACGTGACTTTGCTTTCGCTAAAAAATATAACTTACCAATGAAAGTTGTTATTTCACCTAAAGATAGCGAATTAAATGTTGATGAAATGACAAATGCTTACACCGAAGAAGGTGTAATGGTGAATTCAGGCGAATTTAACGGAATGAAAAATGTTGATGCAAAAAAAGCTATAACACAATTCGCTGTTGATAACGGATTTGGTGAATTCAAAACTCAATTCAGACTTCGTGACTGGTTAGTTTCACGTCAAAGATATTGGGGCGCTCCAATCCCTGTTGTATATTGCGACAAATGCGGTATTCAACCGGTTCCGGAAGATCAACTTCCTGTGTTATTGCCAAAAGATGTTGATTTTTCTGTTGTAGGTAAATCACCAATTACAACATCAGAAACATTCAAAAATACTGTTTGCCCTGTTTGTGGCGGACATGCCGTTAGAGAAACAGATACAATGGATACATTCATGTGTTCAAGTTGGTATTACTTACGTTATTCTGACGCAAGAAATGCTGAAAAATGTTTTGATAAAGAACTTGTTGACAAATGGTTACCTGTTGACCAATATGTAGGCGGTATTGAACACGCTATTCTTCACTTGTTATACTCAAGATTCTTTACAAAAGCATTACACGATTTAGGACTTGTAGGTTTTGATGAACCATTCAAAAACTTGTTAACTCAAGGTATGGTTCTTAAGGATGGTTCTAAAATGTCTAAATCTAAAGGCAATACGGTAGATCCGGATGAAATATTTGAGAATTATGGAGCTGATACAGCAAGATTATTTATTCTTTCTGATTCACCACCGGCAAGAGATTTTGACTGGTCTGATGCAGGAGTTGAAGGCTGTTACAAATTCTTAAATAGAGTTTGGAGATTGGTTAGTGAAAATCAAGAATATGTATCAAAAGATTACAAGCTTACATTCCCTCTTGCAAGAGATAATGACGACTTAGTAAGAACTATACATATAATGATAAAAGAAATTACAAATGATATTGCAAATGACTTCCAGTTCAATACAGTAATTTCTAAATATCGTGAGCTTACAAATGCTATTTATGATTGGAAAAACAAAAAAACAGAAATGACAGAAGAAGATAAAAACGTATTTAGCTTTGCTGTAATTTCACTAATCAAATTAATGGCACCTGTTACCGTTCACATGTC
>OIYG01000769.1_pt1 | contig 28374 bp, 29 predicted proteins | sample 1587861 | NCBI WGS metagenome assembly OIYG01 (sample SAMN03283272) | human gut metagenome | biome: human-associated habitat; material: feces | host: Homo sapiens | place: Peru | collected 2012 | reverse complement strand
GAATTATCCTCCCTTATAGAAGATGATATTTAAATACCCTTCACTATATATTATTATGTATTTTTTTGTTTTTCCTTTTTTTAATAACAATTTCTTAAAAAAATTTTAAAAAATATACAAATATAAAATATTGGTATAAATAATTTATAATTTTTACTTTTTGTTATTACAAAATGTATTTTTACATATAATTAGATGGTGAATAATATGAAAATATGTGTTTATGCAATATGTAAAAATGAAGAGAAGTTTGTTAAACGTTGGTATGAAAGTATGAAAGAAGCAGATGAAATATATGTTCTTGATACAGGTTCAGAAGATAATACAGTTGATTTATTAAAGGAATGTGGTGTAACTGTTAAAACTGAAATAATAAAGCCATGGAGATTTGATGTTGCTCGAAATAAATCTTTAGAAATGGTTCCTAATAACGCAGATATATGTGTATGTACGGATTTGGATGAAGTATTTGTTTCTGGATGGAGAAAATTGTTAGAGAATAATTATAAGAAAGATTGTAGAGTTTATTATACTTATAATTGGCATATAAATGATAAAGGAGAAGGTGATGTTAGTTTTCTTTTAAATAATATACATCCTAGAAATAATTATTATTGGTTACATCCTGTACATGAAGTATTAACTTGTAAAGATATAGAAAAAAGAATTACTTTGTCTAATATAATATTAAATCATTTTCCTGATACTACTAAATCTAGAGGTAGTTATTTAAAATTATTAGAACTTTCTGTTAAAGAAGATCCTTTGGATGATAGAAATATGCATTATTTAGGAAGAGAGTACATGTATTATCATGAATGGAAAAAATGTATTACTACATTAAAAAAGCATTTAAAATTAGAAAGTGCAAAATGGAATTTAGAACGTGCTGCAAGTATGAGATATATTGCTAGAAGTTATATTAATCTAAATAAAATAAATGATGCTGAGAATTGGTATAAAAAAGCCATAGAAGAAGCTGAAAATGTTAGAGAAGGTTATGTTGAATTAGGTATGCTATATAATAGTCAGAAAAAATATTTAGATAGTATATGTTGTTTATTAAATGCCCTTAAAATTAAAAATAAAGATATGGTTTATATAAATGAAGTATTTTGTTGGGATGGTACTATATATGATGTGTTAAGTTTAAATTATTATTATATTGGATTATACGAAGAATCATTATTTTATGTTAATAAAGCATTAGAATATAATAGTAAAGATGAAAGATTAATTAATAATAAAAAATTAATAGAAAAAGAATTTTCTAAATAATTATTGATAAAAATATAAAAAAATATTAATTTTTTTTCTTTTTCCATTTATGATTTTATGATATTATATAGTTGGTTGGTGGTAAAATGAATAACTTAGTTTTGGCTTATTTAGGTGATGCTGTATACGAATTATGGATAAGAGAGTATTTAATAAAAAAAGGAATTGTTAAAGTTAATTTATTACAAAATGAAAGTATGAAATATGTTAGTGCTAGAAGTCAGGTAGAACATTTAAATAAATTAATTGATAATAATATTTTAACAGAAGAAGAAATTGATATTGTAAAAAGAGGTAGAAATGCATCAAGTCATGGAAAAAGAAATGTGGATATTGTAACGTATAAGAAAAGTACTGGTTTTGAATGCCTAATAGGTTATTTAAAAATAAATAATAATATAGATAGAATAAATGAAATAATGAATTATATAGTGAGGGATTAAATATGAGAGTAACTGGTAAGAATGTTTTTAATGAATTAAATGTAAAAGATATAAGAAAGATATATTTAAGTAAGCATTTTAAAGATAAGAATATACTTGATATAATACATAAAAATAATTTGAAATATGTTTTAATTGAACAAAAAATATTAGATGGTATGATTAAAAATAATCAAGGTATAGTTGTTGATATAAATGATTATACTTATAAGAATATAGATGTTATTGATGATGATTTTGTAGTTATATTAGATCATTTAGAAGATCCTCATAATTTTGGAGCTATAATACGTACTTGTGAAAGTAGAGGTATTAAAAATATTATTATACCTAAAGATAGAAGTGTGTGTGTTAATGAAACTGTTATGAAATGTAGTGCAGGTACTTTAAATCATGTGAATATAATTCAGGTTACTAATTTAGTTAATGCTATTAATTATTTAAAAGATAAAGGTTTCTTTGTATATGGTGCTGAAGCTGATGGGGTAATGTATAAGAATGTTAGTTATAGTGATAAAATATGTTTAATAATTGGTAGTGAAGGTAAAGGAATTAGTCCTGTTGTTAGAAAAAATTGTGATGAAATAATATCTTTACCTATGAATGGACATATAAATAGTTTAAATGCTTCTGTTGCTGCTGCAATATTAATATATGGTATAGGTGAATAATGGAATATCCAGATAATGAACTAACTTATTTATTGAATGATAATAATGAAATTGCTCAAGATTTATTGTATGAGAAATATAATTATATTATTAAATCTATTTTAAATAAATATAGAAGAGTGTTCTTGGCTTTAAATATAGATTTAGAAGAAGCAAGGCAAGAAGCTAATTTGGCGTTTAGTTATGCCATTTATAATTATAATGAAGATAGAGATACTAGTTTAAATACGTTTGTAACATTGTGTGTTGAAAGAAGAATTAGAGCTGTTATTAAAAGTAAAGAAACTATGAAAAGTAAAGTACAAAGTGAAACAATATCTTTAAATAGTGATATTTTTTTGGAAAATACTATAGCTGATTTTCAATATGAACCTTCTAAGAGAATAGAAAATATTGATATGTTAAAATATATTAATAGTAAAGTTAAAGATTTGTTGTCTGACAAAGAGAAAGAAGTATATAATTTGTTATTACAAGGGATGGATTATCAAGAAATTGCAATTAATTTAAATAAAACACCTAAACAAGTTGATAATACTATACAAAGAATTAGAATAAAGTTAAAAAATCTTGATTAGGGTATTGCATATAAATACTTTTTGTGTTATATTATGTTTGTACACGGAAGTGTTTTTTTAATACATTAATTTAGAGGTGGAAAAATGGCAAAAGATAATGAAAAAAAAGGGTATGTTGAAGAAGTTAAAGATGAGATGAAAAAGGTTAAATGGCCTACAAAAAAAGAAATGGTTAAGTATACTATTTCTACGTTGGCATTTGTTATTTTATTTGCTTTATTCTTTTTCGGAATAGAAAGTTTGTTTGCTTTTGTAAAGGGGTTAATTGGTTAGTATGGAAAATAATACAAGTGAAAAATTATGGTATGTAGTAAATACATATAGTGGACATGAAAGTAAAGTACAAGAAAAGTTATTATCTCGTGCTCAAACAATGGGATTTCAAGACTATATATTTAGAGTAGTTGTTCCAGAAGAAACTGTATATGAAACTTTGAAAGATGGTTCAACTAAAGAAAGAAAAAAGAAAATGTTTCCTGGTTACATTTTAGTAGAAATGATAATGACTGATGAAGCATGGTATATAGTACGTAATACTCCTGGTGTTACAGGATTTATTGGATCAAGTGGTAAAGGTGCTAAGCCTACACCATTATTACCTCAAGAAATAGATAAAATATTATCTAATATGGGAATGACAAGAATGGATGTAGATAAGGACTTAGCAATAGGTAATAAAGTTAATATAACTGATGGACCATTTAAAGGAATGCTTGGTACAATTGATAATATTGATATAGAAAATAATACTTTGACAGTTTTAATAGATTTATTTGGACAAGAAACTCCTGTTGAAGTTGAATTAAGCCAAGTTATTGCAGAATAATTTATAAAAATTAAGAAATATGCTAAAAATAATTTAAATATTTCTTTTTTTTTGTTATAATATTCTTTGAAGAGTAGGTGAATTATGAAAAAGTTTTTACTTTTAGTAAGTATCTTATTTGTTACAAGTGCATGTACTAATATTAATAAAATAGATTATAAAGATAATATTAATAGTGTTATAAAAGATAATTATAATAAAAAAATATATAATCATAGTGGTAATGGATATAAATATTATTTACCTAAATATATGAGTATTAAAAATGTTATTAATTATAATGAAACTATTAATAGTAATGATTATACTTATTATTTATACTTAGATGTTATTAGTTATTTTAATAATAAAGATATTTTAAATAATAAAAAATGTAGTGATAGCTATGAATTTAAGTATAAAGATTTAAGTGGTTATTTGTGTATAAATGATGTAAATGATAAAAAGTTAGTTGAAATTGTATATAATTATGCTAAAATAGAAGTGATAGTAGAAGAAATAGATTTAAGTGAAGTAATAAATAATTCAATTATAATATTATCAACTATTAATTATGATAAAGATTTAATAGATAATTTATTAGGTGAAAATAAGATAAATAGTAGTGAAGAGAATTTAAACATTTTTGATAATAATAAAAATAAAGATGACTTTTTAGAGGTCGTAGAAGAATATGATAAATATTATGAAAAAGACGATAAATTACCTGACTATGATGTTATTAATTAGAGAGGATGAACTTTATGAAATTATTAGATAAAGTTAAAGGAATACTATTTGATGAAGAAGAGATAGAAATACCTGAAATAAAAAGTGAACCAAAAAAAGAAGTAAAAAAAGATGTTGTAGAAGAAAATCCTATTAAAGAAATAAAAATACCTAAAGATGATTTTAAAGATACAGAGTATAGAAGTGAGTCTACATTTACTTTTCCTATAGATTTTGAAGATGATGAAGTTATTGTTAAAGAAGAAGTTAAACCTAAAATAGAGGAAAAGAAAATAAAGAAACCAGAAAAGAGAGATTATAGTGATTTCTTATCAAGAAAAGAAGAAAAAAAACATTTTAAACCAACACCAATTATATCTCCAGTATATGGTGTATTAGATCAAAATTATAAAAAAGAGGATGTAGTTGTTAAGAAAGATATTTTAAGAAGGCCTAATGAATTATCTTTAGAAGAAGTTAGAAAAAGAGCATTTGGTTCATTAGAAGATGATATAGATGCTAATTTAACTGTTACTAAAGAATTAAAGATTGAAGATAAAGTTGAAGTAAAAAAGGAAGTTAATCAACCGGTAGAAAAACCTGTTGATAAAACTAAAACAATAGGTGAATTAATTGAAGAAGATAGCATGAGTTTAGATATACCAAAAATTGATAGTATAGAAGAAACTCAAGATGAATATAATAAAGATGTACCAAATGATATTGTACCAACAAATTCTATAGAAGATTTATTAAGTCGTCATGAAGAAAGTGATATAGTAAATGATAAAGAAACTAAAAATGATGTTTTAGAAGATAATAAATTAAATGATATAAATGATGATGAAGCAGATTTATTTAGTTTAATTGATTCAATGTATGAAGAAAAGGGAGAATAGAGTATGGATTTTGTAGAAATGTTGCCAGTAATAATATATTTATTGTTGATTGTACTTTTGATAATACTAATTGTATTAGGTATAAAATTGATAATAATTATTAATAAGACTGATAAGTTGGTAAGTGATGTACAAGAAAAAGTTAGTTCATTTGATAGTGCTTTTAGACTAGTTAATATCATAAGTGATAGACTTTCTATAGGAGTAACAACTATAGTAGATGGTATAATTAGTTTAATAAATAAATTATTTAAAAAAAGAAAGGAAGATAATGAAGATTATGAGTAAAAATGTTGGTAAAATTTTAGCAGGAGTAGGACTTGGAGTAGGTTTAGGAATGCTATTTGCACCTGAAAAAGGTAAAGATACTAGAAAGAAATTAATGAATAAGCTAAATGAAATGTATGATAAAGTAAAAAGTATTGATGCTGATGATGTTAAGAAAAGTATCGAAAGACAAATTAAAGAAATTAGAAATGATTTAGAAGATTTGGACAAAGAAAAAGCATTAAAACTTGCTAAAGAAAAAGGAAAGAAAATAGTTAAGAAAAGTGAAGAACTTTATAAATTAGCTGTTAAAAAAGGTACTCCAATACTAGAACAAGCTGCTGATGAAGTAAGACAAACTGCAATAGATGTATTAAATTCTATTACAGAAAAATTAGAAAAGAAAGAAAAATAATTAAAAGGAACATTTACATAAGTGTTCTTTTTTGTTAAAATTAATTTAAGTAAAGATAAATTTTGTGGAGGCAGTATGTTACAAGATTTAAGAGAATATAAATTAGTATTAGATGCAATAAAATTTTCAATTTCTAATAATAATGTTGAATCTGATATGAAAGAAGAATATGATGAAAATATAAAATATAAATTATTACATGATGAAGATGTGAAAAAAATGTTATTAAGAAGGGAACAATATGACAGACGAAGATATATGGAATAGTTATTTTTATCCAGGTACGGATATATTAAAAAATAAACTTAATATTAAAGATAAAAATGAGTTAAAAAAGGTAGAATATTCATTAGTTGCAAAAAAGAATACATTATTATTTTTGGATAGAACAAAACCTGATACTTTTGATATAAATCATTTAAAATATATTCATAAATATTTGTTTGAAGATATATATCCTTTTGCTGGTGAATTAAGAGATGTAGAAATGGGTAAAGGGTTTATGTTTTGTTTTACTAAAGTTGAATTAATAGAAACATCACTTCATGAAATATTAGATAATATAGATGAAGAAGTTATAAAGTATTCAAATTCTAAAATGTTTTATGCAGAAAACTTAGCTAACTTGTATAAAAGATTAATACAAATACATCCATTTAGAGAAGGAAATGGAAGAACTACAAGAGAATTTTTAAGAGAGTATGTTGAAAGTAGAAATAAATATTTTGATGTAGATTATTATTTAGATTTTAATTTAAGTGAAGAAAATTTAAATGTATTAGAACATGTTCCTAAAGAAGAAAAGTATGGGAATTTAACAATGGTATTTATGAATATATTAAAAAGTAAAGAAAAGACTAATATAAAAAAACTTTAAAAGATTTTGTAAATAAAATGTAAAAAAAATATGTAAACCATTCACTTAAATAATTATATATAGTATAGTTAAGATAAGGAGGGTGGCTAAATGATATATCCATCAATAGATAAATTATTAAACATTGTTGATTCTAAATATATGTTAGTTCATATAGTTAGCCAAAGAGCAAAACAAATGCATGAGTTTGATCATTATCAAATGAAAGAATGTGATTATCACAATAAAAGAGAACTTGGACGTGCATTAGAAGAAGTTGAACATGGTTTAATAAAAGTTAAAAAAAATTAATGAGTATTTTATAATACTCTTTTTCTACATTTAGGAGAGTGAATATATGAATTTATATGGTGAAGTATTAGAAAATGTTTCTTTAAAAGATTATAATACGTATAAGATAGGTGGTAAAACTAGATATTTAGTTAAACCTTATAATATTGATAGTTTAAAAGAATTGCTTATTTATATAAAGAATAATAATTTGAAATATATAATTATTGGTAATGGTAGCAATATAATATTACCTGATTCAGATTATGATGGTGTTGTTATATTATTGAGTAAATTAAATGAAATAAAAATTAATGAAAATACAGTTAATGCTTTTTGTGGAGTGTCATTAACATATTTTGTAAATGAATTAGTAAAAAATAATTTAGGAGGGCTAGAATCTTTATCAGGTATACCTGGTACATTAGGCGGTGCTATTTTTAATAATGCTGGTTGTTATGGACAAACTATTAGTGATAAACTAAATAGTGTAACATATTTAGAAAATGGAGAAATTAAAACTATAAATAAAGAAGAATGTAATTTTTCATATAGAGATAGTATGTTTAAACAAAAGAAAAATTTTATTATATTAAGTGCAAAATTTAAATTAGATTATAAAAATAAAAAAGAAATGCTTAATGTTATAAAAGAAAATATGATAAAAAGAAATACTAGTCAACCACTTAATTACCCAAATGCTGGTAGTGTATTTAGAAATCCTATTGGTTATAGTGCTGGTAAATTAATAGAAGATGCTGGACTAAAAAATTATCATATAAATGGAGCTTATGTTTCAGATAAACATGTTAACTTTATAATAAATAAAGATAATGCAAGTAGTGAAGATATAATAGAACTTATAGAATATATACAAAAAGAAATAAGTGAAAAATATAATATAAAATTAAAATTAGAACAAGAAATAATAAAATATTAAATATATTAAATTTTAACTCACTTTTTAGGCATTAATCACATAAAATGTTATGAGGAGTGATATAATGTCTTATTTTAAAGAAATAGTTACTAAAGCTGTAATAGGTAAAGGAAAGAAAACTACTAATTTATCTCATTTAATAGAAACTGAAGATAATATTAATACTGTACTTGGATGTTGGGTTATAAACCATACATTTAATGGTATTAATAATAATGGTAAAGTTTTAATTAATGGTAGTTATGATATTAATGTTTGGTATTCTTATGATAATAATACTAAGACTAATGTATTAGTTAAGAGATTTACATATCAAGATACAATGAATGTTAAGATTAAAGAAAATAGTGAATTGACTAGTTCTAGTGATATAATTGTTAGAGCGTTAAATCAACCTAGTGTAACAGATGTATCTGTAGATGGAATGAAAATTAATTTAACGGTACATAAAGAAATGGGAGTAGAAATAGTAGGAGATACTAAAGTTAGAGTAAGTGTAGAAGATGAATTTGAAGATTATGAAGAAATAGTTGATGATGTTGTTGAAGATAATAATACTACAGTTGATACTAATAGCGATAATATAGAAATAACAGATGATTATTTAAATTAAGTTATTGAAAGATAACTTTTTTTAATGCAATTTTATAAAAAATCTTGATTTGGTGTATTTTGAGCTTTGAAAAAATCTTTATTTGGTGTAAAAACATAGTGAAAAAAATCTTGATTTGGTGTATAATGAATATCAGATTTGTTAGGAAGTGATTATATTGAAATGTTGTATACTTACTTTAGGATGTAAAGTAAATACTTATGAAAGTGAATATATAAAAGAAAAATTTAAAAACAATAACTATGAAATAGTTTCTATAAATGATAATCCTGATGTAGTTGTAATTAATACATGTACTGTTACTAATCAAAGTGATGCTAAATCTAGAAAATTAATAAGACAAGCAAAGAAAATTAATCCAAATGCTTGTATAGTAGTTTGTGGATGTGCTAGTGAACATCATAAAGAAAATATCGTTGATACGGATATAGATATATTAATAGGTAATTATTATAAAAGTAAAATAGTTGATTTAGTAAATCAATATATGATAGATAAAAATAAAATAAATACATTTGTTAATATGTCTGACGTAGAATTTGAAGATATGAAAATTAATAACTTTTTAAATAAAACTAGAGCATTTGTTAAAATACAAGATGGATGTAATAATTTTTGTTCTTATTGTATTATTCCTTATATGAGAGGAAGTATAAGAAGTAAAGATATCGACGTTGCATATGAAGAAATAAAAAGTTTAGCAAATAACGGATATTATGAAGTTGTATTAACGGGTATACATACTGGTAGTTATGGTACAGGTAAAGATTATGATTTAGTAGATTTAATTAGAAGAATAAGTAAATTAGATAATTTAAAAAGAATTAGAATATCAAGTATAGAAATAACAGAATTAAACGATAAATTTATAGAAGAATTAAAGAATAATAATAAAATATGTAATCATTTACATGTTCCAATACAAAGTGGTAGTGATAGAATATTAAAATTAATGAATAGAAAATATAATATAGAGGAATATAAAAATATTATAAATAAAATAAGAAATGTAAGACCTGATATAAATATTACAACTGATTTAATAGTGGGATTTCCAACAGAAACTGATGAAGATTTTTTAGAAACTTGTAATAATTTAAAAGATATAGGTTTTAGTAAAATACATACATTTCCATATTCAAAAAGAGATAATACTAAAGCTGCATTAATGGAACAAGTTAATGATAGTATTAAGAAAGAAAGAGTTAATACTATATTAGAATTGTCTGATGAATTAGAAAATAAATACTATAATAAATTTTTAAACAAAGATATAGAAGTATTGGTAGAAGAAGTAAAAGATAATATAAGTATAGGACATACATCTAATTATATTAAAGTAATTATAAATGAAAAATTAGAACATAATAAATTTTATAATGTTTATATTAATAATATAGATAAAAATAATGTATATGGAATAATTAAGTACTAGTAAAATAGTACTTTTTATATTACAATTATTATAGTAGAGAAAGGTAAATATATATGAAAGAATATGAAATATATGATAATAATATTAGATTAGGTATAGTTAAATTATATGAAAATAATATAAGTAATAATATAAATAATAGTATTATAGAAGATAATAAAATGTTTAGAAATATTATAGTTAATAAAGGTAATAAACAAACTTATTTAGTATCTATTAATGTAAATGATATAGATGAATTATATGATGTAGTTTCTAAATATAATAGTGATAATGTATATGAAGAAATTGATAATATAAAGAAATATAATAATATTAAATCTATAAAGAAAAATACTAAGTTAGATATTATAGTTAAAGAAAATGATTTATATTTATTTAATAAATCTATTAAAGATATTAATATAGATAGTTTAATTAATTCTAAAATATATTTTATAGATAATGTTATAGATGATGCTAATTTAGTTAGTATAAAAGATAAATTAGATATAATAAAGAATAATTATAATAATAAGAAAAGTAGTAGTACTTATGAATTTTTGTTAGAAGAAGAAAAAGAAAATGTTTTAAAAGATTATTTGGTATCTTTAGATAAGTTAATTAAGTTTATAGAAGATAATACTAATTATAAATATGGTATAGATTATGTTATTTCTATAAAAATTGATTAAAATATATTGCATTGATAAAAGAATTATTATAAAATGTATTTAGGATAGCAAAAGTAATTTTGTATCTTAAATATTTTAATTTACGATTCATAAAAAAGATGAAAATAAGATTGTATAACTTCTCTCCCGACCTCGAAAATTTGTTCGGGGGGGGGGGTTATAAAGAAGTGAAAATATATAGTCTTTTTTGTGTATTAAAAAATGACAAATTATTTGTTTTAAATATGATTTAATATTAGTACTATAGGCACGTTCATATTAGATTAAATATTTATTATAATAGTATTGTCAAAATAAAAAAGGAGTGTGATTACGAATGAATCGTAAGCAAAAAATAATAGTTAGTATAACAGGAATAATATTAGTTAGTTTAATCTTAATAGGTTTAACATATGCATATTTTTTAACTAAAATAACTGGAAATACTAATACAAAATCAATAAGTGTAACGACAGCAAATCTAGTACTAGAATATGGAGAAAATACTAACGTAGTACAAGGGATAAACAATGCAGAACCAGGTTATTCTGTAGAAAAAATATTTACTGCAACTAATAAAGGTAATAGTGATGTTACATATGGCGCAGCATTAGAAAATATTGTTAATGAATTATCAAGACAAGAAGACTTAGTATACACATTAACATGTACTTCATATCTAAAAGAGGGTTTTAGTTTAGCAAGTGATGGAACTATAACAGGTACAGTTGATGGAACATGTAATGGGGTAAGTACAGAAAAACAATTTCCAAGTACAAGTACATTATCAGTAATGATAACAAATACAATAGATACAACACATACACAAGCATACAAATTAACAATAACATATAAGGAAATGAATGTTGATCAAAGTACAGATATGAATAAAACATTTAGTGCAAAAGTAAATATAGTAGATATAAATGCATTAACAGTAAATAATCCATATAAAAATGATACAGGAACATTAAAGAAAGCAATCATAGATAATGCTATGTTAGGTGTAGGAACTACGGTTTATAGAGAAGTTCCATTAACAAATCCTGGTAATGAAATAGCTACTTATAAAACTGGAAACATGATTGATGGAGAAGAAGTTGTTAATATGAATAATTCTGACTGTAATCCATATTCGTGGAGCATTGGTAATACTCCGGAAGAAGCTCAAAAAGCATCAGTAGACTATACAAAAACAGCACAAGATGCCGTTGGCAAGTATGTTTATTGTCCTAATAAGTGGACAAAAAAATTACTTGCTTTTGATTCTAGTACAAATGATTTAACTTTTTATAAGTCAGTTGAAGAAACCAAAACAGAACAGACATTATCAAAAATAGAGGATAATGATGGCATAAGTTATTATTATAGAGGAAATGTTGATGATAATTATATAGATTATGCTGGAATGTGTTGGAGAATTGTTAGGATAGAAGGTGACGGAAGTATTAAAATTATCTTGGAAAATAAAAATAATGTTTGTGAAAAGACTAATGGTGAGCTTGATTCTAAGTTAGGAGCAGCAAATTGGGGGATTGACAATACTAATGGATTATATAAAGCAAATTATTTAAATCCTAGTAGTAGTGCTGATAGTGCTTTAGTTAATCTTTTTAAAACTTTTCAAACAGATTCCCTAAAAGATAATTTAACAAATTTAAAATCAGGAAATTGGTGTATGAATGAAAAAGCTTATGCTAGTGGAACAACAACTTTATCAACTACTATTGATAAACAAAATTATTATACTAATAAAACGGCTTTTGATTATGAAACAAAAGTTAGGTTAGAAAATATGGCAACAAAAAGTCCAACATTAAAATGCAATGGTACAGTAATGACAAAATATTCAGATAATTCTACCATTATGTATGTAGGAACTTTAACAGCAGATGAAGTAGTGTTTGCAGGTGAAGTAGCAGATCCAGATTGGGAATATGGATATAATGATGATTTTTATTTAGGTAAAGATTTTAATTGGTGGACATTATCATTAGGACAATTTGGTTCTGATTCAGATAAAGCTTATGCATTTAGTTATAAAGGATTAACAGATGAAATGAGTGTTCAATTTTCACTAGGAATGCAAGCAAGACCAGCAGTACAATTAAAAAATACTGTTACTATTTCTAAAGGTGATGGAACAATAAATAATCCATATGTAGTACAATAAAAAAATAAATTTAAAAAGTGTTAGAAATAATACTTTTTTTAATGAAATAAATTTTTATCTTTGATATAATAATTAATGTTAGTAAGTAGGGTGGTAGTAATGGATAATAAACTTGAAAGATTTTTTAATAAAATATGTTTTAATGATATAGATGACTTTAAAGATTCTAAAGTTATTAAAGTTATTGTAAATAAATTAGAAGAAACTTGGTGTGTTTATATAGAAAATAATAGTTTTATAAATCCATTAAATGCTACTAATTTAATTAATCTTTGTAGTAAAGGAATAGATGGTGTTAGTAAAATAAATATAATATTTAATAATAATAATATTAAAGATGAAGATATAATAGAATACTTTAAATATTTATTAAATAATTTAGTTAAAGATAGACCTTCTATTAGTAGTATATTAAATAATAATATTAGTATTAAAGATAATATTATTAGTATTGAAGTTAGTAGTAATGTTGAAGAAGATTTAATTAAAAGAGAAAGTAAAAATATTATAAATAAATTAGATAGTTTTGGATATAAAAATATAAATATAGAGAGTATATTAAATTTAAAATTAAAAGAAGAAGTAAAGAAAGATATTAATGAATCTAGGAAAGAAATAATAGTTGAAAAGCATGATAATCCTATAATAATGGGAGAAGAAATAAAAACTAAAGTAACTACTATTGATAGTATTATGGGTGAAGATAATAATATTTGTGTTAAAGCATATGTATTTGGTAGTGAAGTATTTGAATCTAGTAAAAGTAATTTTAAAATATTAACACTTAAGATAAGTGATAAAACTGATAGTATACTTGCTAAAATATTTTCTAAAGATGAAGAAGAGTTTAAGAATATTTGTAAAAAAGTTAAAGAAGGAAAATGGTATAGATTTAGAGGATATGTTAAGAATGATCAGTATGCTCATGATATGGTACTTAATTTAAGAGATATAACAAGTATAGAAAGTAAAGATGTTAGTGTAGTTGATGATAGCGAAGAAAAAAGAATTGAACTTCATGCACATACTATGATGAGTCAAATGGATGGTTGCGTTGATGCAAAGAAACTTTTAAAAACTGTAACATCATGGGGACATAAGGCAATTGGTATAACAGACCATAATGGATGTCAATCATTTCCAGATGTATATCATTTTGTTACTGATTACAATAAAGGAAAAGAAGATAAAGATAAATTTAAAGCAATATATGGATGTGAATTAACACTTGTTGATGATACTATAAGAATAGTTACTAGAGAACGTGATTTTGATTTATTAAATACAACATATTGTGTATTCGATTTAGAAACAACGGGTTTTAATGCCGGTGGTAATGACCAAATAATTGAAATTGGTGCAGTACTTATAAATAATGGAGAAATAATAGATAGATTTGATGAACTTATTGATCCAAAAAGACCATTGCCATATAAAATAACAGAGCTTACAAATATTACTGATGATATGTTAAGAGGTAAAGATGATGAAGAAACTGTTGTAAAAAGATTTATAGAATGGTTTAAAGATTATCCTATGGTTGCACATAATGCTAAATTTGATACATCTTTCTTAGAAATGGCTTATAAAAAATATAATTTAGGTACATTTGATAATACAGTGATAGATACATTAGAATTATCTCGTGCATTAGATTCAGAATATTCTAAACATGGTTTATCTGCATTAGTTAAGAGATATGATGTACCTTGGGCAGAAGATGCACACCATAGAGCAGATTATGATGCAGAAGGAACTGCATTAGTACTTTATAAAATGTTAAAAAAATTAGCTAGTAAAAAATATGAAAATGTTAATGAATTAAATAATTTAGTTGATAAAAAAGAAATACATAAATATGGACGTACTTATCATGTTAACTTATTAGTTAAAAATAAAACTGGATTAAAAAATTTATTTAAGATTATTAGTTATGCTAACACTATCTACTTATATAAAACGCCAAGAATATTGAGAAGTAAATTAGAGGAATTGAGAGAAGGTATATTAGTTGGTAGTGGATGTTATGAATCTGAAGTATTTATTGAAGCTAGAAGTAAGAGTGAAGAGGAGCTTAGAACTATAATAGATTTTTATGATTATGTTGAAGTACAACCTAAAGATTGTTATTCTCATTTAATAGATCAAAATGATTTTCAAAATGAGTATGAACTTGAAAGTACAATTAAAAAGATTATTGAATGTACTAAAGATCAAGGAAAAATTATGGTTGCTACAGGAGATGTACATTACTTAAATAAAGAAGATAAGATTTATAGAGAAATTATTATTAATCAAAAAGTTCCTGGAGGTGGAAGGCATCCACTAAATAGAAGCAATATAATTCATATTCCTGAAAATCATTTAAGAACAACAAATGAAATGCTAGATGATTTTTCATATCTTGGTGATGAATTAGCACATGAATTAGTTATAGATAATCCTAAAAAGATTGCTGATATGGTAGATATTATTGAAGTTATAATAGAAACTGGTGGAATACCTTTTTCACCTAAGATGGGAGATTCACGTACTGAAGTATATAACTTGGTATTTGATAAAGCACATAGTATGTATGGTGATCCACTTCCAACAAATATTGAAAAACGTATAGCACAAGAGTTGTATGGAGATGGTATTTTAAAATTAGTTAGTGAAAATACTAAAGAAATGTATCCTGATTTAAGTGATGAAGAATTTGAAATAAAATTTATGGAGAATTTAAGTTCTATAGTTAAAGAAGGTTATGATAAAGTTTATGAATTAACTAAAGAAAATATAAAGAAAAATAGTGAAGAAGAATTAAGTGATGAAAAATTAGATAAAGAAACTAAGAAGAGTTTAGGTGGAATAATTGGTGGAGGATTTGACGTTATATATTTAATTGCACAAAAGCTTGTTAAGCACTCTAACGATGATGGATATTTAGTTGGTTCACGAGGTAGTGTAGGTTCTTCTTTTGTTGCTACGATGATGGGTATAACTGAAGTTAATCCACTTCCAGCACATTATGTTTGTAGTAAATGTAAAAAAAGTGTATTTGAATTTGATGACGGTAGAGCATTAGGTAGTGAATATTCTAGTGGGTTTGATTTACCAGATAAGATGTGTCCTAATTGTAATATACTATTTGAAAAAGCTGGGCAAGATATGCCATTTGCAACATTCTTAGGTTTTAATGCAGATAAAGTTCCTGATATAGATTTAAACTTTTCTGGAGATAATCAAGCTAGTGCACATGAATATACTAAAGTATTATTTGGTGTAGATAATGTTTATCGTGCTGGTACAATTGGTACAGTTGCTGAGAAAACTGCATATGGTTTTGTTAAAGGCTATTGTGAGGAAAAAGGAATAAATTTAAGAAGTGTAGAAATAGAAAGACTTGCTATAGGATGTACTGGTATTAAAAGAACTACTGGACAACATCCAGGAGGAATAGTTGTTATACCCGGATATATGGATGTATTTGATTTTACTCCATTCCAATTTCCAGCTGATGACCCAACTAGTGCATGGAGAACAACACATTTTGATTACCATGCAATCGATCAAGATGTTTTAAAACTTGATATACTTGGACACGATGATCCGACAGTTTTACGTATGCTTCAAGATTTATCTGGCATGGATGTAACAAAAGTTCCCTTAGATGATAAAGCAACTATGGATATATTTAAATCACCTGAACCATTAGGGGTAACTAAAGAACAAATTATGTGTGAAACTGGTACATTAGGAGTTCCAGAATTTGGTACGAAATTTGTTATAGGAATGCTTGTAGATACAAAACCAGGAACATTTTCAGAACTAATTAAAATATCAGGTTTATCACATGGTACTGATGTTTGGCTTGGTAATGCACAAGATTTAATACGTAATAATGTAGTAGATTTTAAAGATGTTATTGGGTGTCGTGACGATATAATGGTATACTTGATGTATCATGGGTTAGAACCTAAAAAAGCATTTAAAATAATGGAATTTGTACGTAAGGGAAAAGCAAGTAAAGATCCTGAAACATGGAAAATTTGGGAAAAAGAAATGAGAGATGCCAAAATAGAAGATTGGTTTATAGATTCATGTAGAAAAATAAAATATATGTTCCCAAAAGCTCATGCAGCAGCATATGTAATAAGTGCATTTAGAATTGCATACTTTAAAGTACATTATCCTATATGGTATTATGCAGCTTATTTCTCAATACGTTGTGATGACTTTGATGTAGAATCAATGATAAAAGGTGAGAGTGCAATACGTGCTAAAATAGAAGAATTACAAAATAAAGGATATGAAATGACAAATAAAGAATCTAATACACTTGATGTATTATATTTAGCACTTGAAATGACATGTCGTGGATTAAGTTTCAAAAATATAAATGTAGAAAAAAGTGATGCAAAATACTTTACAATTGATGAAGATGGTAAAAGCTTAATACTTCCTTGGCGTAGTTTAGATGGACTAGGTGTACAAGTATGTAATCAAATAGTAGAAGAAAGAAAGAAAGGTAAATTCATAAGTATAGAAGACTTACAAAATAGAGGAAAAGTAAATCAAACAGCAATAGAAAGATTAAGAACACTTGGAGTACTTAAAGATTTACCAGAATCTAGTCAATTAAGTTTATTCTAACAAAATGTAACAATATTTTTAAACTATATGTATTATTATATATATGGTGATAATTATGAAAAAGATATTTAAGAGTAAAAAATATAAACGTATTTCGTATAGAAAAATAATATTTATACTTTTAATATCTTTTTCGTTTGCATTTATATTAAGTAAATTAAGTATATTTAAAAATAATAGATTTATTAATTTTTTAAAGAAGACTAGTGTTAATGAATTAGATTTAAAAAATATAAATATTAAGGGTGAATATTTAATAAATGTTGGATTAACTAATTTTGATAAAATAAAATTTGATAAAGTTATGTTTAAAGAAGTAGATAAGGATGAAGAAGAATTAAAACCTAGAATATATGTTTATAATACTCATCAAACAGAAGAATATAGAACGATAGAAAATTATAATTTAACTCCTACAGTGCATACTGCATCTTATATTCTTAAAGATTTATTAAAACAATATAATATTGGAGTAATAGTTGAAAATAGTGATTTAAAAACAGATATGAACAAATTGGGTGTTAATTATAATAATGCATATCAAGTTAGCAAATATTGGTTAAATAATTTAGGAATGAATGATTTAGAATTATATATAGATTTACATAGAGATAGTGTTAATTACAATTTAAGCAATGTAACAGTGGATGGAGTAGATTATGCAAAGATAATGTTTGTAATGGGTAATAATTATGATTATTATGATAATCTAGCAGTTGCAGAAAAATTGGTTAATGAAGTAGAAAAAATAAATAAAACAATATCTAGAGGAATATTTACTAGAAAAAATAGTGTATATAATCAAGATTTTAATAAAAATTGTGTATTAATTGAAGTTGGTGGGCCTGATAGCACGTATGAAAGTGTTTCTAATACTTTAAGTGTTTTAGCTCTTGCAATAAAAAATTATTTGGGTGAATGATATGGAAGAAAAGAAAAAGAAAAATATATTTTTAAGAGTATTATTAATATTGTTTATAATATATATTTCTTTATATGTTATGGATAGTTTAGGATATTATAATATTGCTAGTAAAAATAAAATTATAACTGATAAAAAAATGGAAGAATTTGAACGTGATATTAAAAATGGTAAAGAAATAGATATTAAAGAATATGTAAGAGATGAAACAGATTATAAAAATCAATATAGTAATTTAGGTTATCATATTTCTATGGGAATAGACACTGTACTTAATAAAGGCTTTAAAAATATTGGTAAAATATTAGAAAAATTATTTAAGTAAAATAAATATATGTTATACTGTTAATAGAGGTAAAGATATGAAGAAAGATAGAAGAATAAAAAATATAAGTGGTTTAAATCAAATAATGATTGATATTAAACCTGATAGATGTGATAGTGATGTCTATATAAATAGTGATGTGAATGTTACGAATTTAGTTGAATATATGAAAAAATTGAAAGTAGTTAATAAAGATATTACATATTTTCATGCATTTATTACTGCTTTAGCAAAGACTATATATAATAGATCAAAATTAAATTATTATGTTAAAAATAGACATTTATACGAACATAGAGATATAGTAATTTCTTTTGTGGCTAAAATATCTTTTGATGATAAAAGTGAAGAGATTATGTTACTAATTCCTATAGATGAAAAAGATAATATATTTAGCATAAGTAAGAAAATAAAAGATAAGGTGGATTATATTAGAAGTAAAAAAGAGGGCAATATAAGTAAGAATGGTGCTAATAATGCTATAGATATTTTAGGTAAATTACCTAATATTTTAAGAGTACCAATTGTTGGTGTATTAAAAATATGTGATAAGTTTGGTATCCTTCCAAGAAAGTTAGTTAAAGATAATTTATATTATAGTTCTATTATTGTATCTAACTTAGGTTCAATAAAGTGTGGTGCAATTTATCATAATATTACTAATTTTGGTACTTGTTCTGGACTTATTACGTTTGGTGAAATAAAATTAAAGGAATTATTAGATAAAAATGGTAATAAAAATATTAGAAGTGTTTGTGAAATTGGTGTAAATTTGGATGAAAGAATTGCGGATGGTTATTATTTTGCTAAATCATTAAAGTTATTAGAATATATATTGGACAATCCAAAATTATTGGAAGAGGAGTGTTCTAAGATAATTGAAGTTTCTGAAACTCATTAGATAGATAATTTAATAAATATTAAATAATTTAACCAAAACTATGTTTAGCGATTAAATTTTTTTGTATATGTTATTTTTTTCTTGCTTTTTCTTATATTTTTATACTATTGACAAAGTGTGAAATAATATTATATAATTATTCCTGTTCGATAAAAAAGGAGTTAATGAAAGAATGAAAAAAACAAAGATAATTTGTAGTATAGGACCTGCTACACAAAATTGGGAAAATTTTAAAGGATTAGTTAAAGCAGGAATGAATGTTGCTAGAATTAATTTTTCACATGCAACTATAGAAGAAAGAAAATTAGATGAAAGTTTAGTTAAAAGAGCTAGAGAAGAATTAGGTGCTGATATTGGTATATTATATGATACTAAAGGGCCTGATTTAAGAACATGTAATTTTAAAGATGATAAAATAGAATTAGTTAAAGGTAATATGATAAGAATTGTTGAAGAAGATGTTATTGGTACTAATGAAGTTATTTCTTTAAATTATAAAGGTGTATTAAAAGATTTAAATGTTGGTTCTAAAATATTATTAGATGATGGTTTTTATGAACTTATTGTTCGTAGTATAGAAAACGATGGTGTTACTTGTGAAATCATGAATAGTGGAGTAATTAAGAGTAGACGTGGTGTATGTATGCCTGGTGTTAAACTTGATGTTCCATATATTTCAGAAAAAGATAAAGAAGATATTAAGTATGCTTGTGATAATGATGGAGATTTCTTAGCAATATCATTCGTTAATAGTAAAGAAGATGTTTTAGCTGTTAAAGAATTATGTAAAGAATTTGGAAAACCTGATATGTTAATAATTTCTAAAGTTGAAACACAATATGCAATGGATAACTTAGAAGAAATAGTAGATGCATCAGACTATATAATGGTAGCAAGAGGAGATTTAGGAATAGAAACTGGATTTGAAAATTTACCTGAATATCAACAAAAAATGATTGATATGTGTCACGCTAAAAGTAAAGGTGTAATTATGGCTACTCAAATGATGTATAGTATGAAAACAAATATTAGACCAACTAATGCAGAAGTTACTGATGTTTCAAATGCAGTATTAGCTGGTTGTGATGCAATAATGACAAGTGATGAAACTACTATAGGTAACTATCCAGTAGAAACCATTAAAACTATGTCTAAAATATGTGAAAGTGCAGAGAAAATTACTAAATATGATATGGATGAATACATATTAAGAGGAAATAAGATACATAATATAATAGCAAGATGTGCTGTAGATGCTGCTGATTATTTACCTGTAAAAGCAATAGTTGCATCAACATTGACTGGAAAAACGGCACAAGATATAGCGTCACTTAGACCAAATTCATTTATAATTGCAGCAACAACAGATAGAAAAGTTGCAAGAAGCTTATCATTAAAATGGGGTGTTTATACAAGTATAGTTCCAATATATGATGATACAGATGACATAGTAAAAGATGGTGTAGAATCAGCTAAAAACTTACTTCAACTAAATAAAGATGATATAGTAGTTGTAGTTGGTGGAAGTCCTGCTACTGCACATACTAATTTCATTAAAATAGAAAGAATATAATGTAAAGTATTAATCAGTATAATAGTAAAGTTATACTGATTTTGTTTTATAAATATAATAATTAGTGTATAATTAAATAAGAGGTGGCAATATGTTAATTTTAGCAAAAACAGTTCTTGGTATTATGTTGGGATTTATTATATCATTAATTGCTGGTTTAATAATTATACCAATACTAAGAAAAAAGAAGTTAGGACAACAAACGTGTAAATTAATAAATGAAAGACATATAAAAAAAGAGGGTACTCCTACTATAGGTGGTTTAATATTTATTATTCCTACTATAATAAGTATAATATTATTGTTTTTAAAAGGAAGTTTAAAATTTAATCATAATTTAATAATATTAATGTTTGTATTTATATCTTATGGATTGCTTGGATATGTTGATGATATGTTAAAAATTAAAAGACATAATAATGAAGGAATATCAATTAAGATTAAATTTATAGTGCAATTATTAATTGCAATAGTATTCTATTTTATATATAAATATAATGGTGGATTAACAGATTTAACTATTAGTTTATTTGGATTTAAATTACAAATGGGTTATTTCTTTGGTATATTTATATTATTCTTATTAGTTGGTACTACAAATGCTGTTAATATAACTGATGGACTTGATGGTTTATGTGGAGGCTTATCAGTAATGGCATTCTTATCTTATGGTGTTATTGCTTGGGGTTCTTATTGGATAAGTGGTTACCAAGAAATTGCAATATTCTGTTTTGTTCTTGTCGGTGCATTGTTAGGATTTTTGGTATTTAATACACATCCTGCTAAAGTATTTATGGGAGATACTGGTAGTTTAGCTTTAGGTGGTGCACTTGCAACAGTTGCAATAGTTACAAGACATGAAATAAGTTTAGCAATAATAGGTGGTGTATTTGTTGTAGAAACATTATCTAGTTTGATACAGATAATTGCTATAAGAAAATTTAATAAAAAGATATTTAAGAAAGCTCCACTTCATCACCATTTTGAACAATTGGGTTGGAGTGAGACAGATATAGTAAAATTATTTTGGATAGCAGGCTTTATGTTAGGAATGCTAGGTATAATATACGGAGTATGGTTATAAATCATACTTTTTTTTATATAATTAATTAGGTGATTTATCTTGAAAAATGCTGATTATAAATTATTTATAAGTGTAGTTATTTTAGCATTGTTTGGATGCTTTATGATTTATTCATCAAGTAATATATGGGCAGAATTTAGGTTTAATAATCCTTATAAATATTTTATTAATCAATTTGTATTTTATATGGTTGGTATTATTGGTATGTATATAACGTCTAAGATAGATTATAATTTATATAGAAAAAAATCTAATTTAATTATTTTAGTATGTTTTATTTTATTAGTATTGGTATTAATTCCAGGAATAGGGGTAGTTAGAAATGGTAGTAGAAGTTGGTTTGGATTAGGTGGATTTGGGTTACAACCTAGTGAAGCTGCTAAGATTGGTTTAGTTATATTTGTAAGTAAATATTTAAGTAACAATTATAATATCATGTATGATATAAAAAAAGGTGTATTTCCCATAATAAGTGTAATTGGAGTATTCTTTCTTCTTATAATGTTAGAACCTGATTTTGGTACTGCTATGGTAATAATAATGTGTTTAGTAGCGATGATATTTGTTTCTAAAGTTAAGTTATCCTTCTTTGTTAAAATTGGAATTTGTGGATTAGCAGGAATAGTAGGATTAATTATAATTGCACCATATAGAATGGCAAGAATAATTTCTTTTATTAATCCATGGACTGATCCGCTAGGGAGTGGTTTTCAAATAATACAAAGTTTATATGCTATCGGTCCTGGAGGCTTATTTGGCATGGGAATAGGAAAAAGTATTCAAAAACATTTTTATCTTCCTGAACCTCAAACTGATTTTATATTTTCTATTATTAGTGAAGAATTAGGATTTATTGGAGTTTTGTTGGTAAGTTCATTCTTTATATTTATATTTTATAGATGTATTAAAATAAGTATGAATACAAAAGATTTATTTGGAAAGTATTTATCTTTTGGATTATCATTTATGATTATATTTCAAACACTTTTAAACTTATCTGTTGTAGTAGGGTTAGTACCCGTTACTGGTGTAACATTACCATTTCTATCTTACGGAGGTTCATCTCTTTTAGTTAGTATGGTTAGTATTGGAATAATATTGAATATATCTAGAAATATATAATTCAATAAGATAAAGTTAGACTAGCAGAAATAATTTTATATCAAAATAAAAACGAGAAAATAGTTTAATTACTTAATTTCTCGTTTTATTAATTTAGCATGAACTACTAATTTGTCATTATTATTATAACAAGTAGAAAGTGTTAAAATATTATCATTTGTATTAATACTTGTATTAAAATAATATTCACTTCTATTAATTAATTTATTTATAAATGTTTCGTATTCACTATCACTATCAAATTTGATTTGTAAATAATCATTAGTAGTTGGTATTTTATATACACTAAATATTTGCCATAGAGTTAATTCGTTTTCTGTACTAAGTTTTACAACGAAATTATCTTTATTATTTAACCAATTATTATCAAGTATATTTTTTAAGGAACCAAACATAGTTTTATTAACTCTTCCATGTCCATATATAATAGTATTTTTGTCATTGAAAATATTATTTCTATAATCTAAAAATAACCAACCACCACCATTAGATGTTTTATCTAAAGTATGATTTAAATAAAAAACATTATCGTTTGTTTGAACAAAAGGATAGTTAACGTTAGTACCGTTCACTTTAATCCATCCTTTAATATCGTTATTTATCTTTTTTAAATTATCAAAATTTACATCTATCATATTCATTTTAATATAATCAAAATATGGATCACTTTTATCAATATCTTCTTCTTGTTTTATTATTTCAGTATTATCATTATCTTCAGATTCAATAACTTCAGTTTTTATATTATTTATTATTTTATTAGTTTTATTATTATCTATATTCCATTTAATTATTTTATATACTGAAATAGAAAATAATATTATTAAAATAATTATTAGTAATTTATATATGATATTTTTTTTCATATTTTATTCCTTTACTAATGGAGTGAAGTTGTCTATTGCATCCATTAATTTTGGATGTCTAATAATAAAATGTATTATAGGATCACCATTTTTTGTTAAATGAACATATTTATTTTTTAATATATTAATATTTATATTATTAAATGTTTTATAGTCATTTATAGAAACTTTATAATTATTATTTTTATAATTAAGTGTATTATTATAGTGTTCTAAGTATTCTTCATAATTATATTTAATTTCTATATCATAAAATATATTTTCTAGTGATAAATATATTTTGTTGTTAAAATCCTTTTTATCTATTTTATATATAATATCATTTATTTTGTTTGTCTTTAAAATATTTAAAGTGTTTAATTCTTCTTCTTTTTTATAAGTTAATATTTTATCTATATCATTTTTATTTATTTTATTTCTTTTTAATATTTTTAATAATAAATTATCATTTATGGTAAATAATGGTAGAGTAGAATATATTCTTTTTCTATCACATTTAATATCTTTATCTTTTGACATAAATATATTAAATTTATCTATATTTTCTTTTCTATATATATCCATTAAACTATTTGATTTTTTTAATAGTAAATCACATTTAGTTTTATAATATTCTAATTCTTTATTGTTTGTAGATATATAATATTTTCCTTTATCATGATTGTTATTAACACATTCTCCTGTTAATATAACAGAACCTGATTTATAGTTTATATGATGATATATATTATTTTTTATATTTTTAAAATAATATGGTTTAACTTGACCAGTCATATAAAGAGGTATCCAACTTTCTAAACCTAACATCATTTCATTAAATGGTCTATCTAGATTATGTATTATATTTAAATTAAGACCTTTTTTTAAAGATAATGCAATACCAAACATCCATTTTTTACCAAATTCAGTATCTTTAGCCATATCTTCCATTGGCATATCACTGCACATAAATATATCTTCTTTACTTTTTGATAATACAGTTGCTTTAAAGAAATCTAATTCACCTTTTTTCATTTCTTCAATACCATAATAACTTTTAGTTTTGGCTTTATAAAATGGAATAGTAGGTACTTTTAATTCATCAAATTTAATACTTTTAATAAAATCATTTAAATCAAATTCATCTAGTTTGTTTAAAAAATTACTAATATTGTTAGTTTCTTTTACTTTATTAGTTAATAGCCATGTTTTTATATTGTTAAAATTAATATCGTTATTAATTAAATTAATTAATGTTTCATTATACTTTTCATTATTATATTTTTTTAATATAAAATTTGTTAAAGAATCAATAAATTCTTCTTTATTAAATGGTATTCTAGTATTATTTCTTATTCTAGATAAATATGATGCATCATAATTTAAATACTTAGATAAAATACTGGCGTTAATATTAAAAGTATTTATTAAAGTATTTAAATTATTAACTACTATACTAAAATCTATATTAGATATATTAGTAGCATTATAGAAATCATTTAATATAGTAGATTTATTATACTTATTATTAGATAAAGTAGATAGAGTGTTAGATAATAAATCTAAGGTATCGTTATTAGGTACTCTAGTGCCGTTTTTATATCTACTAATAATAGATTCTGATAATTTTGATAAGTTAGATATATCTTTTGAAGTACAACCAATTATATTAATATAGTTATTAAATATTTCATTAAATTTCATGTTATCATCCCCGTTAATAAATATATCATACATGAAAATATAAGTTTTTGCAATTGCCAAATTGTCATTGACTATTTGTTAAATTATATTTAAAAACATTATTCAATATAATATACTTATTTTAGTAGGTATAGTGTATTTTGTAATTAGAGTATTATACTAAAAAAGAAGTGGAGAGTGAATTTATGGCATTAATAAAATGTCCAGAGTGTAAAAATAATATAAGTGATCAAGCGGATACATGTCCTAAATGTGGATATGAGTTAAATAGTAAAAATATTAAAAGTAAAGATAAATCCAAGAGTAAAATAGATTATAAATATTTATTAATTGGGTTATTAATTATTGTTGTTGGATTTTATATGTTGAATAATAGAAATGCTAATAGTAATAATAATCCAAGCAGTAATCCTACTACTAATCCTAGTAGTAATCCTTCTACAGGAACTACTACTCCTGCAACTAACAGTGGGTATGTAGTTTATAATGATACTAATTTAGGTGTTTCATATGAAATACCTAGTAATTATAAAACTTATGTTGATTCTAATAAATTAAGTTATGTTGGAAGTAATATAGATAATGATGGACCTTTAATACCTTATGTAGTAATGGGATGGGATTCAACATATAGTAAAGCACCAGATTTCTTAAATGCTTTTACGAATGAACTAAAGAAAGTATATGGTAATGTTGAAATAACAATTGATATGTTATCTAATACTATTGGTAATTATTATGTATATGGAATACAATATCAATATAATTCAAGTGGACATATTGTTATTGATAATAGATATGCTATAGAGGCAGATAATAAAATATTTATGATAGGTTCTAAAGAAGAAAATGTTAATACGGATACAATAAATAATATTGTAAGAGTTATTATTGAAACTTTAAAAGGAGGTAATTAAAGTGGCATTAATAAAGTGTAAGGAATGTGGTGAATCAATTTCATCTAGTGCAAAGGCTTGTCCTCATTGTGGATTTAAAAATGATGTAAGCATTTGTCCTGAATGTGGTAAGAAAGTTAAAAGTAGTGATGTGAATTGTCCTGATTGTGGTTATCCACTGCAAAAGAAGACTGCTACAAATATAGTAAGTGAAAATTTAGATAAAATAACTGGTGCTAAATCAGAAAACTATGTTACATTTAAAGATTTGTTTAAAAATACTTTTAAGAAACATACAGATGAAGAACTAGATGAAGTATTCGTTTGTGGTAGCAAGGAAACTACTCCTGATGTTAAAAATATAAATCCTAAAAATGCTAGTGCATGGGTATATTTTAAAATATTTATATTTTTCTTAATTGCATATATACCATGTCGTATTGGATTTATAAATTATGGAAATGATAATTTTTTACCAGGACTTATTATGTTAGGTGCATTTGCAATGCCAGTTGTAGTATTAATATTCTTTTTTGAAATAAATTTGTTTAGAAATATACCCTTTTATAAAGTAATTAAATACTTTATATTGGGTGGTGCATTGAGTTTAATTGTTGCAATATTATTCTTTTCGTTAGAATTTAATACCGATATAAGAACTTATTCTGGTGCTTTAATGGTTGGTGTTATTGAGGAGACAGCCAAGGCAGCAATAGTTGCATTATTTATATTTAAAAGCAAAAATTGTAATTATATATTAAATGGTTTATTAATTGGCGCTGCTGTTGGTGCTGGTTTTGCCGCTTTCGAAACTGCTGGATATATTTTAAGAAATGGTATAAATAATGGTTTACAAACAATGCTATATGTAATTAAAATAAGAGGTTTCTTAGCTCCTGGTGGACATGTTGCATGGGCTGCAATAGAAGGTGCTGCATTAATGTTTGTAAAAGGCTTTGAAAAGATTGATAAAAAACACTTAAATGATAAAAGATTTTTACTTATTTGTTTAATACCAGTAGTTTTACATGGTATATGGGATATGCCAATTAATATACCTTATGCTGGTACTCAAATAGCAGTTAGTATTATAGCATGGTTAGTAATAATATATTTTATAAACTTAGGTTTACAACAAATTGATCAAGCAAAAAAACTTAATTTGAAAAAAGAATGAAAAATAGAGAATAGGTACTTGAAATAAGTATCTTTTTTTGATAATATTTTATTAGGGTAGTAATACCAATTATAAATTTACGATTCATAAAAAAGATGAAAACAAGACTGTATAACTTCTCTCCCGACCTCGAAAATTTGTTCG
>OIYG01000766.1_pt1 | contig 28423 bp, 48 predicted proteins | sample 1587861 | NCBI WGS metagenome assembly OIYG01 (sample SAMN03283272) | human gut metagenome | biome: human-associated habitat; material: feces | host: Homo sapiens | place: Peru | collected 2012 | reverse complement strand
CATCCATGGTAAGGATGAATCCCGTGTTCAATTCACGGTGTCGGCACCACTATGTGCCTATTTTAAAGGGTTTTAGTTAAATTTGTGTCCAATTTGTGGAAAATATATAGCTAAACCTTTTTTTATTGCATACAAAAAGCTAGTCTAAACTAGCTTTCTTTTTTAACAACTTATACATACAAAGCGTAACGATAAGTTTTAATATCACCACCATCACTGTCTTCATCCTCTAGCCACATAAGGGCTAATTCAACATACTTATTAGTATCTTCTTGAAATAAACTGTGGTAGTCGTTATACATCATGTTTAAAGTGTAATATCGTGTGCTTAGCTTCCATTCTCTATTATTAATGGCTTGTTCTACTTGCTCCATAGTCCAATGTTCACCATAAGGTTTCATGTCGCAAACAAGTCTTTTAGCTTTCTCATCTGATAAAACCTCGCCATAGATTGTTTCATAGATTTCATCATATAAACACTGATAATCTTTTGAATCTAATTTAGAGAAGTAAGGTTCTAAGATTGTTAGCCATGATTTCATAGTATCAGGACTAGCTTCTTGCATTAATTCCGTTACTAACATATTTTAGTGATTACAACATTCACTTTTGCTTGTTCTAAACCAACGCCTGTATTGACAAATTGTAGGCTTGTAGGCAAACAATTACACTTACATGAGTTATCATCCCTAACGCTTACCAAAGTGGCTACAGTAGTGCTAATTCCGTTTGTAGCAACGGTTGGAACATTGATAATAGCTTGTTGTTGTATAACATTATTTTTAAGCATGTTGATAATTAAATTTCCTGCAGCACTTGGCAGTGCATCAATATTTAGTATAACTTCATAAACACCGCTTTTGTTTAATTCAATAGTTGATACACCGTTTAATGTAGCTGTTTTACCTTTAACAAGGCTAGCACTAGTAAACGGCAAGTATCCGTTAGTTAAAATTGTTTGATTATTTGAATAGGCTTGTAGCATATCTCTCCTTTCTAAAAGAGGGCGTTTGCCCTCTTACATGGCAAACTAATTTGCTCTATACGTTGCAACAACCGCTAGCGAATGGGTTTGCGCCTGAGCAGTAAGATGTTTGGGTTGGATATCTTACCACGCCACACATTGCATTCTGTAGCTGAAGTTGATTGATTTGATTTTGCATATCGGCAATTCTATTACCAGTAATTGCATCTAATATTTTTTGAGTATTAGCATTGTTGGCAATTTGAATTTCCTTTGATTGAGTAATTAGATTAGCATTTACTTCTGCTATGCCTTTTTGAGTTTCATTAAAATTCTTTAAGGATTCATAGCCTAGGTTACATAGACCGTTTTGTAAGCCCATGTAGTCAGCTTGAAGACTATCACTTAATCTACCTACTGCATTTTCTAGACCGTTGAAGTTCATAGCGTTACATAGTCCTGCTTCAGTAACTGGTTGGCCATTATTACCAAATAATCCACCGCCTCCCACAAATAGTAGGATAAGTAAGGCGAATATCCACATAAATGAGCCACCGCCCCAATCATTAGTGTCTTTTTGCATTAAAGCAACATCACTTGCAGTCAATCCTTCCATATTTTCTCCTTTCTATTTTTAAAGTAGTCGACTTACTTTAAGTACTTAATAATTTCATCAGGATTAATCCCTTTTTGTTTTGCGACTTCATAAAACGCAGCTTTAGGATTTCCATATTGTTTAATTAATTGAGCAATTTGAGGATTATTTAATAATGCTTGAGGATTACTCATCGTTTTTAACTTTGTTACCATTTCCCCTACTTGACTCATTTTTTGGTTTGTCATCTCTTGGAATAGTTTGTTCATTCTTTAACTCCTTTAACATTTCCATAAGTTCATCTCTTGTGATGTACTCTTTTTCTTTTTGTTGAACTTCTTCGTATTTGAATGTTCTAATCTTGCACATACCAACATTGTCGCTAGACTTGATATAAAACATTCCATCATTTTCGCTATCCATTAGTACCACATTAGAGTTAGGCATTAGTTGATAAGACTTAGCACCTTCTAACCCTTGTACCCATTTAATCGTTTCATAATACATAGGCTTTCTCCTTACACCTTTATTATTGTTTATAAGATGATTTCAAAAGTATAAAGAAAGTACACAAAAAAAGGCATAAAAAAAGAAGGGTATTTCTACCCTTCAAATAAGTCCTTGGCACAAGTCTTTCTAGGTGGTAATACACTTGAAAACTCTTGCACATTATCGTATTTAATTTTAAGTATAGCTATCATCTTTTTAATAGATGATTCAGACATATGAAATTCGTATGCTTGTTTTGTGATAGTCCATCCATCAATGCGTGTGCGCATGATGTTTTGTTCTAGTTCGTTAAGACAAGCTAGTTCAATAAATTCTTCTAGTATTATCTTGTTCCAAGGAACTTGCTTAGTCATTTTAACCGTTCTTCAAGCCACTTATTAAATAGTTCCGTCATATACCAATCTCCTTTTAGTTCTACAAATTAGTAATCCAATGTAGTACAAGACTAAAAATCATTTTTACTGTATGCCTTTTTATAAACGTTCTTAATGTTTTCGATTGCTAATACTGCCTTATTGTTAGGATAGCTAGGATTATTACGACAAAATCTTTCGTACTTATCAATTAAGCTGATAACCTCATTAAACTGTTCTTCATCATGATGTATCCCTCTTTTGATTTCACCATTAAAATCTAATATCATCATCCTGCAAGTATCAGCTTTATTACAATCTACTTTATAATTAAGTTCATTAAATTGTTCTAATAGCTCATCAACTCTGATTTTTTTTGAAAGTTTATTTGCAAAAGTGCCACTTGATATTAAGGCTACAACAATAGGCACGCATACTGAAGTTAGGAAAGTGATGAATAATTGCATTAATTAACTATCTCCTTATACGCTTGGAGCTACTGTACCAATTGTTACAGTTAAACCTCCAGCGCTATTTTCAACTTCAGAATACGCAATAGCGTTTACAACTACTTGTGCCATAACATCATATGTAGAACTAGGTGTAATTGTTTGGGCTGTTGTGTAAGGTGTTACTGTTTTACTAGGTTCAATTTTTACACCACTAGCAGGCTTTCTTGTACCTTTAACACCTAAAATGGTGACGCCTTCAAGGATATTATCACCGATAATCTTAGCTTGTTCTGTAGGGTCAATTTGTACATTACCACTTCCATCATGGAAACCATTTGCGATTGTTACTACTTGGGTTTTTGTTGTAATGGTATTTTTTTGCGCTGCATTATCAGCCATTGTACCAGTTACTTTAGCACCATTTACATATGCAGTCTTACCTGCTAAAATCTCTCCAGCTTTTGCTGTAGCATCCTTTGTATCACTATCTTTAGTTGAAGTACCTGTTAAAATAGCACCTGACTTGTCATGGAATGTAATTCCTTTTTGAACTTGGTCTGGTGCGACAGTATCCGCTGTTAAATCAATTAAAGTTTTACTACCATAAATTACTTTATTTGCATGTTTTTCTGCCATTTTTAAATTTCTCCTATCTGCACAGTTAAACCGTTGCTACTGTTTTCGGTTTCATTAATATATATTTCTTTTATTAATACGTCATCATCCATAACTTTATCTTTGGTTGACATAACTTGTGAATGAATTTTAGGACTGATAACATATTCTCCTTGGTAATGTTCGTAAACATTTCCTGAATAACTAACATCAAGCTTTAAATTAAATGTTTCTTTTATTTCTTTCAATGATAAGCAAAATTTTTGCTTAGATTCGACATGTAAAATCATATTACACCTGCTTTTATAATATCTGCTAATGTGCAAAACTGCTCACAGCTTGCTATAGCCATATTATCAGCTGTTCTTGCTCTTAGTTGAATTTTAATTCGTCCACTAACAAGTTTTAGAGTTTCCTCTTGTGTTAGAACTGCATCAAAAGAATTATCATCATTAAATGTAAATCTTGACTTTTCAATATCAATTTGACCCTTAGTACTATCTTCAATTGTAATTATAAGAACCTTGTACTTTGACAAATCTATTGATTGCCCATTTTCATCTTCCAATTTAAATGTGATAGTAGGGGTCGTGCCCCTTGTAATCATTCAACTATCTCCTTGATTTTCTTTAATTTGTCGCTTAAAAGCACATTATCATTTTTAACAAATTCTAATTCTGTCTTTGCTTGTTTTAGTTGTTTAGTTAATTCAATGTTCTCAACACTTAATGCTTTATAGTCATTCTCTAAAGAATTATAATCTCCAAGTAAAGTATTATAGTTCTTTTCAAGTTCTTCATACTTTTCTTTATAGTTATCTTCTTGAGGTTTATCTGAATCTTTCAAATAAGTTTTTGTCCAACCATCTTCATCATTTAAAGCAATCCAGCATTCATTATCTAGTTTAGCCCATGTGAAGTTTCCAAAGGTAGATGATGCATCAAAAACGTTTTGAACTTCTTTAATATTGTGAAGTCCTATAGGAGCAAAGATGCCTTCAACCCAATCTCCATTAGGTGTTTTTCTAACTTTAAGTCTTTCAGCTAGAATCATTACCTGGTCGTTTCTAGTATCCCTAGAGACATCATATATAACATTAGGTGGGTATATATATCCTTGAAATACTAATCCCACGCCTTTTGCTACATTACCAACTTCTAATTTATAAGTTTTAACTTGGAAGTAATTAGATGAGTTATAGTCTTTTGATTTTTGATAATTAGATTGAGAAACTGTAACTGTTCCATCATCATTTATTTGTTCAACAATTGCTACATGACCGAGCGTTCCATCAAAACATGCAATTGCACCTAACTTAGGTGTTGAACCTTTCTCTAATGTTGTTTTAGAATACCACTCTTTAGCATTTCCAAATCCTGTACGACCTTTCATAATGTTTCTTAAGTTTTGGCCATTTAATTCAGAAAATCTACCAGAAGCATATGTAGTACAATTAGGTAATGCACTGTCGCCACTAGAACCAGCATTATATGAATTATCGTACCAATACTTATTTCCTTTCATTCCATCTTTTGAAAATCTAGGACAAAATAACTTTTTAGAACTATCAACTTTTTCAATAAATGCTAATCCACAAAAGTTAGGTCTTTCAGCACCATCAGATAATACATTTTGAATTTTTCCATCAACAATTAACTCAGTAGAACCGCCACTATCTCCTAATGCAATAAACTCATAATTAGGATACTTCTTTTTTAATTCATTTAAGAATGAGTCAACATTTAAGTTTTCACATACAGCAAAGTGATATTGGTTGTCATAGATTAATGCTGTACGATTAATCTTAGCTGTCTTTGACCATTGCTTTTGTTCAATGATAGTTTCACTTACTTCTAATTCTTTTCCCTTCAATAGGACTGCGCTAGGACAGAAGCCAGCAAGAACTTCATTAATATCGCAATAATCCCAGCCATTATACTTTCCAATGTGCCACTGATTGTCTTTTGTAATAACAATGTTGTTTCCTTTAAAGTTCGTTTGGTCGACACGATTATCGAATACGTCTCCTTGATATCTACCAACAACTAAATTGTTCGAGAAAAAAGGGAAGTTAACAATTGCTCTTAACTTCCCTTCATCACTCTTAAATGCTGATAGCTTATATTTCTTATAGTCATTCGATTGTAACAATCTAATTGTACAATCATTTTGATTTGCGTAATATATTGTCATATTTTTACCCCAGAAATTCATCTTTTTGCTTTTCAGCAACTGTCTTTTCAATTTCTTCTTTGATGCCCATTAGTTCATTGAAATTTTCATAGCAAGAACGTATATATTTAATTAATACTGCAATTGCCATAATACTTAGCATTTGAACAATAGTAACTGTTTCATCAATAACAGGTAGAGTTACTTTAAATTCAGGAAGTAATGTACCTGCACCGAAAATAAACGTAACGCCCAAAAGAATTAATAAGTATTTAATTATTCCTTTTTTTAGCACCTTCCAATCAAACTCATTATATTTTTGAGCTTTAGCAACACCAAATAAAGTATTGGCTGTCATTACTAGTGCGATTGCACCAATGTAGTAAAATAATGTGAAATCTAAATTTTCAAGCATAATCATTCTCCTTTTATTTTCCTATCGCTGTTACGCTCCATTGAGCTTCATTTGTTATATCAACTTGTCCCCATATATCAAGAGTTACTGTATTCCCACTAATTGAAATAAAAGAAACAGGTATAACGTTTCTTTGTCCTAAATCTTGATATTTGCCATAAGCATTTGAAGTAGCTGTTTTAGTGATATTAGACACTCCAACAACCTCTTTTAAATTACTAAAAGTAAATGTTACCTGTTGTCTTGCATATTTTGCTAAAGTAACAGTTTTTGTAACGGTTTGAGATTTTACACTTGTTTCAATACTTGCTATCTCACTAGGAAAGTTTTGAGCATTGATTTGTGCTGTTGTCCCTTTTTTACTTCTTATTGCTTCAGCTATAGCTGTTAATAAACTATTTAAAGTTGTATATGCCATAATTTCTCCTAATATGAAGCATTAATTGCTCCACTAATCACCGTATCAATTACTGTCGATAATTTCGCTTTGTATGTAGTTGTGCCGTTATCAACAATAACGTAATCGTTACTTGTTACTGTTGTCTTTTCTGGTAAATCTTTAACGCTTGTTTGAGTTGTTGCCATAATTAAGCTCCTTTCACTTGTATAAATGCCGTATTAGAAAATCTGATTATCTTACCACTATTGGTTGCCAAAAATGGCGGTTGATTTAATAACGGTACTAAATTTCCTGTGATGATTTGTCCGCTTTTATCATGTGCGGTTATTCCGTAACCCAATGTATCAGATGAAACAGTATCATTAGTTAAATCTAACAGAACCTTACCACCATAAATTATTTTATTTTTTTCCATTAGTAGTCACCTTTAATAGCGTTTCCGATTGCATTATCTACATAAGTTTTTGTTGCATACGAACCAGAAGACATAATAACTCTCTTGTCTTCGCAACTAGTAACTCCGTTAGATGATGTTGTAATTTTATAAATTGCTAAATCTCTAATACCCTCATTGTTGATGTTGTCATGTTGTATACCAGCCTCAGTTAAACATTCAAAACTACCTTTTTGACCGTTAGGCTTTGAAGTATCAATTCTTAAACATAAATAAATTGTGCTATTAGCTGGTAGTGTAACTTCAACATCATCAGTCAACCAAAAAGCATTACCGCATAGTACTGCAATACATCCTTTTTTAAATGTTAGGTTTAACGAATTAATACTTGTAGTTACTGCAAACTCATCACCCATATTACCAATAACGCAATCTTGAGTAGCAACTGAATAAACCGCACCATCAACATTTGAAGAAATGGGATATTCAGCTCCCGTATCTTTTAATGTTCTTATCATATTATTCCTTTCTAAAAGAATTTATTTAAAAAATTCTCTTTCGTTTTGTATAAATCTAAAATGTTACAAGGGCAATAAGTAGTTGGGTTAAAGTCAATATGGAAATACAATTCTTCTTTTGGAATGTTAAATTTTTTCATATAATTTTTAATTAACCTAATTGCTTTTTCTTGCCCTTCAAGATATGACTTATCATCAAGACTTGAACAAATTTCTATAGCTATAGAATTATTAAAAGCATAATCTTCGCCCTTGCCTGTATGGTATACTTTCCACGAAATAGGCATAACCTCGATTATTTCCTTATCATCAACTAAAAAATGACAACCTTGAGAAGTTAAACATTCATTGTTTAAATAATCAAATAATTCCCTTGCTGTCATATCATAATTGCCTGTATTGTGTATTGTGATACAAGTAGGATTTAACCCATCTTTGCCAAACTGTGACCATTTATTCTTATCTAACATTTTGTACCCCATATTTGATTAATAACTTTTCAGTTAACTTCGTTCTAACCGTTCCACAAGTATAACTAACTTCATTAATAGGTGTATTTTCATCCTTTGTCATTTGCCTTCCTGTTAGGATAGTAGAAAAGTAGTCGGTATCTTTCCATATTGCTAATGGCATACCTAATTTAAAATCATCATACTTATATAAACTATTAGCAAACATTTTAAGTATAAAAGTTAACTTATGATTATACATTTTAGGTAAATAACCCCATTGTAAAGTCTGGTCATCATCATCACTGAAAACAATTGCAGTTTTAACAACTCCAAACCTATTTGCAGTACCTATAGGTTCTTTTACTCTACTTCCATCAGCTTTAGTGACATAAGTCGCTCTATAAGTTCCATCCTTATTGTAGATAATTAATCTATTTGTTTCTTCAACTTCTGTAATAGGTGATATATCGACTATAGCGTTTGTATTATTACCAATCTTGATTTCTCCAATATTAGATTTACCAATAGTACAAGTACACTTGCCTTGATATGGAATATCAAAGGTTAATTGAATTTGATAACGACTATACAAAGAATAAATAAACTCTTCCATATCACACACATAAGTATCTTCTTGAGTTAAAAAAGCTCCCTGTGTTTGAGAAGATGTTTTTATCTCAATTGATGATAATCTTTGTCTTATTAAATCGTCTGTATAACTACTATCACGCAGTTTACCATTAGCATATAGTCTTAATGCTTGTGCGAAAGTATCTTCTAATGAAGTAACATTTGAAGTATATTGACTTGTTTGTTCCGTAAAGTATTCGTTTAAATGGAAACCGTTTATAGTAACTAACCAACCGTCATTTTCAGTCTCTTCACTATAAACCACTTGAACCTTGTTCCACCCCTTACGGATTGTAACGGGGCATTCAATAGGTACTCTTTGCGTTTTTGTAGAACTATCATAGTAAACATATGAGCCAACATCAGCACCATTGACATATAAAATACCACCATTATCACTTGAAAATACCATTGTGAGATTCTTTCTTGTTTCACTATAAACATAAGTAGTAGCACACGCTGTGTACTTTTCACCTAAATTCATAGTTAAAGAAATAGAACTATCTAAAATAGTCCTATTTTCTCTAATTTGTAGGTTTTCAAGTTCTTCAAGTTTTGGCAAGTCACTATTATTCCAATGTTGATAATCTTTAGTTGGGTCGACTAAATAATCGTATCTATCCCAATGCCACGATTTATCATCACCAACACCTATAATGTTAGGCAAATCGTATAACCAATTACCTTTATAGATAGATTGAATTTGTTTCGTGTTAATAGTGTTTTCATCAATCGAATTAATAACACCTAAATGCTTTGTAATGCCCTTTTCATCTGCAATGATTAAAATATCACCATTTGAAATATTGTCACTTACTTCTACACATTCAAAACTTGATGCAGCACTTGTGAGCAAATCTTCTTTAATGTTAAAACTTCTAATTTTTAAAAACGCTTTAGGCACATTCTCCAAATTCAATTGGTCTTTAACATATCCTCGCCACATTATACTGATACCTTCTTATCTTTCCATTTAAAATTAACTTTACCTTCAAAAGAAGATATTTTATCGCATGAAAAAGATAGTCTACTTTCACCAACTTTTAATTTAAAGAAAGTAAGAGTGGATATTCCATCAGCTATGCTTAAATCTTGATAACTTAATGGATTTGTAATAATTGCTCCATTATTCTCAAGATAAATACTCTCGGTTAAATCGTTGCTATCTACCTTCACATAATCAAAAGTGCCATTTAATTTTAATTGACCATAAATAACTCCGTTTTGTGTTGCTATTAAGCGTGGATTTGTAACGCTTCCCACCACCTCAAACACAAAACCAATAGGCACATCACCAGTATTATTGATTTTAATTGAATTTAAGGAATTACCTGCATAATGATAAGGTCTTATTAATTCATAATACTTACCATCTTTACTTTCGCTATTACCAACCGTTAAAGTGCTTTCTTGTGAGTTTTGCCATAAGGTATAACCATAAAATGTTATAGGGCATGACAAATACCCCTCTCTTCGATATTCGCTTTTATCTACTTGTGTAATACTGCATTCAATATAGTAAGGAAATAACATGTTAGGCGGTAGATAGTATAGTTTAAGTGGTGCATATCTAACAAAGTTAACAAACTCAAGATAATCTTGATACGCTTGTTCTACATTGTCGTAAAAAAGAATATTACCGCTTACACTAGGCATAGAATATTGTTCATCCGTAATAAGTTCAACATTACCCAATCTTAAAACATTTAAGCTTTTTGAAAAGCCTAACCCGTTTGGTTCATTTAAGAAATGCTTGAAGTTTTTATTAGTTAAGTAATATTTGTTACCCAAAGAGTTTTCAATGTAAAACTGTCTAATCATTAAATCCCCTTTCCTAATTCTTCATTAATGTAATTAACTATTTGTTTGCCAATTCTTTGTGACATAGATTGAGTGATGTTATCACCATTGTTGTTAATGGTAAAACTTGCTTTTAAAGTCATAGCACCATGACCGCCACTAGATAATCTAGGGATAGTTAAATCTGGTACTAACGATGTAAAGCCTGAGTTAAAACCGCCACTGCCTCTTGATTTCTTTGTTCCCGTGCCCCAATCTCCAATAACTACCTGGCGTTTATATTCAGTTATAGTAAAACTCTTATCTTCAATTTTATAGTCGTTAATAAGTTTTAAATTGCCAAGAGTAGTTTCTACAGCTTTTGTAGCTCCACGTTCCATAGATGGGAAAAAGCCATTTTCTTCCAACCACTTAGCTTTTTCGGCATCAACAATCAAGCCATTTTCTTCAGCAAATGTTGTCATTGCATCAGACATGCTTTCAACATTTTTATTAGCTTCAGTTCTCATAGACTCAATAGTTTTAATGTCGCCTTCAACTTGTTGTTTCCAAGCATTTAAATCTTCTAAATGTTTAGACATATCAATTCCATTGCTAGCTAGCTGTTGTGCAGCTATGATTTCTTCATTAATATTATCTAATGTTTGATAACATGAATCTAAATTTTGACTATCATAATCGAATACAATTTTTTGTGCATTAGAAGTTAGAGAATCTATTAAACCCTTAACACTTTCAATTGGTGCCGTTTCAATTTGATTGAATTGGGTAACAATTTCATTGGCATCTTTATATAAATTACTAGCTTGTCCATATGCCTTTAAAGCATCTTGCACTTTTGAATCATTATTAACAATTGTTTGTTTGAATAATTCGTATTTCTCTTGTGCCTCTTTTGACCATTTGGAAACATCTTCCATTCCTTCAGCGGCTTTAAAGAAACTGTTTAATTCTTCATCACTGAATTGTGTTCCTAATTGTTTATATGCATCTCTTTGTTCATTCAACAAAGTTAAGTTTTCAAGTAGTTTTTTCTCCTGCTCATTTTGTACTTTTAAATTTTCATTGTATATTTCTTGGTTTGCTGTTAACCACGCCTGTCTCTCGGCTTCAAGTCTATAATTAGCCATACTTTCTTGAAGGTCATTGATAACACCGTTTTGGTTATAAAATTTACCTGTCGTTTCATCTATAGAAATTTGAAATTCACTTCCAAGATAGCTATTCAATTCCGCAATTTTTTCTTGCAAGAATTTATATTTATCACTTGTTGTGTCTATTTCCCCATCAGGATTTAAATCAAGGTTAGAAGTGGTTTCTTGCACTATTGCAACAATTTCATTAATATTAGCCATTTCGCTATTAATACCTCGCAACGATGTAACAAACTGTTGGCTTGCATTTTCACATAGTTCTTTCATCGTTTTGTTATATTTAATAGTTTCATTATTTGCATAAGCACTATACCCAGCATACGCAACTAAAGCAACACCAGCAGCACCTAATGCAAAAGGCAAAGTACTACCTAAAGCAGTAACTAAACCGCCACCGCCTGTTATTGCTTTTAATAAATTGCCACAAGCTTTAGATAAACCGCTACTACCCATTGACATTTGATTTAACCAACTTAAAGTGCCCATTGCACTAGAACCAACTTTAGCTATGCCTGTTGCAAGTAATGTTGTACTAGTTATAGCGGTCTTTGCACCTTTTGGTAAAGAATTAAATGTTTTAGTTAAACTTGTTACAACATCAGCAACATTTTTTACTATCGGTAAGAATGTATCACCAAGTGAAGCGGCAGCTTGTCTAATAGCTTCCTTTGCTGATTCAAGTTTCTTTTCGGTTGTTTCATAAATAGTATTAGCTTTCTTGGTTAGATTAGTATTTTCTTCCCAAGCCTTGCTAGAATCTTTAATAGCATCTCTAACAACATCACCATTGCCAGCTAATTTTAATAATGTTTGAGCAGTTCTAACCGAATTTATTTTTAAATCGCTTAACACTACAGAAGCACTTTCGCTTCCTTCTTCTAAATTTCCTAAAGCATCCTTGTACTTTTCAAATGTACCAGTAGGGTCTTGCTTCCACATAGCTTTAAAAGAATCGGTTGTAGTATCTAAAGCGCTTGCGTATTCGCTTAAAGAAATTGAACCACTATCAACCGCTTCATTTATTTCATTAAAAACTTCAGAAGACAAACCGTTAACAAAACTTAAAAAAGCATCCATTGGTGCTTTTTCCCAAGCTTCAGTGAACTCTTTTGCGCTTTTACCAGCAACACTAGCAAAATCACTTAATGATTCCGCGCCAGTTGCAACCTTTGTATTTATTGACAAGAATGTCTTTGTTATCGCACTTGCACCGCTTTCGGTTTCAATGCCTAAGTTTTTCATTTCACTTGCTAAACCAACAAGGTCGTTAATAGTGACTTTATTAATTGCACTTAAACCACCCATACGAGAAGCAACTTCTACAATTTCATTAGCGGTTGCTGCGAATTGGTCACCAACATATGTTACGGCACTACCAAAGTTTTCAGCATATTCAGCGCCAATATCAAATTGGTTTAAAAGTCTAGCTACTTGTTTAGCACCTTCTTCTCCAGCGATAGAGCCATCGCTTGCAGCTTCTAACTTGACCATGGCATCGGTAAAATCAGCTAAAGCATTTTGTGCTATACCAAGGGTTGCACCAAGAGTTGCGTATTCAGCAATAGAATCAAAAGTACTACCGCTTGCAACCGCAATTTGTTTTAAACTATCAACTGTATCATCACTTAAGTCGGTAACAACTTTCTTAATACTTGCAATACTAGATTCATAAGAAACCGCATTATCTAATAAAGAATTTGATAGACTTCCTAATTTACTAGCCACTCTACTTAAAGTTGAATGCAAAGTATTTAACACCGTATTAAAATCAGCGGTTACAGTAACATTGCTTTCAACCGCTCCAGCGTTTGTATTCGCAGCTTGTGTAGTTTTTTGCAAAGCATCTTCATATTCTCTTTGTTTAGATACTACATTATTAAGATTTTCGGTTAGTTCGGTATACTTGCCTTTTAGTACATCAGCATTAGAAACATCTAATTCTTTAATTTCTTGATTTAGAAGCTCTTGTTGCTTCTTACAACTCTCGATTGCTTGTCTTAAAAACTCTGTATACTGTTGTTGTTTTTGAGTATTAGTAGGGTCAAGTTCTAAAGCTTTTTTTAAAACGCTTGCGGTCTTACTAGTAGTGTTAAGTATTTCCTTGATTTCTTTCATCTTGGCATTATACTTAGCTACTGTTTGTGTTGCTCTTTGTTGTTCTTGCCTTAAATAAGACGTTTGCTTTTGAGCATTAGCTAAACCACTTGCTAGTTCTACATATTCTTTAGAAACATTTTTAATATTATTCTTAGGCAAGGATTCGATAGCCTGTTTAAAGGCTTTTTCATTCCTAGACGATTCTTCAATCTCTTGTGATAATACCTTTTGATACTTTGTTATTAATTCGGTATTAGTAGGGTCAAGTTCTAAAGCTTTCTTTAATACATTACCACGAGATGCGATATCATCAGCTAGTTTACTAGCCTTGCTTAGTGCATCATAGTATTCTAAAGTCTTAGCTTTAAGTTCTTGATACCTTGCTTTACTATCTTTTAAAGCATTGTTAGTTTCAATAAAGTCTTTAGACAAAGTATCAACCCCAGCATTTTTTAGACTGTTTAGATAATGTGCTAAAGACATCGTATTACTATTACATTCCTTCAATTGTTTTTCAAATTGTTCAGTTTGCAAATTCAATAAAGAAACGCTATTAGGAGAGCGTTCTAAGGCTTTATTAATAACCTGAATAAAAGATTGTGTTTCTTCTAGTTTTTTATTTGAACCTTCGATTTGCTTTGCGATTTGTTCATAGATAGTTGCTATCTTAACCGCATCTTGATTCTCTTTAGATAAACTCTCATACGATTCTTGAAACTCTTTTTGTCTTTTGGTTACATAAGCAATTTTGGTTTCTAAGTCTTGATATTGTTTAGTAGCTTTGTATAAACCTTGCCCACTTTTGTCTTGGTCTTCTAATTGTTTTTTGATGTCATACAATTTGTTTAAAGTAGTTTTACAAGTTGTTATACTAGTCTCATAAACTTTTAAAGCTTCCGTTTGCTTGGTGATACTTGTACCACTACCAAAATCATCAAATTGTTTCTGAAGACTTTTTACGGCACTATCAACATCTTTAAAGCTTTCCGTTGCACGCTTAACAGCGGTATTTAAACCAGTAGTATCACCTTCAAATTTAACACTTAATTTTTTTACTGTTTCAGCCATGCCTACATTCCTTTCAACATATCAGCGGTACCTACTATTACTTCGGTATCTTCTTTCTCATCGCTATTTTCTAACATTTGATTATGCTTTTCGTTTAATAAACCAAATACTAGCCCTATAGGTAGTTCCAACATTTCACTATAAGTAAGTCCTATAGACATGCCAGCAATCACATAAGATTCAAATGTTAATTTGCTATCTTCTTTTTTTTTGAAGATTTATTGTCTTTGTTTTCTATTGTCGGTTTAGTGCCTTCAACAAGAAATGTTAGTACTTCATCCATGTGGTTAACTAAAAACAATGGTGAATTAAATGAATCTAACCATTCATCAAAACTTTTTTCTTCATTGATTGCGCAATACATCAACTTAGCAATAGAATACATATCCCTTTTTTCTAAAGCATTGTAAAGTGTTAAAGTTAGATTTTCTTCAAACAACTTACAATACTTTTGCATAAAGCGACCATTGGCAGAGAGATTAAACTCTCTGCCTTCAATCGTTATTTTCATTAGATAGAATCGCCAATAGTTGGAACTACAATCTTTGCCATATAAGTTGCATAGTTAGTTGCACCTTTTTCGGCAAAAGATTTAATTACAGTCTTGCCATCAGCTAATGTAATAGGCATGATTGTGATATCAACAGATTCATTATTAACAGTTGCACTAGCTTCTTTTGTTTGGAAGTTTTGAGAAGGCTTAGTTGCGCTACATCTATACATTGTGAAGTATACTTCGCCATCATCTGAATCAACGGCAAATTGCATACCAAATTCATTTGAACCGCTATCAACTTCAACAAGGTTATTATTTGTATCTAATACCCAATTGAAAATGTCTTGTAATACTTTGTTAGAGAAGTGTACATTTTCTAAAGTTCCAGAGTAAGAGTTAGAACCTGCAGGTGTGTAGTAAGCTATACCATCGGCATAGATAATATCACTTGATGAATCGTTATCCAAAGATAGAGAAACTGAACCTGGTACTGAAATTGGTGCATCATAAGTAGGCAAGCCAGCAGTAGACATTTCAGTAATCTTTGAAAGTTGTACTTTTTTAATGTTATATAGAATTTTTTTGTCAGCCATTTTTATTTCCTTTCTTTAGCCAAATAATTTTTCCACCACTTTTCTACAAGCCTTAGTTGCCTTTTCATCAACTAGCGCTTGTGCGGTAGCAATGTGGGGAACCGCTCTAGTTTTCTTCATGGGTGCGTGTTTATTGCCCCATGGTCTAACGTTATGAGAAAACTCTAGTAAATGTGTTAATCGATATTCTTTTTTTGCACCTGTGATTTCATAAAAAACATCACTTTGTTTTGAGTGGTCTCTTAGAACTAACGCTTTAGCATATCTTCCGTTCTTTCTTAAAGGGACACCATTTTTATATAGTTTCCATGAATACCTACTATGTGGGTTTCTAACACCCTTTCTTACTTCACTTGCTGCTAATCTTTTAGCATCGAGCATTATAGGTTTAACGGCTTCTTTAATCTTGTTATCGGTATTTTGTGCAATGTAATCAAATAAGCCTATCATTTCCCTTAGCTTATCATCGGCAATATAAACCTTGCCTTTTATAAATTGTCTACCCATCAGTAACTACGAACTCATAAAGAAACTCAAACAATCTATCATCATGGATGTATTCAACACTTTTTGCGTATGGCACACCATTTGAAGTTAGGATTGATTCTAGTTTCTGGATTACTTCATCACGCAAATCATCTACATCAAGAAAAGCTTTAACGTGAAGTACATTAAAATAATTAATTCCATCCGCATATAAAGGTTCAGTTTCAGTAATTGCATAAACCAAGAAATAAGGTTCAATATCTTCATCTTGATTTCTTATACTAAATTCTTCCACTCTTATACCAAGCGGTTCTAGGATGCTTGGAATATCACTATACTTAATCATTAGGCTTTCTCCATTTAATCGATGTTGCAGTCAAAGTAAGCTTTAAGCTTTTAGGAAACGTGTCTTTAGGTTGTATTAATGAAATGGAATAGCACTCATCACCTATTACAACAATTTTAGATTTATCGATTAATTTGTTATATGGTATCGAGATAGTTCTATCTATCTTAATATCTTCTACATGAAGACTATAATAAAAAGACTTAATTCCAATCGTGTCTTCTTTAAAATGAAAAGTACCTAACTTTTCTTTAAGTTGCCTTCCGCTATCGGCTAACGTGTATATTTCGCACGTTCCATCAAGGAAAGCCACTCTAGTTAAGTTAGATACTTTGGTATTTGCACTAAGCATATTTAATCCTTAATTCGTTTAACATTCCATTGTAGTTACTTTGGAAATCATCAAGCGCCTTAGAATCCATATACATTACACGATTGAATAATAGTTCTCTTGCTAGTAAGTCTTCATCAAGGTCTAAACAATAGTTATTTGCTACTTCGCTTAGGTATTGATATGAACTAGAGATATAAGACTTAAGTCTCTTGTCTCTAGCCACATCATCCCATGTGTAATCTAAGTATGATTTAATTTCTTCTAATAGTTTGAGAAGTTTATCTTCATTCATTAGATTTCAGTTACTTGTTGAACTTTAGGAATTACTGGAGTTAACTTAGTTACATCAAGAAGGATTGCACCATTTACATCCTTTAAGAAACCATCAGCAAATACTTTTGTCTTATAAACTCTCTTATCATCTAAGAATAGGTAATCATCACTAAATTCAATCATACCATTAGCACCACCACCTTTAGCGGCAACTTGCATTGCATATCTTTTAGGCATAGCAAGTAATGCTTGACCACTGTCTAAACCAGTTGGGCAAATGCAAAGTTTAACACCTAAGTTAGCTAATTGATTTACTTCAACACCAGCCATAGTCATTGTTGATTCATTTGGATAGATGTAAGAGTAATAAGTTGAAGTGTCAACAATTAATGTTGGGTTTTGGACTGCTCTTGTTTCGTTTTTGATTGGGTTCTTTGATAAAGTAGCAAATAGCTTACCAAAGTTTGCTCTATCAAACTTAGTAATTTCAACTGGAGTCTTCTTTGTACCTTGTTTAGTATCAACGTCGAAATCATAAGCCATACCAAATGGTTTGTTGATACCATTGCCACTACAAGCAGCAATTGTTAAACCATTCTTAATAGCTAGAGTTAATAGCGCTCTAACATAAGCATCTTGCCATACAGCACCTAAGTCAATTACTGATTTTGCCCATGGGATGTAGCAAGAGAACTTATTAACATTAGTGTTAAAAACCTTAAAGCCAGCACTAATTTCAGCTGTGATAGCTCCAGTGACTTCGCCCCATGCACCAACAGGTGATTCAGCAATACTTACCATCCACTCTTGAGCACCAGTTGTATTTTGTAAATCAATTAATGATAATAAGTTATTATCTTCAATAGCTCTTAAATCATCGAAAACTTGGTCAAAGATTGTCTTTGGCATAATTTCGATAACGCCACGAGATGGATTGTTACCTACTTCATTTGAGAAGATTCTATTATAGAATTTTTCTTCGTCACTAGTTAAAGTTCTGATTCCCCTTGAAGCTAATACTTTTTCATCGTGTTCATCTTTTAATTCTTCAAATTTAGCTTCGATACTCTTAGCAATTTCGTTGTACTTGGCAACCATTAGTTTTGCAAGTTCAACGTTATCTTCATTGTTTAATGCATCTTCAAATTCGTTTTGAACTGCATTACCTAATTCAGTTGATTTCATTAAATAAATTCCTTTCTTAACCAATCATGGTTTTTCTTTTTATTTAAAAAGTGTCCTTCATCTTTGTTGTCTACAAAAGACAAAGCACTTCTTAAATCCTTAAAATCTTTAATTTTCTTTTCAATGGTGTTTCTTAAATTTTCCATTGATTCTGTAGTGATTTTTTGACTTTGTGATGTAGGTTCTTCATCTATCACCTCATCACAAAAACCATATTCGAGACATTCACTAGGTGTCATGAATGTTTCGTTATCCATTAATTCGGTTAGCTTTTCAATGCTTAAACCTGTTTTGGCAACATAGATGTCTTTGATAACCGAGTTAATCTTTTCTAGCGCTTCCACAACTTTCTTCATTTCTTCAGCATTGCCATAGCAACCACCAGAAGCGTTATGAATCATAAGCATACTTGCTTTATTCATAATTACCTTGTCGCCTGCTAAAGCAATAACAGAAGCAATGCTTGCAGCCAAACCATCAACATAAACTGTTGTTTGACCACCATATCCTTTGATAAGGTTGTAAATAGTAAAGCCTTCAAACACTTCACCACCATTTGAATTGATGTGAATGTTTAAAGGCTTGTTATTTGCATTCTTTAATTCTTCTTCGATGTCATTTGCATTAATTTCCCAATAAGAAGAACCGATGTTATCAAAGATGTACAAAGTTGCGGATTCAAGTTCATTTTTAAATTCAAACTTCACCTGTTCCTTCTCCTTTTACATATTCACTCATCACCGCATAGTTCCTTGTGATAAATCGAGTATCACCACCAACATCATCCGTTGGCTCATCACCTAACTTTTCCCTAATTTCATTTAGGGTGTAACCACTACTTATTAATTTATCGACAGAACTTGCCGTTTTGAGCATTTCAACAAACTTAATAGAATCAAGATTAGCTTGTATTCTTGAACCATTAATGATGTCTTCTTTTTCTAATAGATAATTAGAAAATTTCTCTTGAAGAATTTTGATGTAAGGTTTAGCAAACATGGTGATTGCCATAGTATAAATGTCTGTGCAATCTTCCATGTATTCACCAGTCATAATCTTTGCTGGTATACCATATGCATTACCTACATTTGTAAGGACTTCTTTATTAACCTTGATGTTGTTTTCGACCGCTTCAAGTACTTGTTGAACTTCACTACCTCTTTGTTTCTCTGTAAGGTCAACTAATTCTTCACCTTTATAAGTGACAAATAAAGCGTTGCGATTCTTCATACGCTTTTCAAAAGATTCTTGCATCTTCTTTGCGTACTCTTCATCAGTCTTATTTTTTCCTTGTGCAGTAAGAGTAAGGTTTAGTTTCATACCCAAAGCCTTATCCGCACCTTCTTCAATAAGTTCCTTTAGATTCATGTAGTCACTTGCCATCTTTTTATGAATAGCATCTACATAATCATTTTGTGGTGCTTTAATATAAAGACAATTTGAATTTTCCTTGAATGACTTTGCTAATGTAACATCACCAATACGAACATTGATGAAGGTGTTATCCTTCATAAGTAACTCTTTACTGTTCTTAAAGGAATATGCATCCGCAATAAAAAATTCATTACTAAGTGTTTCAATAACCAAAGCTTCCTTATTTAAAATCAAATGTTTAGCTAACCTTGAAAAAAACTCTGCTGCGGTTTCCTTGTTGTTCATGGCATAGTTTAAACGGTACCATTCTTCACCTTTTACAAGTTCACCTTGCTTATAAGTTTTCCATTCAAGGTTTGTAAGATATGAAGCCAATATATTAGCTACAACGTTTTGTGCATAGCTAAGTTGCCAAAAGCTACTTGCACTTTGCCATGTAGCGGCTTGGTCTGTACCTTGCACCGTTTCGCCATCACTAACTTCATCTGTAAAATCTACTATTTCATCTTCAAATAGAAAGTCTTTTAAACTGTTCCAAAAGCCCATAAACTACTTTCTCCTTTTCTTTAAAGTAGTAGTCGTTTCTTCTTTTGGCTTAACTACTTCTTCTTGATAGATTGCATAACCTTTTGAAACAATTAGACTAGCACGCTCATTTGTGGTGTTATAAACATCACCTACTTGCACCATCTTGTTTTCGTGTGTATCACGATAAGGCTTGATAGCTTTAATCTTCATGTTTTTCTCCTTTCTTTAGAATCCCCTATAAACATCGTTGTATGAATAACTTTGTTCTTCCAACAAATCAAACTTAATCATGGAATGTACAAATGCCATAAAAGGGTCAGTCTTTCTAAATCTTCTATTTATCTTTCCGTATAATTGGTTACCCATATCCGCATTACCTGTAGAATTAGGTTTCCAAGGAACTAGCTTAGTGTTGTTTGTTGCCCATCTAAGCATTGGGTTATCTCCCCAAATCAACCGTTCATTGATAAACATTCTTTCAATCACAGGCACGATAGGCGCAATAACTAACGGTCTAGCCAAAGTAAGGTTTCCACCTTCTTTGGTATAGCCATATTCTTCAAGAACGCCAGCTAAGACAATCTTTTTAAAATCATCTATTACAACGTGTTCGATGTTGTAATCGTGTTCTTCTGCTAAGTTAAACGCATAGCCAATTGGTATTCTTGGGTCAAGGTCTTTACAATCAACGATTGTTCCAAAACCTTTTTGGCACCAATCTTTATATGGTGCTTTAATACCAGCCAAATCTCTATTGTTGCCACATATGAACGCATGATTAATAGATACGAATTTATCTAACTCTTCGTCATAGAACAATAGATTAATAGCAGTCCAGTCGGTAGTCTTAGATAAGTCAATTCCTAAGACACAAGACTTACCATCTAACTTTCGATAATCATAATCTTGGTTAGTTTTTAAGATAAGTTCCCAAGGTACTACTTCTTGGTCAGTTGGCATTTCTGGTAGATTCATACGCTTTTGTAAGAAAGCAGGCATATTGTCTGGATTCTTTCTCCACAAATCGTATTCATCCGTAATTTGACTTAAAAGGTTTTCTCTATAAGGCAATGATGGATTGGCTTTGACCCAATTCTTTTCTTTCATTGCTTCTTGTTTGTTATCTAGTTCATAAATAAGATACAAGAACCTTTTATCATCCACGATACCATCTAGTACATCACTAGCGGTATCTAACATATCATCAAGGACACCACCACGAACTTCACCATTTGTGGTGAAATACATTTGTCTTGGGTCTTCGATTTTACCTAAACCTGTAATCATGACATTAAGCTTTGAATAGTTTTCATATCCATGAACTTCATTAAATACTACCGCACCAGAACGCAAGCCATCTTGCATCTTGGCATCAGAAGAACGAGCATTAATAAAACTATCGGTAGCATATGAAACAATAGAATCGCCTATCTTTTCATAAAACGATTCCTTGTCTTTTTCACTAGCCATATACTTAATATCTTGAATAGGTCTTAAGGCTTGCGACATATTGTTGGCTATAATATCCACATCATAATGTTTGATATGGTGATAAGTGCTAGTTAAACAACATGACCACCACGCAATAATTCCATCCTTACCATTACCACGACCAACAACAATTAAAACCTTATTCCATCTAGCTCTAGTGGTTCCTTTGTAAAACGTGCATAAGCAAACACATAATGCGAACTTTTGCCAATCAAAAATTTCTATGAAAAATAAAAAGCCAATCTTTAAGTACTTGTTATACATTTCAAGATTGACTTCTATGTTTCCACTTTTAAATTCTTTATCAATGATTTGACATTGCTTATAAAGTTTTTTGCTAACTAAAATTTTCTTTTTTAAGACTTTTTGTAAATACTGGTAGGCATCTTTGCAACTAGTCAACGAGTTCTTTATGCGTTTCTTCTTCGCTGTCTTCTTCTTCAAAGTTGTCATAGCTACTACTATACACTCTTACTATTTGTTGCGCCGTGTTACCATATGCTTTTATCTGATTGTTCAATTCCTTTTGGTGTGGGTTGTATGTACAATCTTCTTGTTTTTCTTTTTCAAAAGCATAGTATTCTTTTTCTTTTTCGTTAGCGATATTTTCTTGAACTTCAAGAAAATGATTTAATCGTTGGATGATTTCATCCTTTGTGTAAATCCTTTGACTACCATCTTTCTTCATTCAAATCCTTCTCTTTCCTTACAAAGCCACGCTCACCATGATGTTCTATTTCGTGGCACTCATTACATAAACTATACATATTACGAACACCACCAACATAACGCATGAGTTTAAATTGTGGATATTGTCTAACTCTAAATTCATGATGAACCAAGACTGCCTTAGTATATCTTCTTGGAGTTTTAACATCCTTATACTTTCCCATGTGCTTACATCGTTGGCATTCATAATGGTCAGCTTCTAATTGTTCTTGTCTAACCTTTAGCCAAGCAGCACTTTTATAAAATCGAATAATATCATCCATAGTAAACAAAAGAAATGCACTAGAGAAAAAACAAAGCTAGTGCATAAAGAGGATAAAGATGATGGGAACAAAAAAATAGAACGACAATACGTTCTATAAAAAAACAATTTAATTATCAAGGGGATTTCCCATCTATCTTTATGCTACTACTATAACACATTTTTTCGTGTCAAATTGACAAATTGATTTTTTTTAATATTTTTTTATATTTTTTTAAACAAAATTAATAGCTACTAAAACAGAAATATGTGATATACGCGCGCACACGCACGCACGCGGGCGCAAAAAAGCTCCTGAAACTTGCTAATGCAGAAAGGGCGCCGTTCCGTGTCTTGCGTGGCAAAAACTGCCCTTTTTGACTGGGGGGGTACTTTATAAAATTAAGGGGCTAGAATTAAAAAAAGTTTTTTTAAAAATAAAAAAATAATTAATTAATTAATATGTATCTAATACATTAATTAATAAATATTTATTTAATATTATTTAATACTTATTAATGATAATCTATTAATATTTATATTTTTACCAGCGCTTTTTATCTTAACTTTTTTTAATCTCGAAAAATATTTGCAAAAAGTGCTTGCAATTATACCTATGTAGGTATATCATAAAAGCATGAAAGGAGAAGAAAAAATGAAAAATAGTAATAAAAAAGAAACATCTATTTCATACGCTGAATTGCTTGATGAAATAATTGCCCAACAATTAACATATAAGCAAATACTAGCGCGAATTTTAGAAGAATCTAAAAAAGAAATAAAAGTTTCTAAAAGTAAGTTAAGGCTTTAAGCCTTAGCTTACTTAAATATTACTATTTTTTATTAAAAATTAAAACATGGAAAAAAGCAAAACAACCACGGCACAAAAGAAGGCAAAAAATAAATATGATAAAAAAACATATTTAAGGTTATCTTTATTAATTAGAAAAGATGATAAGGAAATAATCAACAGACTTGAAAGTGTGCCAAGCAAAAACGGCTATATTATTAACTTAATCAAGGAAGATATAGCAAATAAAAAAGCGTTTGATGAAATAAAAGAAGAATATGAAACGCTTAAAAAAGCCTATAAATAAAGGCTTAAAAAAATTTTTAAAAAATTTATTAAAAAAGTATTGACGGGCGTGCCCGTTATGTGATACCTTATAGGTGTACAAAGAAAAGGTACAAAAAAAGTTAACCGCTCCAGTCTGGAAAATTGTAACGGTTAACCGCAGAAGCTAAAAGGCTTTTAACGTCCTTTTAACTTCTCCATTATAGCAAAAGAAGGAGAAAAAGAAAAATGCTAAAAAATTTAACATGGGAACAGGTTGAAAACCTTACGGAAGAACAAACCAAAGAACACGCAGATGAACAAATAACTATAAAAGGTTATAATTGTTACTTTATCAACTTACCGCCTTATTATAACTATTCGGTATTAGTTTATAAAAATGGTCACTATATTACGGAAGACTTAGAACTACATCATCCAAGCAAAAAAGGCAATAAAGAAGAATTAAAAAAGCTTTATATTGAAAACTTAACTCAACAACTTTTTACACCTGAAGAGATAGACACGCCTATAATGACGCATCAAGAAGAGCAATTAAAAGAATACTTTGTAAGAAATTACTATCAAGAACAATACGACAATTTGAGCTTGTTCTACATAGGAGAAAAACAAGGAAAAGAACTAGAAAGAAAAATCAATGAAGAGGGTTATAAATACGGAGTTAGAGCGTTGTTTACTGCTTTCAAATCAGAAGAAGAAAGAAATGATGTTGTAAATGTTTTTAATACATTCTTAAAAAGACAAAAAGAATATAAAAAAAGGGACGGAATTAACTATTTTAGAGAACATATCAGACATGAACTTTTTAATCATGAATATGGTTACACAATGGACGCAACGGACGCTTTAAACGCTTTAGGGCTTGAGTATGCAACACTAACAAAAAGAGAGAAAGCCGTTTTAAAAGCTGAATGTGATTATGTGCTAGCACATACATGTTATTAAAAACAATATACCAGGGAGAAATAAAAAAATGTACATAGATTTTACTTTTTCAAGTATCGAATACTTAACAATAGAATCTGGGAGCGTAATGGCTGAGATACTTATATATGCCTGTGTATTAAGTTTCTTAATATTAGCTATTTTAAAAGCTATTAAGGGGTTTAAAAATGTTAATTAGTTTACAAATACAATCAGCTTATCTAGTTTGTGAAGTGCCATACATGGTTGTGGCGCTCACAAGCGTAATATTAATAACTCGCAATTTGAAAAAAATATACAACCTATTAAAAGGAGAATAACACATGGAAAAACTAACAGCAAGTGAAAGAAAAGCAATAAAAGAATGTTTAAACGCACAAATAACATACATTAATTTTGGATTAACTCGCAATAGCTTCACGCCATTGTGGGCGTTGAATGAATTGCACCGCAACAATATCCGCATTGGGCGCATTGATACGGTTTATACAACAAAAAAAGACAACTATATCTACAAAGATGATATTCGCATCTATGAAATAAAACCATGTTTTGGTGCGCATGGGAAATGGATAAGGGCAAAGCTAGTGCCTATTGAACAATAATAACTCACAATAACAAAATAAAAGGAGACTCGCAAAATGAAAAAATATAATCGTAACTTTGTTATCTATAGCGATGAACTAGGAGATATACTCGCAATTGTACTTTGCAATAACTCGGATTATGAAAAAATCCAAGCTTGGATTGAACAATTTTATAAAGAATATGAAGAAACTTGCAACGGTGAATTATTTATAAGCCAACTATACCAACTATATGAAGATTCAGAAGCTTATGGGCTAGATTTTGAACTTCAACTTTGTGAAGATACGATTTGTGTATATCATGTAGAACCATGATATACTCAAATTATAATCGCAAAGTTAAAACTTGCAAGGGGGATTTATGGCAAAACTAAGTGAAAAAGCAAAAGAAAAAAAAGCAAAACGTGATATTGAATATCGCAAAGGCAATGTAAAGAATTTAGGATTGCATTTAAACAAAAACACAATGGCGGATGTTATTGAATGGCTTGATACAAAAGACAATAAACAAGGCTATGTAATTGATTTAATTAGAAAAGATATACTCGCAAATCAGAAATAAAGAAAGAGGTAACAAACAATATGAAAACTTATTATAAAGTATCAACATATTATTATAGTGACCATACAGAAAGGTCGCTAAGATTTGAAGATTTAAAGGTCGCATTAAATTACTTTTGTGTTACAGTATCTAGCAATTTACAAAGTCAAAGCAGTTTAAGATTTGAACTAATCGAATACAATTGGGACAAGCCATGTCCTTGCATACTTAAAAAAGTTGAATTGTACAACAATAAAGAAGGTAGGTGTTAAATGGTTGGCAAAAGTAGAGCCATGATATACTCGCAAATAAAAAATAAAGAAAGAGGTAAAAAAATGAGAGCAAAAATTAAATATGGAAACGGTAAAATAAATAAGATTAATGTGGTTGTAGAATGCAACAACTATGTAGAATTAGTAAAAGCAGCATACAATACATTATTGCATCACCAGGAAAGATTTAGTGATTTGGATGATGAACTTATCGCATGGTATGATGAAGCTTGCCAAATGCAAAGTGATTTAGTTGAAGAAGATTACTTTGATATTGATATGGTTAACTTTACAGAAGAAAGCGCTAAAGCGTTCTTAAAAAAAAGAAACGGTGCAAATGGCATCTATGGTTTCAACTACTCAATCATTGAGTAGTTGCCTAAACCTAATCGCAAATCAAGAACTATAAAGGGGGATTAACATGACAAATTTAGAAAAGTACAAGGATGAAATAATCGCAAAGTCAAAATCATTGGGTGGTTCTGCTGGTGATGATGTTATGGCAATGTATATAACCATGACTAAGTATGCTGAAAATGAATACATGGATTTGGAAAAACTGTTAAACTGGTTTTTAGAAGAAGACAAAAAGCAAGCCTAACGCTTGCTTTTTATAATCGCAAATTGGAACCTACAAGGTGGGTTATTTGAACACCTTATCTAAACCGTTCTCAATATAACGCTTGACCGCATTTGGATAACCTATAGGAAACAAACTCGGAAACTTAATTATTAAAGCGTTGTATGTATAACCTTTGATGTATCTTGTTACTAATACACTTCTTAATGGTTCTTTGAAAATTAATAATTGATTGTCGACTTCTTGAATGGTGGATTCATAACTCGCAATAGTATTTTTTAGCGTGGTCAATTTATTATCTAATGATTCATTACGCTCTGCTATTTGCTCGTTACTTGTATAGCTCCTTGTTTTTAGTGAGCGCATCTGCTCACCATTTTCATAGCCCACAACATCGTAATCAAGTGGAGACTTAATCTTATTAAATCTAATATAATCTAATCTTTCATACTCGAATTTTAAAGTACTTAACTTAGATTTATAGAAATCATAATCTTTAAGCGCCTGTATAAACTCGCCTTTAGTCTTGAACATCATCATCACCAGGTTTTAATAGTCTAATTGATTCTAACTCTTTAGCAAGTTTAATAAGCCTATTCATTTCTTGCTTACTCGCATTCAAGGATGTAGAGATGGGTATGTCTCCATCATATAGCTTGTACTTCTTGTCAAAGAATCCGCCAACTTGTTTAATTGTATAATCGCCAAACACTTTATCTTTCATACACTTCCCTTTCTAATCACGACATAACCTTGTATTTATCTTTGTTTTTCATACTCGCAACTTAGATTCTATTCCCATGGGAAATCATCATCGGTAAATCTATCATCTAGTTCAGCAATCTCATTTGAAATAGGTTGTTGCTTATAAGAATCACTCACATTTGGCATACTTGCATTATCGTTTTGAGAAACATTCTCATTTTGTGGACTCTCTTGTTTCTTACTAGCAAGTATCTCTACATTCTCACAAATTACTTCGGTAACATATACTTTGCTGCCGTCCTTCTCGTAATTTCTAGTTGATAGCTTCCCACTTACTCCAATCATGTAACCTTTTCTAGCATATTGATAAAGGAAATCTGCACTTGCTCTCCACGCAACGCAATTTATAAAGTGTGTTTTCTTGTGTTCTCCATATCCATCATTAACGGCAATCACAAAGTTGCATTGTGATACTCCATTAGCTGTTTTTCTAAGCTCAACTTCTTTTGCTAATCTACCTGTTAAAATTGTACTGTTCATACTCGCAATCCTAAAACAATCTTAGTTGTTCATCCTTTCTTTCTAGTATTTTCTTTAATTCATTCACATTGATTGACACACTTTGTGCTTTAGTCTCTACTCGCAATCCAAATATTGAGTAAGTGGCTATTGAACCATCAAAGTTTTTAACACAACGCTTTTCAAGTATAGTTTTCTTTATTGTTTCCCATTTTGAATAACCGTAATGGTCTTCGTAATACTCAAAATCTAAATCGGTTAGATAATTAATCGCTTGATTCACTACTTCTTCTATTTCATTCATCAGTTTATCCACTTAACTTGTGGGCTCCCTTTATATCCTTTTTGCCAAACAAACCATGCAAACGCTACTGCGCTACTTGGATATTCTTCAAACTTGCCATCCTTAGCACAATTCAATCTACCAGAAGATACATATATTGTTTTAGGTGGATTGTTTATAAAGAACTCTTTCCTAGTTTTTCCTTCTAAGAATTGTAAATGAATCTCCCCGGGTCAAGACCCGGGGTATCTTACCCTAAGCGATGCAAATGT